>Ga0164242_10002561_pt1 | contig 21061 bp, 14 predicted proteins | sample OricomgcompostMG_FD_108783 | JGI IMG/M metagenome (GOLD analysis project Ga0164242, IMG submission 108783) | Miracle-Growth compost microbial communities from Emeryville, California, USA - Original compost - Miracle growth compost (MG) ... | reverse complement strand
CGTGAAGATGGACGACAAGCACGACCCGAAGCGCAGCGCCGCCGAGATCGTGATGACCGAACTGCACGCGGGCGGCAAGTTCGACCAGAACAGCTACAAGGTGTCGGGCGGGCTGCACGGCGTCGGCGTGTCGTGCGTGAACGCGCTGTCCGCGTGGCTGCGCCTCACCGTGCGCCGCGACGGCAAGAAGCACTTCATGGAGTTTCACCGCGGCGTGCCGCAGAACCGCGTGCTCGAAGACCGCGACGGCGTGACGGTGTCGCCGATGCAGTTCATGGGCGAGACCGAAAATCGCGGCACCGAAGTGCACTTCCTCGCCGACGAATCGATCTTCGGCAACATCGAATACCACTACGACATTCTCGCGAAGCGCATCCGCGAACTCTCGTTCCTGAACAACGGCGTGCGCATCCGCCTGACCGACCTGCGCAGCGGCAAGGAAGACGACTTCGCGCTCGCGGGCGGCGTGAAGGGCTTCGTCGAGTTCATCAACAAGACGAAGAGCGTGCTGCACCCGAACATCTTCTACATCTCCAGCGAGAAGGAACACGTCGGCGTCGAAGTCGCGATGCAGTGGAACGACAGCTACAACGAAAACGTGCTGTGCTTCACGAACAACATTCCGCAGCGCGACGGCGGTACGCACCTGACGGGCCTGCGCGCGGCGATGACGCGCGTGATCAACAAGTACATCGCCGACCACGAGATCGCGAAGAAGGCGAAGGTCGAGACGTCGGGCGACGACATGCGCGAAGGGCTGTCGTGCGTGCTGTCGGTGAAGGTGCCCGAGCCGAAGTTCAGTTCGCAGACGAAGGACAAACTGGTGTCGTCGGAAGTGCGCGCGCCGGTCGAGGAGGTCGTCGCGAAGGCGCTCGAAGAATTCCTGCTGGAAACGCCGAACGACGCGAAGATCATCTGCGGCAAGATCGTCGATGCCGCGCGCGCGCGCGATGCCGCGCGCAAGGCGCGCGAGATGACGCGCCGCAAGGGCGTGCTCGACGGCGTCGGCCTGCCCGGCAAACTGGCGGACTGCCAGGAGAAAGACCCGTCGAAGTCGGAGATCTACATCGTCGAGGGCGACTCGGCAGGCGGCTCCGCGAAACAGGGCCGCGACCGCAAGTTCCAGGCGATCCTGCCGCTGCGCGGCAAGGTGCTGAACGTCGAGAAGGCGCGCTACGACAAGCTGCTGTCGTCGGAGCAGATCGTCACGCTGATCACCGCGCTCGGCTGCGGCATCGGCAAGGAGGACTACAACCTCGACAAGCTGCGCTACCACCGCATCATCATCATGACCGACGCGGACGTGGACGGCGCGCACATCCGCACGCTGCTGCTGACGTTCTTCTACCGGCAGATGCCGGAGATGATCGAGCGCGGCTACGTGTATATCGCGCAGCCGCCGCTTTACAAGCTGAAGGCCGGCAAGGACGAGCGCTATCTGAAGGACGACGCCGACCTGAACGCGCACATGCTGCGGCTCGCGCTGAACGGCTCGGAACTGATGCCGTCGGAGAACGCGACGCCGATTTCGGGCGACGCGCTCGGCGAACTCGCGCGCTCGTACCAGCTTGCGCGCGCGGTCGTCGACCGGCTTTCGCGGCTGTACGACGAGCGGGCGCTCGAAGCGGTGATGGACGGCGTCGCGATCGATCTGTCGAGCGAGGCGTCGACCGAGGCGTCGGCGCTGGCATTGCAGGCATCGCTGCGCGACGATCCGTTGAAGCCGGAGGTGTCGGTGCGGCCGATGTACGACCCGGTGCGCGAACTGCGTTCGTTGCGCGTCGAACGCCGGCATCACGGCAACGTGAAGGTGTCGGTGATCGACGAGGAGTTTCAGTTGACCGCCGACTACCAGCAACTGGTGAACACCGCGAATACGTTCAAGGGGTTGATCGGCAACGGCGCGATGATCAAGCGCGGCGAGCGCAGCATGGCGGTGACCGACTTCAAGAGCGCGATGAAGTGGCTGATCTCGGACGCCGAGCGCAACGTTTCGAAGCAGCGCTACAAGGGCCTCGGCGAAATGAACCCCGGGCAGCTTTGGGAAACGACGATGGATCCGGCGGTGCGGCGCCTGCTGCGCGTGCAGATCGAGGATGCGATTGCCGCGGACGGGATCTTTACGACGCTGATGGGGGACGATGTGGAGCCGCGCCGGGCGTTTATCGAGAGTAATGCGTTGAGGGCGGGGAATATTGATGTTTGACGGGGCTGTTGTTTCTCAGAATAGATGGCCGAATTCTCGAGAAGTTGTCTGGACACCCGGCTCACATACCAGCTTCGCGAGTTCTCGCCGAAAATCGAGGGGTGGTTAGGGGTAGCTTTACGTGTCCGTCTCGCTGCTGTTGCTATCTCGGGTGATAAAGTAGTCTCCGCCACTAGTTGGTGGGGCCTACTGTGTCCATTTTGGAGCCATCGTTCTAGACGGCGCCAAAGCAACGTTTACGGATGAGCGTCCGCTGAGAGTGATTCTTGAGCCGCGACTTCGTGTTATACGTCGAGCCAAAGATGCCACAGTTCAATTTGACCCGGTACTGCCGAGGTGGTATGGACGTATGAAAATGCGCGAGCGTGCTTAGATACTCCGAGATTATTCGCGGGTACGAGCCCACTCGGGTGGATGCGCAGCCCACTCGAGACGCACGCCATTTTAGGAAAAGTACTTAAATTTCCAAGGATTGTCGGCTCTAGTTGTGATCCACATCGGACATATGCAAGCATGATTGCGTCACGTTGTGCCCATGCATAATCGCCGTCTATAAAACGCGTAATACCTTTGTCTCGATAGAGCGCACTCGTTTTTCCGTTGGAAATGTCGATAATTTTGCACTCAGCGATTAACCGAAATCTGGCATCAAGATGCGTGAGTCGGAATGAGAGATCAGGACGTGTTTCGATCCTTCTGCCATCGAAATTAACCGTCTCGCGCCCTCGGTCTACGCTGGAAACGATAAGTTCTAGCCCAGGTACTGTGCACAGATCTGCATTCAGCATCGTCTCAAGTAAGGCACTGATCTCTGCTTCATCGCCGTTCTGAACCACGACCGGATAACTGTTTCGCACGGCGTTCCAAGTCATTGCGATCGCTTCAACGACAAGCTCCAATATCTCGGGATCCAGAGATGGGAGCGGAATGTCGAGCGCCCGAGTAAGCTCTGCTATCTGATCAACACGCGGTTGCTGCGTCGAGCTCATTGCATTGGCCCAAACAAATCTTGACGATGCTCCCAGACAACTCGACGAGCAAGTAGCCGCGCCTGACTCGGTGCCCAATATCTCGCTTGATCGAGGCGCGCGATTAGCAAGCCACCGTCTTCAAGTGGAGATATTACCTCGGAGGTGCCAATCCGGTCTGCCATTGCCAAGACCGGTTCGATATTAATAGTTGGCCCATTTCTGGATTGCTTTTCCCCGGGCGTTAGCTTCAAAAGAAGCCACGGTTGCTCGTACGGGAGTTCAATTTGTTTTGCATCGACCTTGGCCCCGTAGCGAGACGCAAGGGGATTGAGCGTCGACTTCAGCATGGCGAGAAAATCTTGTACGAGCGATTTTGTGGGACGCTGTTGCGCAGCTTCTCGACTGCTCGCGAAAGGCGCGCTAAACGCTAAAGTGTCTGCAATTACCCCGGCATCGCTCTTCTTGATTCCATATAGGCTAGCGACCCAATTGTCCACTTCAGTCCAAGCCTCTGCCAGCTTGTTGCCGCTCACCGAAGCAATGAGATCGAAAAGCCGATCTACTTCTGCGAGCTGTGCGCGATCCAACGTATCGAATTCGGGCATCCACATCGAATCGATAGTACTCTTTTCGATTACCTCACGTTCGAGCCCGAACTTTCCGCTGGTAAGTAGCGAATGCCAAAGTGCGGGCTTGCTACCGATCAACAGGGCCATGAAACGCACGAGGAGATGCCCCAGTTTGTGTTGATAGCCACTGTAACCATAGAAGCTCTCATTAAACACGACATCACTGTCGCAGACAGCGACAGTCAGCCGCCCTGTATCTGCCGGAGGCGACTGGTGCACCAGCAAGAGCGGGCCGCGAAACGTGTCGCGTGAGCGAGTGCGATGGGCGCGCCGTATATCGAATATAGGCAAAGTCTGCGCATTGATAAACGCCGTCAAGTCTTTCGGAGAAGCCAGATGCGGAAGCCCGAGCAGTTCTCCGCAATCCTCGCCAAGAGCACCATCCAACTTCGACCGTGGGCTGCTCGCACGCAGTCGCTGGTAACCGTTACCAGAATATTGAGCTTTGCGGCCAGCAATTCCAAAGCGACGCCAGTAGTCGTCGACCGTCGTTGGCAGTTGCATCTTCATGCGATTCATGATCTCCAAATCGAGAGGACCACCTCGATAAAGGATCTTGAGTATCTCAGGTTGTTCGATGACCTGAGAAGGTGTCAACTGGGGAGCGTTTGTGGCATCTAGGCGAAACGTTCCAGCAGAGTTAAGTCGCTCTTCACGCCGCGGACTCACATATCGAAAACTTGAAGCTGCGTTGGGCTTCTCGTTTCTGGCGAACAGTAAGCAAAACGGTGCTGCAACCTCCGGCCAGACGCGTGAATTTCGAAGGTCAGCGCCGTTGATGACACCCGTAATATTTAGTCCGCTGAATATCGCACTTCTAGCCTCCGGCATGCCATCCCCTTGCTGAAAAAGCAAGCGAGCATGCAGAGCGAATGCAATCTGCCCTCCCGGCCGACACCAACGGGTCGCGCACCAGACGAACGGGAGATCCATCACTTCGTTTGGTAAAACGGGCTCAAGGTTGGTCTCGGTCAGCCTTTCCTTCGCAGCTGTACGAACCGTCTTAACTACTTCCGGCCATTCAGCCATTCCCGTGCTGCTCGACCAAGGGGGATTGCCGATTACCAAGTCGTAACGTCCGTCGTGATCCGACGTGACATTCGGTCCAAGACTGCCAGCACTGCCATGTTCTCCTACTTTGAAGAGTACTCTTCCTCGTAGATTCTTGCGGAAGCGTAGCTTTTTTACTGGCTTGGGATCTGGATCAAGCTCGATTGCCATGAGATACAGTCCCAATGCGGCAAAGCGAAGGGCTTCCTCATTAATATCAAATCCTGCAATCTGCTCGTAGAGAATCTTGCGTAAGACACTCGTAGTAGGGCGCTTACCGTCATGCATCCATCTCTCTGCGACGAGTTGACGGAAACAACTAATCAAGAACACACCCGCGCCTGCTGCCGGGTCAAGTACTCGGGCAAGATGGGCTCGCTCCTCGGCCTGCAATGCGTGCATTGCACCTCGAAGCATCATCTGGGCAATCCCTGAGGGCGTGTAATAGCCGCCTTCTTTTTCTTGGGTGTCCCCTTCGTGTCTGCGTAGGTAGTGTTCATACGCTTGACTAAGGACCCCTACGGGAATATATGCGAAATCTAGGTGGGCCCAAGATTCGCGCCATTGGAGCAGATATTGGCCGCCGGGAGCTTTATGCAGAATATTTCCAAGGACTGACAAAGCAGAACTCGGGAGTTTCGTCAAAGCGATATTTCCCAGAGGAAGCAAGTCTCCGTTGAAGGTTTCGTCGAGCCACAAATTAATTTTCGTGGCAGCATCAGCCCCGTCAAAAAGATACTGAGTCGTAACACCCGCGATAGTCAGTGAATCGTCGTCGGACAACAAGCCTCGGTCAGCAAGAAAGCGCACAAATAGTGCACGACCGACTAATGAAATCGCATCGGCGCCCGACACACGGCAACTCGTAACCAGTTGCGTGATTGCGTCATCGAGTAGCGAAATAACCACTTGCTCAATCCAGCGGCGTCGAGCTGTCGAACTTGGTCGATTGTTGGACAGGTACGGTAAGACTTGCGATCTTCCGCTCAGTGCGACCAACTTCAACTCCGCAGCCTTCAGTGTCGCACTATCAAGGCCCAACGAGTAAACCGTAAGTTGTCCGCCCATGATGACACACACGTAAGGGGCGCCCCCACGCATGGCCAAGAGTCGGCGTAAGCGAAGTAAATGCTCTTTGCTCTCTATTAACTGCCCATCGATAAGAAATGCCAACGGCTGTTGTTGCCATTCGTAGACCCCACAAAGAGCACTCAGCTCAGTGTCCGAGTCTCGACGCGACGAGAGTAGTGTCGCATATGCGATTAACTCGGCATTGTCCTCATCGAACAAACGAACGCCATCCTCAACTGCGCCATAGTTGCGCATAGTTGAAACGATGAGGTCATTGGGCGTGGCGAGCATAAGAATGAAGAGTTCGAGCCGTTCCAGCGGGTGGTTAACTTAAGTTGCACTCAAAAAAAGCCGAAACATACCGCATCCGTCGCTGCCTGCTTTGTGTAGCTGATAAAAGGCATAGTGCAGTAAGCGAGATCGCTCCATGGCGTCAGCGAGCCACGCGGCCGCGGCTGTGCTCCTGCACGTCGGATGAGGGCAAAGAAACCAAACCAAGCGCAAGTTCCCGCTGAGCCGGCACAGCGACTCCAATGAACTGATAGACCGCACGCCACATCGGCTCCAGATCAATAACAAGGGACATGGAACCTTGTGTCTCGGTGCTGATAGCCCAAGAATCCTCGTCAGACAGGTTCAGACAGATACGGACGGACGTGCCAGTCAACGCTGCACGCATGTTTAACTGCTCGTGCAACAGAGCAGAGAATGAGGCGATGGACGAAAGCGAAATGCCCATTCGCCTGTGAAGATTTGCCACGATACAGAAGAATGCCAAGTCAGTGATCACAAATTGTCGGGCACTTCGCGCCTTGGTCTCGGCATGGTTGAACGGCGGCAAAGCGGACAGCCAGCGTTGCAGCTCGGTTCGGCTCAGCCCAAGCAACTCTCGCACGTGAACGGCGGTGTAGTGGAGTCCATTCATGGGGATAGATTATATGCAGATCTGCTTCAAAATAGAAGCAGATCTGCGCAATCTTCCGTTTGACCCTGCAGCCAAGCTACGATGGTTCGCTAGGGGCAGACGATTTCGTGCGGCTCCTGTGAGGAAAAAGTTGAGAAATCCGTTCTGCTTGTCCGCGGGCGCGCCAACTTCTAATGGTTGCTATCGAGCAGCCTAGTACTTTCGCAATCTGTCCGACGGGCATACCTTTGGACGCAAGCCGTTCGGCTCGCTCAATTTTTGCTTTTAAGGCCCGCGATTGGCCTCGCACGCCCGGTGCTTGGCGTAGCTCGCACGAAAACCAACGCTCTGCCAGTGCAATCTTCTCAGGCCACGCTTGCGGCAACAACTCTAGGGGATCTAGTTTGTCGCAAAGCAGGGCATCTAGGGCCGCATTTCCTCGTGGAATCGGCCCATCAAGGAGCTGCCGCACGTTCGGCGAGCTGGCGAGTTGTTCTCGGATACGTTTGAAAAGGCCCGCCTCTCCGCGTGGCAAAGTCCCCTAAAGATGCCGCGCGATGAGGTTCGGTGTTTCGAACTCGGCGTGAGCCTGGATGACAGGCCTTCTCCGGTCCCAGCCGAGCACTCTGGCCGTTTTTCTCCCGAGGTAGTACCGGCGCGCCTTTTGTGCCCTCGTTCCCTGGAAAGTTGTTGCTTGTGAGTGAACGAGACAGTGCGAATAGCCATGTGGCGCATGCCTGAAGCAAAGCTTGCAGTCGGGATATGGTAAGCAATCAACTGCGCAGCCGAGCAAAACCAACCAGAACGCTGCCAGCCGGAATCCGTCGTCCGATCGTTTGGGTAACGCAAGCAACTGGGCATACGCAACCTTTAACAACTTGACGGGGCTTCGGATCGCTTCGTCGGATTCCGCCTGATCAAGTGCGATGGAATCAAGAAGAAATTGGACGCCGCTACGAAATGCCCCGCTTCCTATCGTGTCCACGAGCGAAGCCCGCAGCCACGTGGCGGCAAGCCTATCTATCCGGTTTGCCGTAACCGGCCACCGACGGCTGTACGACACGGCGATCCCATCTACCGCCAACGGGACGAAAGGAAGGCGCGCCACATAGTGATTCCAGCGAATGCGCGCCTGTAATCCGTCTTGGGTTATCCAACCTTTGCTCAGTCCGTCATCGCCCAGCAGAACTGCATCTTCAAGGTCTTTCCAGCCAGATACAGCAGCCTGAAAAAGAGAGTCCCATCTCGGCCAAAGCCAAGCCCACTTTGGCTCTGCGCGTTTCCGAAGCGTTGCATTTGCTGTTTTCTTCGCATCTGGCAAAAATTCTGCCCCCCATTGAGAATGCATCAACATGCATTGTCGGAGTCATTCATGGAAGCCTTGGTCACCGCAAACGAATTTGCAGCGATCCTGCGGATCTCGCGCCGGAAGTTTGATGCGATGTATCTGAAAGGCAAGACTCCCGCATGCCTTCGCATTGGACGCCAGCGCTTCTGGCGACCCCAAGATATTGCGGATTGGATGGCCACATTGATAGAACCCCAGGCCCCAGCCAGCGTGACGCTACCGTTGCCTCATCAACAAGGGCCGCAGCCATAGAACGGAAATGGACCTATCGATAGGATCGGTACTCGGAGACCGTGTATATCCGGCCGGAAATCGACCCGAATCTCGCTATCGCGCGAATCCGATGGTGAGATTCGCCGCATGAAGTTCCTATCTGTTGCTAGCGCAGGCAGAAAGCGCGACCAGGAGAACACGATGCCATAAAGTGAAAAAGCCAATCACATCTGAGATGGACTGGCTTCCTCGATCGCGCGGAGCGCGACTATACAACGGTGTGGAAACCACAGTATAGCCGCTTCCCCGGTCGAGTCAATCCCGTTCGTCTCCACGGTGCGCGATTTTTCGAATCGCGCGGTCGGCGCTCGCCCATACGGTCCGAGACGCCCCTTTCCACGCGCCTAGCCCGGGCGCCGGAGACGATGTCATGCCTTCAAAAATCACACGAAGCGGCACCTCTTTTCGAGGTTTCATGCCGTCGATCAAGAGCCCCCCGTCTGTACCGTGGCACAGCTGGGGAGAGGAAGGGGCCGCCCTCCTCCTGGAGTTTTCCCCGGAAGTCGTGCATTACCGTGACGCCCAGGATCGGCAGTTTCAGTTAGGCACGATTTCCCACCCCTTCAGCTACACGCCCGATTATGAGGTGACGTTGCGCGACGGCTCGATCGTATTCATCGAGGTCAAGCCGGCGCAGGATGCTCGTCGTCCTTCGGTCGCAAATCGTCTGGCCTTGGCGCGAGCCGGCCTCGCCGAACGAGGGTTTCCTCTTTACGTCTGGGACGAGAAGATTACTGGAGCAAATATCCGTCGCGACACCCTCCGGCTGCTTCGCCCGTGGCGCGGCCGGATTGGTCGCGACGAAGCTGACGAAGCCCGAGATCTAGTCGCCCGGATGCAGCCTCGTACGTTCGGCGGACTGATCCATCTCGCACGCACGAAAACCCGTGCGCTCAACTGGCTTGCAAATGGTGCCGCTGGTATTGACCTCGACTTGCCATTCCTGTCGACGGCCGAGATCTTCGTTGACCCACCGGAGATGCGACATGCGCAGATTTTTGCTTAAGCCCGCGATCGTCTTCGTGGAAGGCTCTATTCGCTGGACAGTGCAGCGACGTCTGGCAGACGGCCGGATTCTCCTGGAGTCGGGCGAGGGGGAGCCGTTGCGTATTGTCGAGACCGAGCTTTGGGCACGTCATGCATCCGCAGCGTGGGAACTCGACCGCGACAGTATCGCCGAGGCAGTAGCGCCCGTGATTGAAGTTTCACGGCGTGACGCGTCAACGTACAAGGAGAAGGATGTGCAGCAGGCGCAGATGCGCTTGGCGTATCTGCGGGCAGTTGCAACCGAAGGCTGCACCGGCCAACCGTACACGGAAGTCGTTCTTGCACGCGTCGCTGCCAATCTCGGCGTGAAGGCACCACCAAGCTATCGCAGCTTCTGCCGCTGGAAACGGCGATACCGCATCGCCGAAGATGTCGTGGATGTCATACCGCGTCACGAGCGCAAGGGACGAACCAGCGTACTCGATGGCGCGCTATTGGATCTCGTTGAAGACGTTATCGAGACGCACTATCTCAATCAGCAGCGGCCAACTGTGGCATCCCTGTACGACAGGGTTGTTACAGCCATCGAGGAGAAAAACAAGCAACTGCCGGAACCCTTACCAGTAATCAGCCGTGCCACCCTTTATCGTCACGTCCACACGTTGGACTGGTACATGGTGACTGCTGCCCGCGAGGGGCGCCTGGCTGCGAAGAGGAAATACCGCCCCGTGTACGGATCGCTCCGGACGCAATACATAAATGAACGATGGGAAATCGATCACACCCCGGTCAATCTTCTCTGCGTCTGTCCAAAGCGCCGAATCGTCATCGTGCGGCCGATATTGACGGTCGTCATTGACGCGCACTCCCGCATGGTCATGGGATTTCAGATCAGCGCGCGCGTGCCGGGTCAGGAAGAAGTTGGTGCTGCAATTCGCATGGGAATGCTGGGCAAAGGCGCACTGCTGCAACAGCTTGGTCTCGAGCATATCGACTGGCCCGCGCGAGGTGTGCCTTCCCTCATCGTCGCTGACAACGGGATGGAGTTCCACGGAACCGGATTGCGACACGGCTGTGTAGATCTCGGCATTGAACTGGCGTATTGCCCAAGTCGATCCCCGTGGCACAAGGGGCGTGTCGAGCGCTTTATGCGAACGGTAGCTGAGCAGCTCTTTCACAATATTCCCGGGACAACGTGGTCGAACACGGCCGAGCGTGGCGACTATGAATCAGCGGGTCTCGCCTGCGTCACCCTCGAAGACCTGACGAAACTTGTTGTTCGATGGATAGTCGAGGTCTATCAGCATGCGCCCCACCGGGGCCTAGGAAAGCGTACGCCACATATGGTGTGGCAGGAAACCTGCCGAAAACATCACATCTACATGGCGGAAGATCCGAGCGCGCTGGAGATTGCGTTCGCCGGCACGACGCATTGCGTGGTAACCAATCGGGGGATCACCTTCGATCACCTCTCGTACAACAACCACGGCCTGCAAGCGTTAAGGCTTCGGTTGCCCGAAGGGGAAAAGCTGCGCGTCCGGTATTTTTGCGACAGGGTCGACGCCGTTCAAATATTCGACCCGGCGCGCAAAGAGTACATCGAGGCGGCTTGTACGGATCTGCAATACGCGACTGGACTCACACGGGATATGCACGCGGAACTGGTAGATCAGCTGAGGCGCGAGAGCAAGGTGGTCGACATTGATTCCCTTCGTCGCGCCCGCGTCGCGCTAAGCGACCACATCGATGACCTTTATCGCAGCCACCGGATATCCGATCGTCGCAAGGCAGCAAGGCTCGAAGGACATTCAAGCAAACCGATCCTTTTGGGAGAGAGTGCCATTTCTTCAGCTACGACTCCCGGCACTTCAGCGGATGCCGATCCCGATGATACCCACCATACTGTCATCGCGGATATCCCGGCGTTTGCCGTTTCGAAGCGCTTGATCAACCAGGCAGGAAGCAAGCGATGACCAACTTTAACGTTCGAAACAACATCGTCGATCATCCTGACTTCGTTGCCGCGAAATCCGCAATTGAAGAGCTGCATGAATGGCAACGAGAATCTGGCGAAGTATCGGGACTTGCGCTTGTGGGGCCGAGTGGCAGTGGCAAATCGACTGTACTCAAAGCATATCGTGATCAATTTCCATCGCACGACGAGCTGACAAGGCGCGTCATTGTGATTCTGTATGTAGAGGTGCCGTCGGCTCCTACCGTGAAGTCACTTGCTGAGGCTATCCTGCTTGCCATGGGCGCAACGATTCCGCCCGGCGCAACGGGGGCCCGCCTCACCGAATGCATTGTGACGCTGGTTGAGGGATGCGGCATCGAGCTCATCATGCTCGACGAGTTCCAGCATTTTGCAGACGGAGCCAGGCGTCGGTTGCTCGAAGTGTCGGACTGGCTTAAGGGCTTGCTCAATCGCCTGCGGGTCTCGGTTGTTCTTGCAGGACTCCCCTCGTTGTTGGGGGTGCTCGACGTCAACCAGCAGCTGCGGCGGCGCTTTTCAAGAATCGTGCGATTCAAGCCTTTCTCGACGGAGGAAATGCCGGACCTTGAAACATCGTCGGTGTAGCCCAGGCGCTCATGACGGACATGCCGCTGCCTTGCGCGAATCTGGATCAGGTCGCTTTCATCAAGCAACTGCATTTTGCGACCGGCGGGCTGGTTGATTACATGTGCAAGATCATCGGCGGGGCATATCGAATAGCAGCTTCCCGGAAAGCTAGGTTCGTGGACATTGCTGATTTTTCGAAAGCATTCCGCGTCCATATCTGGGATGAGGCACCACCGAGCAGGGATCCGTTCCACAAGAAATTTAATGGCTTGCCGCTCACGCAAACGGGCGAGCCATTTGCGGAGGGACTCTGATGGGCCGTCCTCTGCTAATAGGCGTTACCCCCTCCCCGGGCGAATCGTTTTCATCCGTTCTGTTGCGAACGGCAGAAGCAAACGGGCTACCGGGGCCCGGTCTTGTTCTGCGCACAGCTGGAATTGCCAGTACCTTTCCTCGGTTACAGAGCGAGATCTCCGCGCTAGCGACTGTTTGTCGGCTGAACGTCGATCTTGTTCGCGCCCTGCTCCCGTTGGAACGCGGCCCCGGTGCTCAAGGCTTGGCGCGAAAGCATCACTACCAGTACTACGGAGCGACTGTCGGGATGGAGCACCTTCTCGTTGGCCGATCCGAGCGGGTTTGCCCGCGTTGCATCCGTGGGTCTGGCTACCTGCCCGCAGTTCACGCATTCACATTGGTTACTGCTTGCCCTTTCCATGCTGCACGGTTGCTCGATCATTGCCCGAGATGCGAGCGTGCAATCGACATGATGCGGCCGCGGCTTCACCTATGCCAATGCGGACTCGATCTGGGCACCGTGGAGAGCATCGCAGTATCCGATGATGAAATGCGAGTGATCAGCCTTGTGTGCCGACGATGGCAGCTCAGTTTCATGCGAGACATACCACCACGCTGCCCTAATGTTCCTGATGAATTAAATGACCTCGATCTCAATGATCTGCTCAGGGTGATTTCGTTCCTGTGCAGGCTGAATGAGGAGAGTCATCGGACTTGGCGCGCAGTAACTCAGTCCAAGCGGATTCGCGCCGTTTCCTGGCGCGTCGAGCAAGTCGGTCGTCTGCTTCGAATATGGCCGCACGGATTCGAAGATCTGATCCGCCGGGTGCGGACTCCCGTCATTGGCGGGTTCGCGCACGGCGGCGCTGGTGGCGTAGGACGAACCTCCATCTCACTGTTCAGCGAGCTACCCGAACCGAAATTTGCCTTTATCCACCGCGTACTTGTTTCGAGCATGCAGCAAGGAAATGCGGGAATCCGGCTCGCTTTCGCCGAGGCGTAGCTCTTCCGTGCGGTACCCGCGCCTTTCTATCGGTACCGCATATTCAGTTCACGAGATGGCGATCTTCCATGCAGCCGACAACACCCCCGCTACTGGTGCGCCCCGCACCAGATCCATCGGAGGGACTCCCTGCCTATTTGCTTCGGGTAGCTCTCGCGAACGGATTTACCGGAACATGCGGCATTTTTCGCAAGAGTGGTCGGCGCGCATGCGATTTGGCGCTCCTCGGCTCAATGCTTTCAGTTGTGCAGGCTACGTTCCCTTCCAGCCTGTTGTCCGAGAGCCAAAGCCCTTCATCGAGCGCTGCGCGAACATGGAATTTACGACGCGCGCGTTTCTGCCCGCTCTGCCTCGCAGGGGGCAGTGTATGGAAACGCGAGTGGGATCTAACCCTCGTTGCGTGTTGTCCTGAGCACGGGGCCGCGCTCTCCGAACGCTGCCACGTTTGCGGGAAAAATCTGACCTGGTTCCGTCGCGGGCTGACGCGCTGCGACTGCGGCGCCGATCTCAAGGCCGCGCCCGTTGGGCCCGCGGCCGGCGACGAGTACACGATTACCCGATGGATGCAAAATCTCTTGGACGGGGGAGAACTTGGCGAACCATTTGCACGGCTGACGCTGGAGGACTTCTCTACGCTGTGCATCGTACTCGGTAGCTACAGCGCAAACCGGGGCATGAAAAAGCCGTTGCGCAGTGCGGCGATCACGAACGTGGGCGAAGCGGTAGTGATCGCCCGACACGCCGCTATGGCACTTGATGACTGGCCGAATGGCTTGTATCGCCTTCTTGAGACCGCACCGGGCGCGGGTTCTGATAGCACCGAAATCTCGAAGCAGTTCGGAGTGCTGTACGGAGCCTTGTTCAAGCTGCTGGCACGGGAGCCCTTTGACTTCGTGAGAGAGGCGTTCCGTTCTTATCTTGCTCAGACATGGCGGCGCCCTATTACAGCGCGTCATCGACGGCTGGTTGACGAAATGCAAGATCACGACTGGGTTTCAGGTCGTGTGCTCAAGGAATTCGGAGTTGCGCCGGCGTTGGTGAGGCGCATTGCTCAAGCGAATCCACTTGTCTCGGACGAAGCCCATCATCGAAAGCGAAATCATCTTGCGTTTTCGAAGTCGGCGATACTTGCCAAGGCGCACCGGTATTCCGGTGGTTTGACGTTGGCGCTGGCAGCAGTTCGGCTTGGGCTTCCACGGAAGCGGGTTCGTCAGATGGCGGAAGACGGCTTTCTGGACGTATTGCCGAGAGCCTCAACGAGCCAGCCATGGATTATTTCCGTGCAGTCCGTCGTTGGCTGGGAGACGATATCCGATCGAGTAACCCATTTGCCGATCGCGAACGCAAAAACGGCAAGATCCCAGTTGAAAAAATTGCTTTGGTCCCGGCGTGCGTGGAGTTTATTCTTGAGCCACGTTCGCGCGCGCCGACTGGCGATGTGGCATGTGGGCGGTGGTATCGCGCGTTTCGGGGACTTCATGATAGATCCCGACGCGTTGAGCAAACTGCTTACACCAGAATGTGACGATCATGGGGAGTGGTTCAGCGTGTCTGACGCTGCGAGAATGCTGGGAGTAAAAGATGAGGTTTGCTACCACCTGGTGCGCGAGCAGTTCCTGCCGAGTGAGGTAGGTATTCTTCGTGATCGGAAATGCCGCGTTGTGCACCGATCGGCGATCGAAAATTTCCAATCCACGTACGTTCCGCTCGTCAGTGCGGCCAAAGAGTGCTGCACGACGGCCCGGGCGCTGCTTGCCACCATCCGTGGCAAGGGCATCGAGCCCATGTGCGGACCTGATATCGACGGATGCCGGCAATACTTCCTGCTCTTGAGCGAGTGGAGGCGTGGGGCGCTACTAACCGGGGCGGCAGGCCACAATGTATCGCCTCCCGCAAGGAGATCGACATGAAACTCGCGGATTTCTACATTGGTCTTGAATTTATGGAAGGCCCTTTCTGGTGGCGATGCACGGATGTCGGAACGCGCTCGATAGCTGCCATCAAGCTTGTCGAAGACGACCCGGTTTGGTACGTGGGGCCACCGTATATGATTGAGGAGGTGGTCCTTGACGAGGCCCGACTTCTAGACTGCCACCTGACGGAAGATGAGCACATCGAAGCTGCACTCGTCGAAGCAGATACCCCGAGTCATCCGGGCTATCCGCATGAAGCGTTGCGTCGCATGACAAAGGCGCACCTTGAAAGCATCGCCTATCCACGAAAGGGGATGTTTCGGTTTGACCGTGTGTGGAACGATGGCAACATCCTGCATCCCTATGCAGCCCGCAAAGTCGGCGTGGAGTGGATAATTAGCTTTTATCTACCGTTCACCCAGGGCTGGGAGGAGATGTCTGAGACGCAGTTCATTTCCTTGCCAATTGCTACGGAATTTGATATCGAGAGGTATGCAGAGCAATTATCTAATGCACGCAGAACTTGATGATGGGCTCAACATTTACTGCCAGCTTCAATGCCATTGAATCGAATGATCGTCTGTACCTATGAGCTCGATTGAAGACCTTGCTAACCGCCTTGCGATCTACCTGGCCGCTTATAAGCACTATGTTGAACTGAAGTCGAGGGCGGGTCTGTTGGATGTCACTAAATTCGGTGAGGCACTGGCGAGAGATATCGCAGAGATTGTTTTCGACTACAATGATCTCATCAATCTGAATCTCGAAGCGAATTTTACCGCCATTGACCTTGGGTCTCTAACAGCAGGCTGCGCCATTCAGGTCACTCTATCTGCGAGCACAACCAAGGTCGTTGAGACGCAGAAGAAGTTTTTCGAACATGGCCTAGACGGCACCTATTCAGCACTGAAATTCATTGCTCTTCGGGACAAGCAAAAGACTTACGATAACCAGCAAATCATCAGATCGAGAGGAACATTTGATTTCGATCCGGATCGAGACATCTACGACTTGGGAGATCTGTTTAGGATCTTGGTCGCACAGGCGAACTCGGAGAAGCTGGAAGCTGCGTGCAACAGGCTGGAGGCGGAAATTGGATCTGCAATCCGCCCTTATTTGCTAGACGCTGATCGGCCAGGACAGCATCTGCGCAGCCTTCTATCTGCGCACGATGTCAGGACCACCGACGCAGTGCAGGCACTACAGTCGTTCGGCATGACGCGCACCATCTACTCGGACAGTCTAAGCCTTGCCGAAGCTTCCAGCAGAGAGCTCATCCAATACGTCGCCGAGCAGTTCTGGGTCAGCAGTGATTGGATCGAAGGCACATACGACCACATATACAGCGGAGCTCCCGGTGCTGAGAGAACGACTGACTGGCGACGTAACCTGCGCGGTGCATATGACCTCGTCGAGCGCGCCAGCGCTAACGGGGAGCAGCTCAATTTGATACTTCCAGTTTGGCCCGACTTTCACGAACTAGATGCGAGCCGAGACATTCTGGACTTCGACGCTCATGACTACGAGCATTTTTTACTGGTTGCGCGGAAATCGAATGATTTCTCCGTCGATTGCTTTCGTCGGGTCATCAGCGACCCGTTGAGCTACCGCAAATGCCGAGATGGGCTCTTCCTACTCTTCCTGGCGGCGGAGATTTACGAGATCGAGACGCAAAGAAAGACGTATATCGATGTATATCAGGCGCACCGAGAGCACATACGGAGCTGCTACTTGGGGGACATATTCCTTGTGGATGTCGTGTGTTCCGGTCGATTGGTCCGCAACCACAAAGACTTTATCTATAGTGACGGAGCCGCCACGCTGAAAGCAACCCACGACGTACCGAGCCGGCTCGCCATTTGGCTCCAAGAAAATTTGCGTGAGTTTGTCGCTCGGCGGGTGTCCTTGATCTCGCCGACTATATCGTTCCCTTAAGTCAAAAAGGCGAAAGTGGACCAAGCCATGGATCATCCATCAGAAAAACGGTATGAGCCACGTGGCCTTTGTCGTCTCGCCCGCGCATCTTGACACTGGTTTCATACATTCGGCCGCTCGACTCGCACCGCAATTTCGCCTGCTGTTCGCCTTGGTAATTGCCATGATCGCGTTCGTATCGAACCTACGCCAATTTGGATAAGTAACCACGCATAGTCATGGATTGCCAGTGGTGACTTTTCAAGGCGTGGAACTCTTTTGCACAACTACGATATTGAAACGACTACCTGACTTTTGACTTCGCCAAGTTACTGATTATGTCTAGAGACTTCTCATAAAGTGTCGTTGGTGACTTGCCGAGGCTTACGGCATTAGGCGAAAAGCTCTCCATAAATCCTATCGCAACTCCAACGTCACCGTTTGATGCTTCGAGCGCAGCTGCTTGGCCATCATATAATTCGGCGAGTTGCGCGTAGTAGCGCATAAACATAACCGCAATCTGAATTGCCAAAATAACGAACGCAACGGCGCCAGCAGAGAATGCCAGCGTCGAAACGATCGGTGCGAACTCGGCTCTCGATGATTGGGGTCTTTCCATGGCTTCCGCTTTCTCTGCGCGTTCGTACATGCTGAGAAGCTGATTGGCGTCGTTCATACGCCCTGAAATATCAGCAGGTGACAATTTTGGTGCTTCGATCTCCTTTCCTGTGTCCAAGCGCTTTGCTATCGCAAATAGTGGGTCTGGATACACTGGATTGAGAGCATTATCTATGCGGCGAAGGAATACCTGCCGCGGACTGTAATCTGCGTTTCGCACCATCGAGACTGCAATGTCACCAAAGTTCATAAGCGTACGATTGCTGCTTTGAGTGAATCGTAAAAATACGAGGGCGGCGGCAGAAACCACTAGAATGATCACCGCGCTTGCAATCGTTGTACGTGCCCGACGTGCTTTGCTTGCACGCTGTCTTAGGTCGCTTATCGCGGTTTGAAAGTTCGTCTTGGATTTTCGTGCAGAAGTCGTTACCTTCGCCGGTCTGCGCCGGAAATTTACGAACGAAGTGTCAGTCATTTTTGTATGTTCTTCTGAAGCTAGGTCGCGCCAGCTTATCATGTGCGAGGCCTTTAACTTTGCGTGAATGGTTTGTGATTGCGCAGCGACTTCATGTGGGCCTGCGGCGACCATAGCGCCGAACGCAAGTTCGAGCCTGCTGGAAATATCGCCGAACTTGGCTCGGCGCAGCAGGGCCGCTTGGCGCGCGTGACGCCACGGTTAGAACGCTGCAGACAGCGAGGCCCTGAACGACAGCTTTTCTGACAATCACGCGGTCGAAGGACATCTATTCTGGCAAAGAGAGGGCCTACGATCTCAAAATAGATGTCTAAGTCCTTGATTCGTCGCAGAGGTCAAGACAACTTTTCTGACGACCTACAGGAGCGGTTTTCTAGACAGCCTCATCGCCCGAAAGAAAAACCCGCAAGTCAAAAAACTTGCGGGTTTTTTTATATCCGCACCACGTCCTCCGACGATCTGCCCGCCACACCGACCCTGTCCGCGCGACCGCTGCACCAGCGCGTCCATCCGCAACACGACACTCCGCAAAACCCCCTCCCCGCCCCCATCGGACTACGTCAAACGGAGTAGCGGCGTATCGCCACCCTATTCCACCGGCGAATAGGCGCCACCGTCGTCGCCGCCTACGCTTGACGCATCCATCCCCGATGCCAGGCAGGTGTCATGAACGCGCTCAAGTCCCCGGTAGAAAAAGCCCCCATCGAAACCGTCGTGCCAGATGGCCGTGCATGGCGCGTGCTCTGTTCGAGCACGTTCGCGTTCACGATCTGCTTCGCGGTCTGGATGATGTTCGCGATTCTCGGCATTCCGCTGAAGAAGCAACTGAACCTGACCGATACCGAGTTCGGCTTGATCGCGGCGATGCCGGTGCTGTCCGGTTCGCTCGCGCGCGTGCCGCTCGGCATCTGGACCGATCGTTACGGCGGCCGGATCGTGTTCTTCCTGACGATGCTCGTGACCGTCGTGCCGATCTGGCTCGTGTCGTACGCGACGCAGATGTGGCAGTTCCTCGTGCTCGGCCTGCTGGCCGGCTTCGCGGGCGCGTCGTTCTCGGTCGGCACGCCGTATGTCGCGCGCTGGTTTCCGAAGTCCCGCCAGGGGCTCGCGATGGGCATCTTCGGCGCGGGCAATTCGGGCGCCGCGCTGAACAAGTTCGTCGCGCCGGTGCTGATCGTGTCGGCCGGCACGTGGACGATCGTGCCGAAGGTCTATTCCGTCGCGATGCTGGTCACCGCGCTCGTGTTCTGGATCTTCTCGGCGAGCAATCCGTCGCACCGCGTCGCGGGCTCGACAAGCGTCTCGACGCAGATGAAGGTGCTAAGCGATCCCCGCGTGCTGCGCTATGCGCAGTACTACTCGGTCGTGTTCGGCGGCTATGTCGGCCTGTCGCTGTGGATGCCGCAGTACTACGTGAACGAGTACGGCTTCAACATCGAACTTGCGGCGTTCCTCGCCGCCTGCTTCTCGCTGCCGGGCGGCGTACTGCGCGCGATCGGCGGCTGGCTGTCCGACCGCTACGGCGCGTACCGGACGACCTGGGCGGTCATGTGGATCACGCTCGCGTGCTTCTTCGTGCTGAGCTATCCGCCGACCGACTTCGTGATTCAAGGCGCGCACGGTCCGCTCGCGTTCCACCTCGGTTCGGGTCCCACGTTCTACACGGTCGTCATGTTCGTCGTCGGCATCGCGATGGCGGTCGGCAAGGCGTCGGTGTTCAAGTTCATCGGCGACGAATACACCGACAACATCGGCGCGGTGTCCGGCGTCGTCGGTCTCGCGGGCGGCCTTGCCGGGTTCGTGCTGCCGATCCTGTTCGGCCTGCTCGTCGACCTGACCGGCGTGCGCTCCACCTGTTTCATGCTGATGTTCGGCACGACCGCCGTGAGCCTCGTGCTGATGCACTACTCGTTCCGCCCGGAAAGCGTCGCGCATGCGCGTGCGCGGCTGGAGTCGAGAGCCTGACCGACCGAGTTCGTTACGCGCCGCGTCCGCGGCGCATCCTGTTCGAGAACCCAACATGTCCAAATATCTGCTGAATCGATGGGAGCCGGAGAACACCCAGTTCTGGAAGGCGACCGGCGAACAGGTCGCGAACCGCAACCTGTGGATTTCCATTCCGGCGCTGATGCTCGCGTTCATCGTCTGGTCGCTGTGGAGCGTCGTCGTCGTGAATCTCGACAAGGGCGGTTTCCATTTCTCGAAGAACCAGCTGTTCTGGCTCACCGCGCTGCCCGCGCTGTCCGGCGCGACACTGCGCATCTTCTATTCGTTTCTGGTGCCGATTTTCGGCGGCCGGCGCTTCACCGCGATCTCGACCGCGAGCCTTTTGATTCCCGCGCTCGGCATGGGTTTCGCGCTGCGCGATCCGTCGACGTCGTACACGACGCTGCTCGCACTCGCGCTGCTGTGCGGTCTCGGCGGCGCGAACTTCAGTTCGTCGATGGCGAACATCAGCTTCTTCTTTCCGAAGGAACGCAAGGGTTTCGCCACCGGCATGAACGCGGGGATCGGCAACCTCGGCGTGTCGGTCGTGCAGTTCGTCACGCCGATCGTGATCACTACGGCCGTGTTCAGCGGGGTGCTCGGCGACGGACAGACCTACGTCGAAGCGGGCGTCGAACGCAGCATCTGGCTGCAGAACGCGGGCTTCGTGTGGGTGCCGCTGATCGTCGCCGCGTCGCTGGCCGCGTGGTACGGGATGAACGATATCGCCGATGCAAAGGCGTCGTTCCGCGAGCAGGCGGTGATCTTCGGGCGCCTGCACAACTGGCTGATGTGCATTCTCTACGTCGGCACGTTCGGCTCGTTCATCGGGTTTTCGGCGGGTCTCGCGCTGCTGACG
>Ga0164242_10002560_pt1 | contig 21061 bp, 19 predicted proteins | sample OricomgcompostMG_FD_108783 | JGI IMG/M metagenome (GOLD analysis project Ga0164242, IMG submission 108783) | Miracle-Growth compost microbial communities from Emeryville, California, USA - Original compost - Miracle growth compost (MG) ... | reverse complement strand
CTGGTACAGCATCGCGCCGATGAACCGCGCCATCCTCGATCTGCCCGGCGTCGAGAAGCGTGATCTCAGTTCGCTGCAAAATAATCCGGCCACCAGCTTCGGCATCCCGGTGACGGAAAAACTGGCAGAGGAATGGAAAGCTCTGACCGGCTGCCAGATGCACGAAGCCGCCTACGGCCTCAGTGAAACCCACACCTCCGACACCTTCATGCCCAAGGAATACATCCGCTGGGGCAGCTGCGGCGTGCCGATGCCGGAAAACGATATCCGCATCATCAATGTCGAGACCGGCGAGCCCTGCGCGGCCAACGAAAGCGGTGAAATCGTGGTGCGCAACCGGGCCGTCTTCAAAGGCTACTGGAAACGCGACGAGGCGACCGCCGAAACCTTGCGTGATGGCGCCGTTCACACCGGCGATGTCGGCTATTTCGACGAAGATGGCTACCTGTTCTTCACCGGCCGCATCAAGGAAATGATCAAGTGCTCGGGCTACAGCGTGTTCCCGGAAGACGTGGAAGCGCTGATGCTGGACCACCCGGCGATCCAGCAATGCGCCGCCATCGGCATTGCCGACGACAAGCGCGGCGAATCGGTGAAGCTGTTCGTGGTGCGTAAGGCAGCTCACCCGCAGGTACAGGCCGAAGAACTGATCGAGTGGGCCAAGGGCTATATGGCCAGCTACAAGGTACCGCGCCAGATCGCTTTCATCGACAGCCTGCCCGCCACCGGCGCCGGCAAGGTGCTGCGGCGACTGCTCAAGGACCAGTAATCCCGGCCACTCTGGTCTGCGGTATGGTTACGGCATGGTTGCGGCATAATGCCGCAGCCAGGGCCTTTGGCGTCAGTTCGATTTGCATGGGGAGGCGATTTGGGTCAATGATTGCGACTCAAGACATGAAACAACAAGGTGGTGAGCTGATATGGTTGACGATGTTTCTCCGGAGCGACTTGGCAAAAGTCTGGAAGTACTCCATTTCGCCTTTCGCGGTTTGATTGCCGAGCCGGACAGCATACTGAAGACCCACGGGCTCTCCCGTATCCACCATCGGCTACTGTTTTTCATCAATCGCTATTCCGGCCTCAGCGTCAACGAACTGGTGGAAACCATGCGTCTGACCAAGCAGGCCATCCACAAACCCCTCAAATTGCTGGTCACGGAAGGTTACGTGGGCGTCGCCAGGGACACCGCCGACAAGCGCGTGAAACGGCTGACCCTGACTGAAAAAGGCAATGAGCTGGAGCACAAACTCAGCGACATCCAGTACCAGCTGATGAACAGCGCGTTCCTCAGCGTCGGCCCGGAAGGCACCGACGCCTGGTTCGCCGTCATGGATACCATGGCTCGTCGGCTCGGGCTTTGACTCGTTCTACCCTCCTGTCACAGTAGAGCAGAACCATGTCGTTGGTCTTGACCCATTAATCGACGCGGCTTGATTGCCAATGCCCAGACGACCTTGGCGGATGGCTACACCGAGCGCAAAGCAGTAACGTTGCTCTCAGACGCCCGCCAAGTGGCTTCGGAAGCAGCCATGACGTCGGAGGCGGACGCTGCACCTTGAGCACATCGTGTTCCTAGTACGGGCAGTGACCCGAAAGTGGTTTTGCACAAAGAGGTGATCTCGCCACGACTGATCGTGCCTAAAGATGATGGCTTATGTCGGTATCGCCGCCGATTGCCGAGGCTTACGTCACCCGTTTACCACGTCGCGTTGCGCTGGCCGGCCTCGACCTGATGCGGGCTGCTGTCGTGGTGGTGCTGCCGTTCGTCACGACGGTCCGGCAGATTTACGTACTGATCTTCCTGCGCGGCAATACACGCGGGCGCTGTCCCTGTCGCGGCTGGCTTATGACCTGGAAAACCTGCTAAGTCCGATGGTAGCCGCAGCGCTGCTGAAGTTCATGAGTTTCAACATACTGTTCGAGCTCAACGCGCTGGCCTTTGTCATCTCCGCGTTTTTGGTTGAGCCTTGGTTTGTTCATAGGCCTGCTGGCACCGGATTTTTATGCGCTGTTGCTGCTGTGGTTTGTGATTGGGGCGACTTCGATGGCGCTGACGCCGACCGGGCACCTGATCAAGCAATCCTGCCATGCAGAGGATCGTCCGGCATTGTTTGCCGCCCAGTTCTCGCTGTCGCACGCGGGCTGGCTCATCGCGTACCCGCTGGCCGGCTGGATTGGCTCCCGCCTGGGCATGGACGCCGCGTTTGCGGTGCTCGGCGTGCTGGCTGCTGCTGCCACCGTAACTGCGATCAGGCTGTGGCCCCGGCATGACCTAGCCGTCATCGAACATTGGTACCCAGCCATTCACCACACGCATCGGCACGAACACGACGGCCATCATCCGCACAGCTACGAAGGTTGGGAAGGCCCGGTGCAACACACGCATGCGCATGACCACGCTTCGCTGCGCCACCAGCACGTGTTTGTCATCGATCATCATCCACGATGGCCGAAGCAACCTGAATCCGCCGCAAGGTAGCTGTTTAGGGTCGTGTTGCACGGCGGCAAACTTACTATTGACTTTGTAGTCGACTATAAAGCTAGGATGCCATCATGAAAACGATCAGCATCGGTGAATTGGCCGACCTTAGTGGTATCGGCAAGGAAACCATCCGTTACTACGAGCGGGAGGCTTTGTTGCCGCCGCCCCGGCGCACTGCGTCCAACTATCGACGCTATACCCCGGATACCAAGGTCCCAATTCATCCGCCGGGCCAAGGCGCTGGGCTGCCCGATCATTGAAGCATTGTCGGGCCATGCAGCATCGACTGAGTCATCCGGCGCAATTACCGAGAAATGAACATGGCGACGACAGCTGAACCCCTCATGAAGGATCCGATCTGCGGCATGAAAGTTACACCGGATTCCAAACATTACAGCACCCATCAAGGGCAAACCTGGTACTTCTGCAGCCAGCATTGTCGGGAGCGGTTTGACGCCGATCCGCAGGGCGTGCTCAATAGTTCATGCAAGGCCAACCATCAAGACAGCACAAACAACATCTACACCTGCCCCATGCACTCCGAGGTGCGCCAGGAAGAGCCCGGCGATTGTCCTGAATGCAACATGGCCCTGGAGCCGGAGACCCCACAAACATCGCGCGTGGAATACACCTGTCCGATGCATCCGGAAATCGTGCAGGACAGGCCGGGCGAGTGCCCCAAGTGCGGCATGGCGCTGGAGCCGCGCACGGTGTCGGCAAATACCGGACCGAGCGGCGAACTCACGGACATGACCCGACGCTTCTGGGTCGGCACAGCGCTGTCGATCTCCCTTCTGATTCTGTCCATGGGCGACATGATCCCGGGCGTGGATTTCCAAGGCTGGCTGGGCGCCCTGTGGTTCAGTTGGATTCAGTTCCTGTTAGCCACACCGGTCGTGTTGTGGGCCGGTTGGCCGTTTTTCGTGCGCGGCTGGAAATCGCTCAACGGCTTCAACCTCAACATGTTCACGCTGATTGCCTTGGGCGCAGGTGTTGCTTATGTGTTCAGTGTAGTGTCGCTGTTATTTCCCGGGATTTTGCCCGAAGCATTCCGAGGTGGCCATGGCCAGGTGCCCATCTATTTCGAATCGGCGGCGGTCATCGTCACGCTGGTATTGCTTGGCCAGGCGCTGGAACTGCAGGCCCGTGAACGCACCTCCGGGGCGCTCAAGGCGTTGCTGAATCTGGCACCGCTGACCGCCCATCGCCTGCGGGATGACGATGAAGAAGAGGAAATCGACCTGGCGCGGGTCGACGTCGGCGATCGGTTGCGCATACGCCCCGGTGACAAAGTACCGGTGGATGGCGAGATCGAAGCAGGGTATTCCACGTTTGACGAATCCATGATTACCGGAGAACCCATGCCGGTGGAAAAAACGGTGGGCGACACGGTGACCGGCGGTACCGTCAACCAAAACGGCAGCATTATCATGCGCGCTAGCCATATCGGCAGCGACACGTTGTTGTCACGCATCGTGCAAATGGTGGCCGATGCCCAACGCTCGCGTGCACCGATTCAAGGGCTGGCGGATCGCGTTGCGACCTGGTTCGTACCGGCAGTGGTACTGGTCACCATCGTCAGCTTCATCGTGTGGTCACTCGTCGGGCCGTCGCCGGCATTCAGCTATGCACTGGTCGCGGCAGTGTCCGTCCTGATCATCGCCTGCCCCTGTGCGCTGGGGTTGGCTACCCCCATGGCCATCATGGTCGGCGTCGGACGCGGCGCCAATGCTGGTGTGCTGATCAAGGACGCCGAAAGCCTCGAAACGCTGGGCCAAGTGGATACGCTGGTGGTCGACAAGACCGGCACCTTGACCGAAGGCCGGCCACGGCTGGTCAATGTCGAGCCGGTTGGCGATTTTTCGGCGAACGAACTGCTAAGTGTGGTGGCGGCTGTCGAGGCAGGCAGTGAGCATCCATTGGCATCAGCCATCATGGCAGGTGCCCGCGAACGCGGCGTAAAGCCGCAAACAGTCACAGACTTTGAAGCAACCACAGGCCAAGGCGTCAGTGCCCAAGTGGACGGCAAAACAGTTCTGATCGGCAACCGACGCCTGCTGAATGGTGCTAGTATTGATGGCGCCGCGCTGGACGAGCGCGCCGGTCAGCGGCAGGCCGAAGGCCAGACCGTGATGCTGGTGGCGGTCGACGGTCAGCCCGCCGGCCTGGTGGCGGTGGTCGATCCGATCAAGGGCACCACATTCGAAGCGGTGCGCATTTTGCGCGAGGAAGGCATCCACCTGGTCATGTTGACCGGAGACAATGAACAGACCGCACTAGCGGTGGCCCGCGAGTTGGGTCTCGACGAGGTGCACGCAGGAGTATTGCCGGAAGATAAGCACGCCACGGTGCAGCGGCTGCAAGGCGAAGGCCATGTGGTTGCGATGGCCGGTGACGGCGTCAACGACGCACCAGCACTGGCCCAGGCCGACGTAGGCATCGCCATGGGCAACGGCAGCGATGTGGCGGTGGAAAGCGCCGGTGTGACTCTGGTCAAGGGCGATTTGCGCGCCATTGCCAAGGCGAGGCTATTGTCGCACCAGACCATGCGCAACATTCGCCAAAATCTGTTCTTCGCCTTTTTCTACAACAGCGTCGGTATACCGATTGCCGCCGGCGTTCTTTATCCGCTGTTCGGTTGGCTGTTGAGCCCCATGCTTGCTGCGGCCGCCATGAGTTTGAGTTCCGTATCAGTCATCAGCAACGCGCTTCGGCTGCGCCGGGCGAAACTGTAAAGGTATTGACACGGTGAGCGGGATGCCCATGGCTTGCTAGACGACCATTACAGGCAAGCGCTCTCTGTTACTCGCATTCGCAGTGCCCCCAACACACTAGTTTGGCGGATATCTGGATGAAAAACACACGATGGATACTGTTACATTACAGTTGATTGGGCAACTGATGCTAGCAGCGGTCGCCGGGTTGCTGCTGAATCTCACCCCCTGCGTGCTACCCGCGATACCGGTCAAGATCCGCACCACTGTCTACCAGGTGGGCGGCAGCCCGCGCCAGCGAACACTCGCCGCGCTCGCCTTTACCGGCGGCACGCTATTATTTTTCCTGCCATTGGCCATTGCCACGACTGCACTGCACTGGACCTGGGGCACGCTGTTTCAGTCTTCGATCGTGCTCTGGATTCTGATTGCCGCGTTGTTGCTGTTTGCCTACACGACGTACGCGATATGGGCATTCCAGTGCCGGAGTTCGCCTACAGCATCGGCGGCCAACGCTATCTCGAGCCATTCCTGTCGGGCCTGTTCAGTGCGCTGCTGGCCACCCCCTGCGTCGGCCCGTTTTTGGGTGGAGTGATTGCTTTTACTATCATCCAGTCTGCCGCATTCGTTATCGCCGTTTTTGCCGCCGTCGGTGTGGGCTGGCTTTGCCCTATATCACCCTGCTGGCGCGGTCACAGCTGTTGAAGCGTCTGCCGCGCGCTGGCGGATGGAGTCTTTGAATACGCCAAGGATTGGCGTTCGTACTGCTCGCGGTCGCCGTGTTTTTCGGGCAAAGTCTGGTACCGGATGGTGTCAGCCGCTGGCTGTGGCTCGGCTGGTTTGCTTTGCTGGTCGTCTGGGCCGGTGTCGTCCTGTGGCAGTCGACCGCCATGCCGCAAAAGCGATGGGGCCGGCATTCGTTGTCACCGGCTTGGCATTCATCTACGCAGGCGGTTTCATTCTGCCCACGACAGCCGCGACACAGGCTTGGCAACCACTGACCCAGATCAATTGGCAACAGCGACGGCACGGTGATCCCGGTGCAGCTGGAATCGGCGACAACCAGCACAAGAGAACAGATTGAACTCGACGTCTGCGTGCAGTCATGCAGTGACGCCGGCATCTGTTTGCCGCCGTCCACGCTCAGAGTCCAACCGACGCAGCCGTAATCGCCATGCTCAGTGCCGGCCCTTTCTCGGCTTCCATCGTCGTCGTGGCGGTACAAGCCCTCGCTTCATCGGCCTGACCGGCACGCAACAACAGTTTGCACCACCCGCCAGACGCTACTACTCTACGTCCCATGTATCGACTTGTTGCGCCACGCCTGATCGTAATGCTTGCGCTCGTCAGCATGCTGCTGACGCCGCCGGTCATGGCGTGGACCCTGGATCCGATGACGCAGATGACGCAGATGACGGTAGGTATGCAATCCGGTACTACCGATACCGCGCACAGCCTGTTGTGCCCGCAGCAATCGTCGAATCAGCAGCAATCGCCCATGCCGGATTGCCCGCTGGTGGCGTGCGGCGTCATCGCGACGGTCGACGCACTCCCGGTTGTTGAGAGCGTCTTCGACATCGCACACCCATCGACTCTCTATTCCTCGCACTTCGGCCGCCTTGTCCCCGGGCCGGAGCCTCAGCCTCCACGAGCCTTCCATTCCAGCTGATTGGCGCTTCGCGTCACGTTGCCGCCATCGCGCGGACTCCGCTGAGTGGCGGCCACACCGCTTGAACCCAGCGTAATCGTTGACACGTCACGCACCAATTGGTAACGACTGAACTCTGCCGGGCGCGCCGTCGATGAACAACGGCAATGCCGGGCTCATAGCGATGATGGATGCCGAAACAATGGGCGGCATGGGCGCTCCACCGGTCGACGACGGTGCGCTGTCCGTCCGCACCACAGCGAGCTCTACCGAAAGAGGATCATCGATGCACTTTTACAGCAACACTATCCTGCCTCGCCTATGCAGCCTGGCAATGCGCAACCGTAACTTTCTGCCTTATCGCCAACGCGTGGTGGCCGCAGCAGATGGCCATGTACTCGAAATCGGCATGGGTTCCGGCCTCAATTTACCGTTCTACGGCACGACCGTTCGCGACATTCAAGGCCTGGAACCATCACCACGGCTCATCGCCATGGCGCGGCGTGCGGCCGACGAATCCGCCGTGCCGGTGAGTTTCATCGAAGGCTCGGCGGAGGCGATTGCGCTCGACGATCACAGCATCGACAGCGTGGTGACAACCTGGACTCTATGCACGATTCCGTACGCCAAACAGGCGCTGGCCGAAATGCGCCGTGTACTCAAGCCGGGCGGGCAGTTGTTGTTTGTCGAGCACGGGCTGGCGCCGGAAGCGCGGGTACGCCGCTGGCAGCATCGTTTGACGCCGGTGTGGTCGAAAATCGCCGGCGGCTGTCATCTGGACCGCTCCATTGAAACGCTTATCGAGCAGGCCGGTTTCACGCTACCACAACTGACCACCGGCTACATGAAAGGCCCCAGACCGATGACCTTTATCTACGAGGGCAGGGCCCGGCTGCGTTGAGATCCGACAGGCACCGTCGCACCTCATCGGCTAGCCCATCCGCGTAATCAGCACCGGGATCATGACCGGGAGCCTACTGCATGGCCGGTTTGATCGAGGTTACCGTGCCGTGCATACCTTGAGCACGCAGATCGAATCTGACCTTCTCACCAACCGCTACGTCTCGCAGCAGATCTGGCTTGGCGGCCTTGAAGGTCATGGCCATCACTGGCCAATGGAGTTTCGCGATGGCCTGATGTTGGATCCTGACGGTGCCCTGATCAGCAGGGTGGAAATGGCTGTTTTCATGATGAAATCCTCTTGGACTGTTGGAATTGTGTTCAATGTCCACCGACGGTGGCGCTTTGGGCTGGCGTGGATGGTTGCGAATGCATGTCCAGCATCGCGGGCATCGGCGCCGCGTGATCGTCATCGCCGTGCTCATGTGAATGGCCACCACCTTCGCCCATGTCCATGTCTTCATCTGGGGGGGCCTTGGCCACGATCGTCTTGTATTGTGCTGGAGTCATGCCGGGCAGTTTCTCTAGGAACGCGACCATGCTCCAGATCGTGGCGTCGTCATGCCCTTTGCCCCATGCGGGCATCGCGCTCATCTTGATGCCGTGCTTGATGACCCAGAATGCGTCTTTTGGGTCGACACGCACCTTCGAGAGATTGGGCGGCAACGGATACAAACCTCTGCGCAGTTCCGAGTTGTCGACACCCGGTTTGAGGTGGCAACCAGTGCACATCGCAGCGTATTGGCCTGCTCCCTTGAGGATCAGCTGCGGATCATCGAGGTTCGGCACCTCGATATCCTCTGAACGCAGATGGATGGAACGATCGCGTACCATTTGTGCGAGATCGTAGGTGACAGGCCAATGCGGCTCGTCGGCGCCGATATTGTACAGGCCCGAGTAAGCATAGAGCCCCAGACCCGCGCCGATCAAAACTAACACGGACACCACGACAATGACATGTTCGGTATATTTCTCCACGGGAGTTCTCCTTCAGTACCAGATACGCAAGCCAGCGACGAATTGCAGATCATCGGCAGACTCACCACGGCTGCGCGCGTAGTCTGCCGTGCGGCCAAATTGCTGCCGCCATACGATGCCGACATAGGGCGCGAATTCACGGCGGATTTCATAGCGCAGGCGCAGCCCCATTTCGATATCCGACAGGCCTGAACCGATGCCACGCTGCGGATCGTCCTTACCGTAGAAACTGGTTCCCAATTCCGGCTGCAGAATCAAACGCTGAGTCAGCAAGGCTTCGTATTCGAGGGATGCGCGTGCGGCGGTGCGCCCGGCTTGTCCGAGATAGGCGGTTGCCTGCACGTCAAACCAGTACGGTGCCAATCCCTGGATGCCGAATGCCGCCCACGTGCGATCGGGGCCAACACCATAGTCGTGGCGCACGCCGATTTGCGTGTCCCAGTAGGTGCTGACGGTGTGATCCCACAATGCCTCGGTGCGCAGGTCCTGCAGGCGGCCGTCGGCCTGTTCGCCTTCGAACTTCAGCCACAGCTTGTTGAGGTTCTTGCCGTACCAGGCCTGCCCATCCACTGCCACGGCGTGGCCACCGTCACGGGGACGCACGTACTCCAGTTTGTCCAGCAACAGCATGCCGATGGCCGGATTGTCGTGCATGTCCATGCCCGGCATCGAACCATAGCCGTAGCCATCGGAATAATCGGAACTGCGTGCGTCGGGCGGCGCATCGCCCCCTTGCATCGATGACATGTCCATGCCCTGCATCAAGGGCATGCCTTTCATGGCACCCGCAAGGCCGCCCAGCTTGGGCCGCGTGCCGATCATCTGGCCAAAGTGGAGCTGTTGCATCTCGACCGTCGCGTCGGGTTCCGATGAATGCATTGACATGCCCTGCTCCATCGACATACCACCCTCTTGCATCGGCATCACATGGGTAGAGTGGTTTGCCGGCGAAGTGGGTGTGGTTGAACTTTCCTTTGCCGGCATGTGCATCCCGTGCATGGATGACATATCCATTCCTTGCATGCCGTCTTGAGCCACGGCCGGGGTAGCCGTCATCATGCCCACGACAACCATCAGCAAACTCGCGACTTGCCACGCTTTGTTATCTGTATTCATGACACTACCACCTCGCGGAACATGCCCGCGTGCATGTGATACAGCAAATGGCAATGATACGCCCAACGTCCCAGTGCATCGGCCTTGACCCGATAAGTGACACGCTGGGCGGGCTGCACATTGACGGTGTGCTTGCGCACCTGGAACTCGCGGTCGGGCGACTCGACCTCACTCCACATGCCGTGCAGATGAATCGGATGATTCATCATGGTGTCGTTGCTCAGGATCACGCGGATGTGCTTGCCATAGGGAAAGTGCACCGGCTTGGCCTTGGAGAAGATCACGCCATCAAACGACCAGATGAAGCGCTCCATGCTGCCATCAAGATGCAGTTCGATTTCCTTGCTGATCGGCTCGTCGGGATAGAGCGAGCCGCCGAGAGTATGCAGGTCCGCATAAGTCAGCACCTGCCGACCGTTATGGCGTAGCCCCGTTCCCGGGTCGTCCAAGTTGGTACGCGGATAATCGACGTGCATGTCGACACCGGGGTTGTGGTACTCGGTGCGGGCATGGCGTGCCTTGACCATGCCTTGCATATTCATGCCGTCGTGCGTCATGCCCTGCATGGAGGCCATCGTCATGTTTTGCATGTCACCGTGCTCCATGCCCGACATGTCGTGATTGCCCTGCGCCATGGCGCCCATCATGTCCACCATGGTGAGGGTCGGCACGGCGTCCAGCGCCGGTACTTCCGCTTCCATGCCTGATTTTGGCGCCAGCGTGCCACGCGCATAACCGCTGCGGTCGACCGACTGAGCGAAGAGCGTGTAGGCCCGGTTTTCTGTCGGCTCGACGATTACGTCGTAGGTCTCCGCCACGGCGATACGAAACTCGTCCACCGGAACCGGTTCGACATCTTGCCCGTCGGCGGCCACCACGGTGAGCTTCAATCCCGGGATGCGCACATCGAAATAACTGTTGGCTGAACCGTTGATGAAGCGCAAGCGCACGCGCTCGCCCGGTTTGAACAAGCCGGTCCAATTGCCGGCCGGCGCCGTGCCGTTCATGAGATAGGTATAGGTGAAGCCGCTGATATCGATCATGTCGCGCGGACTCATGCGCATCCGATTCCACATCGCACGCGAACGCAGCGCGCCGATGAGCCCCAGCATCGAGGTGTCGTGCAGGAAATCCCCCACGGTCAGTTCGTTGAAATTGAAGTAGTCACCCTGCTTCTTGAGAATGGCGAAGATGCGTTCCGGATCCACGTCGGTCCAGTCATTCAGCATCACCACGTAATCACGGTCGGCGACAATGCGCTCCGGGCCGGCCGGATCGATCACGATGGGGCCGGTGAGGCCCGTTTGTTCCTGAAAACCGGAATGCGAGTGATACCAGTAGGTACCGCTTTGCTTCACCGGGAAGCGGTAGGTGAAGGTTTCCCCGGGGGCAATGCCGGGATAGCTGATGCCCGGCACGCCATCCATCCGGAAGGGCAGCAGGATGCCGTGCCAGTGGATGGAAGTGGGCACTTTCAGGTGGTTGGTGACGCGCAACGTGACGGTAGTGCCTTCACGCCAGTGCAATAGCGGCCCCGGCAATTGACCATTGATGGTGGTGGCGATACGCCTCTCACCAGTGTAATTGACCGGCATTTCACTGATTTCAAGATGAAAATCCGTGCCGGAGAGTGTGGTTGGCTGTTGATGGCCCGCCAGCGCCCAAACCGGTTGGACAATACCACCTAGCATTGCGGCAGTGCCGCCCAATGCCACTCCTTTCACAAAGCGGCGGCGCGAAAGTGATGGCACAGGGCCATGTAAATCAAATTTTTTCATGGGAACTCCCGATTAGCACGATGGTGCGCTGATCATGATCAAGGCACGCACTGCCATAGCCTTCGGCTCAAAGGCAAGCGTGAAGAAGCAGCACGAAGGCCGCAATCAGGAGTTTGATATGGGGGGGCGGTAAGACGGCGAGGCAGACGTCGACGTAAATACAGGAATCAGGAACAAGACTTTGATCCCGTTCGTTGAAGGCCAGACTGCGGCGGCAGCCGTTGTTACGATGCTCGCGCCGCAAGTCGATGCACAGTGACACGGGGCGGACTGGCAACAGTTATTGTTATTTCCCGTCGAATACACGGAGCCACTATGCGCACGCGAGGTCAAATGCGCAACGCCGGACACAGTATGCATTGACGCAAGCGCTTTTTGATCTTGTTGATGGCCCATAGCCATGAACATGGTCGGTGCGTTACCACCCATCAACGACACGGACATGGCCAGTGCATTGACTGGCAACGTTGCGCACGCAAACAGCGCCAACACAAACATGGTGCGAAAGAATCGTAACCGAGGGCGGGTATTCGCGTTCATAACGAGGGATTATGTAGACACCGACCTTGCTTTGCAACTGGAATTGAGGTGGCTCAACACCATATCGCCAACCAGCCTGAAAAGGCCCAAATCACTGTAATAGACATCGGTACTGCCTCCACTTGAACGCGGGTATCGTGTCCGGCTTTTGGGAAACACTACAGTAGCACTACCCGGAAACCGGCGTTTTTAAAAGCCACTTGATACCCGTGTCCCATGGGCCCCCGCCGATTAGCGGTTGATTCCAGCGGCGACACTTGCTAGCTTGCGCACACCTATTGGTGCCCCGCCCACACAGGGGTTAAACGGGAAGTCGGTGCGCGCACCCGCGCCACTCCGACGCTGCCCCCGCAACGGTGATTGAGTCAACGGCAATCCGGAAGCTCCCCGCTTCCAGCGCCACTGTGCTTCGCGCATGGGAAGGCGATTGCCCGGAGAAGCGTTTTTCTCGCTCATCAGCCCGGATACCGGCCAACAGGGAACCGGGGCCATGCCAGCCCCGGCCTGGTGCTGCGGAGGGCGGCGGTGCGGCGTCTCCTGACCCCAAGCCTGTCCCCTTCCGCGGCTGCGTCCATGCCGTGCGGGTGAGCCGGCCTTTGGGAATTTTCCGTCAATGAGATCACGTTTTGCGGCGCTCTGCGCCCTCTTGCCGCTTCTGTCCTTCTACGCGCTGCCTGCCCTGGCCGCGCAAACCAGCGAAACCAGTCAGCCCCAGACTCAACAGCCTGAACAATCGCAACAACCAGCCAGCCTCGATCAGGTGGTGGTCACACCAACGATGACCGCCCGCACCGTGGATCAGTCGCTGACTTCGGTCACCGTCATCGACCACCAGCAGTTGCGCACGCTTCAGCCGCAGGACATCACCGACGTACTGCGCGGTCAGCCGGGCATCGACATCACCAGCAACGGTTCCTTCGGCAAAGTCACCAGCCTTTATGTACGCGGCACCGGCAGCAACTCCACGCTGTTGCTGCTGGATGGTGTGCGGCTGCGTTCGGTCACCGCGGGCCTGCCTTCCTGGCAGTACCTGCCGGCATCGCTGTTCGATCGCGCGGAGATCGTGCGCGGCCCGCGCGCCAGCCTGTACGGCGCCGATGCGCTGGGCGGCGTGGTGCAGTTGTTCACCCCGGACGGCTCCCACCCCGGCACCTGGCTGGAAGCGGGCGCCGGCAATCTGAACACCCATCATTTCAGCGCCGGCACCGAGGGGGAGAAGGACGGCACCCGCTACGGCCTGGCCTTCGATCGTTTCGATACCGACGGCAGCGAGCTGCGCAGCCACAGCGAGCCGCGCGGCTACGACAACACTTCCGGCACACTGAATGTGACGCATCGCTTCGCCAACAACGCCGAGATCGGCGTGTTCGGATTCCGCGCCGAGGGCAATTCGGAATTCGAGGGCTTCACGCCGGACATCGACGACAACACGGATTACGCCGTGCAGGTGGCGGGTATCCATGGCCAGTTGTGGCTGACCGACAACTGGCTCAGCAAGCTGCAAATCAGCGATGCGCGCGACGACAGCACCAACTACAGCAACGGCGTGCGCGGCGACACCTTCAACACACGCAGCCGCTCCGCCAGTTGGCAGAACCAGTTGCTGTTCGGTGACCAGCAACTGGTGGTCGGCGGCGACTTCCGCCGCGATACCGTCGACAGCACCCAGGACTACGACGAAGACCAGCGCGACAACGCCGCCGGGTTCGCCCAATTGCTGCTCAATTTCGGCGCGCTGGACGTGCAGGGCAGCCTGCGCCACGACCACAACGAAGCCTTCGGCGACAAGACCACCGGCGGATTGGCGCTGGGCTACAAGCTGACGCCGCACTACCGGCTGCGCGCCAGTTACGCCACCGCCTTCCGGGCGCCCACCTTCAACGATCTCTACTACCCCGGCTACGGCAACGATCAACTGGACCCGGAGAAATCGAAAAGCACGGAACTGGGTCTGCGCGGGCAATACCAGGTCTGGTTCTGGGATCTGGCGCTCTACCAGACCGACGTCGATGACCTGATCGCCTACGCCGTGCGCAACGGGCGCGGCGCGCCCTACAACGTCAACAGCGCGCGCATTCGCGGCGCCGAGCTGAGCGCCGGCCTGAAGCTGGACGAATGGCGGCTGGCGGCGGCGCTGACCGCCCAGGACCCACGTGACCGGGACACCGACAAGGTATTGCAGGCCCGTTCCCAACGCAGCCTGCGGCTGGATGCGGATCGGCAATTCGGCGATTTCTCCCTCGGCGGCACCTGGCTGCTCAAGGGCCACCGCTACAATGACGCCGCCAACCAGCAGCGCCTGGGCGGTTACGGCCTGCTGGATCTGCGCGCCGCCTGGACCTTCGCGCCCCACTGGAGCACACGCCTGAGCGTGCGCAACGTATTCGACAAACGCTACGCCACGGCGCGCGATTTTGCCGGCTGGGACTACCTCAACGCTGGCCGTACCGTCATGCTGAGCCTGCGCTATGACACTCACTGAAGGATGAAACCACCGCCGTGCCGATCGTCCGTACTCTTTGCCGCCGCCTGCTGATCGCCGGAGCCCTGACCGGAACACTATGGCCGGCCAGCGCCCTGGCGAAGCTGTGCGTCAACGACGACGCCGGGCGGCAAGTCTGCCTGACGCATCCGGCGCAGCGCATCGTTTCGCTATCGCCCGGCGGTACCGAGCTGCTGTACGACGCCGGCGCCGGCGGCAAACTGCTGGCCACCGTCGATTTCAGCGACTACCCGGCGGCGGCGCGCAAGCTGCCCCGCATCGGCAGCGCCGAGCGTCTTGATCTGGAAGCCATCCTCGCCTGGCAGCCGGATCTGGTGGTGGCCTGGCGCAGCGGCAATCCCAAAGCTCAGGTGGCCCGGCTGGAGCAGTTGGGGCTGACGGTCTACCGCAGCGAGCCCCGGCATTTCGCCGACATCGGCAGTACCCTGGAACGTCTCGGCAAGCTGGCCGGCAGTGAATCCGTCGGCGATGCCGCCGCCGCGCACTTCCGCGCCGGCATCGACGCCTTGCGCCAGCAGTACGCCCATGCGACGCCGGTGACGGTGTTCTACGAGATCTGGGAAAAACCGCTGATGACCGTCAACGGCCGCCATCTGATCAGCCAGGCCATCCGCCTGTGCGGCGGGAGCAACATCTTTGCCAGCCTGTCATCGCTGGCCCCGCGCGTCAGCCGGGAAGCGGTGATCGCCAAAAACCCGCAAGCCATCGTGGTCGGCGGCCTCGGCGAAAACAACCGCCAATGGTTGTCGCCCTGGAAAGCCTTTCCGGCTCTGAGCGCCGTGCAGCACGGCAATCTGTTCTTCGTGCCACCATCCACCCTGCAACGGCCTACGCCGCGCATGCTGGACGGCGTGCGCAGTCTGTGCCAGGACCTGGAGCAAGCACGTGCCCGGCGTTAGCGGGCGCGCCCTGCTGGCGCTGCCGGCACTGGCGCTGCTGGCTGCCCTCGCGCTGATGGTGGCGCTGGCGGTGGGCAGTGTACCGGTTCATGTCGGTGATCTGCTGGCGGTGCTGAGCGGCGGCGGCGATCCGCTGCACCGGGAGTTGCTGCTGTCACTGCGTCTGCCGAGGGCGCTGGCGGCCTTCGCCACCGGCGGCTTGCTGGCGCTGGCCGGGGCGCTGATGCAGGTATTGCTGCGCAATCCGCTGGCCGACCCCTACGTGCTGGGGCTCTCCGGCGGCGCGGCGGTGGGGGCGCTGGCCGCCATGCTGGCGGGCGCCGCCGCCATCGGGGTATCGGGGTCGGCCTTCGCCGGGGCGCTGCTTTCCACGCTGCTGGTATTCGGCCTCGCTCAGGGCGTCGGCGGCTGGACTCCCACCCGGCTGCTGCTCACCGGCGTGGTGGTGGCCGCCGGCTGGGGCGCGCTGGTCACTTTTCTGCTCACGCTCAGCTCCACGGCGCAGTTGCCCGGCATGCTGTACTGGCTGATGGGCGACCTCAGCTACGCGCGCTCGGCCTGGCCCGCCTGGCTGGTGCTGACCCCGGCGCTGATCATCACCATTCCGCTGGGACGTTCGCTGAACGTGCTGGCGCGCGGCAGCCTGCAAGCCGCGGCGCTGGGGGTGGCGGTGCGGCCGCTGGAAATCACCCTCTATCTGCTGGCCAGCCTGCTTACCGCGGCGGCGGTGACCACCGCCGGCAGCATCGGTTTCGTCGGCCTGGTGGTGCCGCACATGCTGCGGCTGTGGCTGGGCAACGATCAGCGATTGATGCTGCCGGCCAGCGTGCTGGCCGGTGGCGCGTTGCTGACGCTGGCGGATACCCTGGCGCGCACGCTGCTGGCACCTCAGCAGTTGCCGGTGGGGGTGATCACCGCGCTGCTTGGCGTGCCCACCTTCCTCCTGCTGCTGTACCGGAGCCGCTGATGAGTCGCACGGAGGCAGTACGGAAGACGACCGTGATGCTGGAGACGCATGATCTGGTCATCGACATCCCCGGCCGGCCCGATGGCGCGCCGCTGAATCTGCACATCGAGGCGGGACAACGCTGGGGCATTCTGGGACCCAACGGGGTGGGCAAGACGACGCTGCTGCACACTCTGGCCGGGCTGCTGGCGCCACGCCGGGGGCGCATCAAACTGGAAGGAACGGAACTGGCTTCGCTGGGACGCAAGGCCGTGGCGCAACGGCTGGCGCTGGTGTTTCAGGAACGTCAGGACAGTTTCCCGGCGACGGTGCTGGAAACGGCGCTGATCGGCCGTCATCCGTTTCTGTCACCCTGGAAACGGGAAAGTGCCGCCGACCTGCAACGGGCTCATCAGGCTCTGGCGGCGCTGTCGCTGGAGCACCTCGCCCAGCGGCTGGTCAATACGCTGTCCGGCGGTGAGCGCCAGCGGGTGGCCATCGCCACCGCGCTGACCCAGGCGCCGGTGCTGTGGCTGGCGGACGAACCCACCAACCACCTGGACCTGCACCATCAGACCGCGGTGATGGCCCTGCTCACCGACCACGCCCGCCAGGGCGCGGCGGTGATCATGGGCCTGCACGACCTGAATCTGGCGTCACGCTGGTGCGATCATGTGCTGTTGCTGTACCCGGACGGGCGCCGCCGGGCCGGGCCGGCGGCGGATCTGCTGGAACTGAGCGCGCTGGAAGACCTGTACAGCCAGAAGCTGGTCATGGCGCGGGTCAACGGCACCGCCGTTTTCATTCCCGGCTGAAGGCTCATTCCCAGCTGAAGGCTCTCTCCCAGCTGACGGCTCTCACCCAGCTGACGGCTCTCTCGGCTGACGGCTCAGCTATCGAAGGCCATTTCCTTGTTGTCCGAACGCATGTACAGCGAACGTACCGGCTTGGCCATCACGCGCCGCACCATCGGCTCGAAAAACGACAGCGGCAGGGTTTCCGCTTCGGCGTCGAACGCCGGGCTGTCGTACTTGGTGACGAACTCGATGGTGCGCTTGAAATGCGGATGATCGCGGTACTGCTCACGCATATTGCGGTCCAACCCCAGGTGATGGAAGAAGTAGTACCCCTGGAAAATGGCGTGGTGCTTGACCATCCACAGGTTGGCTTCGCTGACGAACGGCTCCAGCAGGCTGGCGGCGATGTCGGCGTGGTTGTACGGCCCCAGAGTGTCGCCGATGTCATGCAACAGCGCGCATACGACGTACTCTTCGTCCTGGCCGTCACGGTGCGCCAGCGTCGCCGTTTGCAGGCAATGGGTGAGGCGATCCACCGGGAAGCCGCCACAATCCCCTTCCAGCAGCCGCAAATGCTCCAGAACACGATCCGGCAGCTCGCTGGAAAACTCCTTGGCGGCGTGGCCAATGATCTTCCAGTCCTCGGCGGTGCCGTCTTCCATGTGTGAAAAACCGGCGCGGGCCTGGTGCTCTTGATCTTGCATGGATGCTCTCCTTCACTCGGGCCACCGGCCCTGGCTACTGTTGGTATGATGGGGACAGTCTAGGCGTGCGATTCACGCTAGAATGTCAATCGATTTACGTTTGGACCGCCGTCATGGACAACCGCATCCTCGCCGCCCTGAAAAGCTGCTCGCTGCTCTCCGGCCTGCCGGAGCCGGCGCTGCGGGAAGTGGCGGCCCTGGCGCGGCTCAGCCCGTTCCGGGCCAATCAGGTGATCTACGCCCGCGGCGAGGTGCAATCCACGCTGTCGGTGATTGGCTCCGGCAGCGTGCGCATCGATTCCACCAGCAGCGAAGGCCGCGAAATCATCCTCACCGTCTTCGAGGCCGGCGCCTGGTTTGGCGACACGGTATTCTCGCCGGGCATGCCCAGGGTGTTCGGCGCCACCGCCCACACCGACGGCGAACTGGTGGAAATTCCCGGCCAGGAATACCGCGACCTGCTGGCCCGCTACCCGGAAGCCTACCCGCGCACCCTCGACATGCTCAGCCGGCGCCTGTGGTCGGCCATCTCCATCATCGAGGACAACGCCCTGCGCGACGTGCCCGGCCGGGTCGGCCGGCGGCTGCTGTTTCTCGCCCAGATGCACGATCGCGGCCCCGGCCCGGTGACCTTCAAACTGACCCGCGAACACATCGCCAACATGATGGGCATGACCCGCCAGGGCGTGCACGGCGTGCTCAAGGCGCTGGAACGGCAGCACCTGATCCAGTTCAGCTACGGTCGGGTGACGGTCCCCGATCTGGCTGCTCTGCAACGTTATCTGGATGAAACGCCGCACTGAGGGCCCCGTCAACCACAAGTGCACCCGCTCCCACCGCCATTCGGAGCAAATCCTCCAATCCCGTGTCCCTCAAGCCTGAGGTGTGCCCGGCAGGCCGCCACGCTGCCGGACGCCCTTGGTCAGCGCGCGCAATGCCATGACAAACAGCAGGGCGGCGCAAGCGAACAGCACACTCAGCCCTATCGCCTGATAGAGCAACGCCCCCATCACACCACCGAGCAGGAAAGCCAGCAGCGTCTGGCTGTGCAGCCGCAGACGATGGCGGTAGGAGGACAGCTCCTGGGGTATCTCCTTGCCACGGCAGGCGTCCAGCAGCATCGCCAGCTCTATGCCGATGTCGGTGGTCATGCCGGACACATGCGTGGTGCGTACCTTGGCGTTGGAGATCCGGGTCACCACGGCGTTCTGCAATCCCATCAGGAAGCTCAACCCCAGCACCAGCAATGGGGCCTCGAAGGGGGCAGGCAGCAGCAGACAGAGGCCACCAAGCGCCGCCATCAACAGTGCTTCCACGAGGATGCCCACGGCATAAATGCCCGTCAGCCGGCGCCGGCGGCCGTAATTGGTCAACAGGGTGGCCACGGCGGCGCCGAGGATGAAGAACAGCAGAATCGCCAGGAAAAAGGCACCGGCCCACCAGTACCCGAAGGCCATCTGGTTGGAAGCCTGCGAGACGTTACCCGTCATGTTGGCGGCGAAGTAGCCCACCGCGTGAAAGGCCGCGGTATTGAGCACGCCGGCAATGGCCGCCAGCGTCCAGCCGAGGCGCCGGTCAACATGTTCGGTGCGATTATCGCCTTGTTGCAGCAGCATGATGTCGTGTTACCGCTCAGGCCAGTGCCGGGGCGATGAAGCGCCAGCCGTCCAGCGGCTGGCCGAGCACCAGAAAATGCGGGTTCAGTATGTCCGGCTTGTTGTAGAGCAACGGCTCGAAGGCCGTGTTGACCACCTCGCCGCCCGCGGCGACCACCACCGCATGGGCGGCGGCGGTATCCCATTCGCTGGTGGGCGCCAGGCGCGGATAGATATCCGCCGCGCCTTCGGCCACCAGACAGAGTTTCAGCGACGAGCCCATGGAAGCCTTTTCCACCGTTCCCAACTGCTTCTCGATCAATCGTTCGAGGACGTCGATCTGCCCGGCGCCATGCCGCCGGCTGGCAACCATGATCACCGGCTGCTGCCGTTCACGGCAGCGGATGTCCCGGCGCACGCCGTTCTCCACCTTGAAAGCGCCCACGCCTTCCCCGCCGACGTAAGTGACGCCGGTCACCGGTACGTAAACCACACCCAGCACTGGCTGCTGGCCTTCGATCAAGGCGATATTGACGGTGAATTCCCCATTGCGATTGATGAACTCCTTGGTACCGTCCAGCGGGTCCACCAGCCAGAAACGGGACCAATGGCGGCGCTCTTCATAATCAATGCCGCCGGATTCCTCGGAAAAAACCGGAATCTCCGGCGTCAGTTCGCTCAGCCGGGCGACGATCAGGTTGTGCGCCGCCCGGTCGGCGGCGGTCACCGGAGAGTGGTCGGCCTTGGTATCGACGTCGAAATCGTCCCGCTGGTACACCTCGAGAATGGCGGCGCCGGCATCGGTGGCAATGGCCATCAGCGGATCAAGAAGAGTGTTCGGTTCAGTCATCAAAAGTCTCGGGGGTCAAAGGTACGGACGGAATGCCGGCGCTCAGTGTAGCAACATTCCGCGGAACAACACTGCGTGTCTCAGTATTTAACGTGTCAGCGTCGCGCCAGCAGGCGGCGCGTCATCAGCAAAGCGGCGATCACCCGTGCTTCGGTGACATCCTCCCGCTCCAGCAATTCGTCCAGGTTGGACAGCTTCCAGTGGATCACTTCCAGCGGCTCCGGCTCATCTCCGGGCAGCCGTTCCTCGTAAAGATCCTCCGCCAGCACCGCCGTGATGCCGTGGCCCATGTAGCCCGGCGACAGCGTCATGCGCTTGAGTACGGTCAGCTTGCGGGCGCCGTAACCGGCCTCCTCCTTGAGCTCACGATTGGCCGCTTCGCGCCAGTCTTCGCCGTGCTGGTAGGCGCCCTTGGGCAAGGTGAGCAGATACTCTTCCACGCCGGCGCCGTACTCACGGATCAGCACCACCGTGTCGTCATCCAGCAAGGGCACGCACATCACCCCGGCAATCGGCGGCGTGCGCAGGCGTTCGTAGGTGCGCTGCACGCCATTGCTGAAGCGCAAATGCATCTCCTCGATACCGAACAGCCGGCTCTTCGCCACCAGACG
>Ga0164242_10002559_pt1 | contig 21061 bp, 11 predicted proteins | sample OricomgcompostMG_FD_108783 | JGI IMG/M metagenome (GOLD analysis project Ga0164242, IMG submission 108783) | Miracle-Growth compost microbial communities from Emeryville, California, USA - Original compost - Miracle growth compost (MG) ... | reverse complement strand
GAACATACGCGCCCTGCTCCCCAAACCCGAGCACGGCATCGTCCCCGTCCTCCTTCGCCGCGTCCGCACCCTCGCCATCTAGCCCGAGCAAGGACGAACCGCCGCCCCCTTGCAGCCCTCGCAGCACGCCCACGACGCCCTCGACGCCCTCCTTGACGGCGGCCTCGACGTGCGCGATCTCCCGCCTCACGCCGCGCTCCTCCCTCTCGTGATCCACGAACGCGTCCACGACGCCGACGTCCGACTCGAGGTCGGCAGACGACCAGATCCCGTTCAGCCGGTGGATCAGCGCCACGAGCCGGTCGATGTGCGCCAGGAGCTCGTAGAGCGGGTCTGTGAAGGGACGGTGCGTGAGGAGGAGGCGCCGGACGAGGACGCGGAGGTAGGTCCGGTGGGCTATTGTGAGGGACTGCGGGTCGTGGAGCTGGGATTCGTGGCTAGGAGACATGGGGTGTTTGAGGGAGGGAGTGGATGTTGAAGTGGCTAGCCAGATGTCGTCGTCGTCGGCATCGGCATCATCGAGACTAGGCGTCGTCTCCTTGCGGTCGGCGGTCGACATCGGCTGCATTGTGTCCTGCCGCGGCTCGTCACTCCCCGTCGTGATCCACCTCTGGAACCCCTCCCAAAGCCCAGCGACCACCTCCACCTGGAGATACCCCTCCATCTCGGAGAGGAAGAAGATGGCGGCTCTGCTGGTTGCCCAGACGCTCCGCATGGAATTCTCGCGCGTCGTGTGCCGTTCACGCAGGAGGCGCACCTTCCCCCTGCCCGCCCTGGAGCTCCCATATGGCGGTCCCGGTGGCGCCGGATGGTGGCGCCGGAGATTTGTGATCTTCCATATGTCCGTGAGCCGGATATGTGCTCTCCTAATGGATATGAGATAGGAATTGATGGCGGTGTAGGTCTGGAGATCGTATTGGCTCATGAACAGATCCAAAGGCGAGGGTATCTGCAGAGTAAGAACGGCAGGGACCGAGAAGAGGAGATTGCGGAACGGCGTCGGCGCGATGGCGGTCAGACCTCCCTCGGCGGCGGCCGGGGTCGTCGGTGTCGTGGTCTTCGACTTGGCCAGGGTGAGGCGGAGGAGGTCGCGCGCCATTTCCAAGCCCTCGTCCTCCTCGGCATGCTGTCCCTGCATGGACCCCAGCGCGGCCCAGGTCCGCGATAAGACGGCCGACACCTCGCCCTCCTTGAGGACGACATTGCCGAGCCCGTCTCGCCTCTCGTACGCGAGGTTGTCGGCCCTGCGCCACCGGCTCCGGATCTTTTCATCTGCCTGCTGCATCAGAGCCATGGCAAACTCGCCACGGCCGAGGAGGAAGAAGTCCCTGAGGAGATTCAACATCTCCATGACCCGGGAAAGGGGTAATAGTCGTTGGAGCGTCGTCCGCGACAGGAATTGTCGGATGTGGGTTATTGTCCTTGCGAATGTTGCAGAGTCCAGGGGGTAGGTCAGTTTTGACAGCTCCTTGAGCTGAGAGGAGAGATGATCCTCGCCTTGCAGATCCGGGTCCGCAACGCTTTTAGAGCGTATTCGGTTTAGAGACCGTCCTATAAACAACATGGAGGCGGCGGTCGAACGGGATACAAAGGATGGCAAGAGGCTGGAGATACAGATATATTCCTGTTCGCACATTAGCATTGTGTTTCGCTAGGACCAACGTGGCCCTTGAAATGGACACCCACCTCCTCGCTGTCGTCGGATCGTTGGACGAAGAAATCTGCAGAACCGAAACTCGGTAACTGGCCGTATAATACCCAGGCGGAAACCTGTTTAAGCCAGGCTAGCTCTGCGACGCGCACTAGGCTCCTCGCCGTCTGCTCAACATCGGTGTATCCTGTTTGTAGTTCGCCCCTCAGCCGGTCGATAAGCTTCGACCCCGTACACGGGTTGCTAGCAGGTCCTGTACCGGCAGCAGTCTCTTTCGACCGCTCGGTCTTCAGCATGAACTGCACGACGTCCCATAACCACTCCATCCTCCTCGTCCACGGCTCAAACTCGCCCACCACGGCCGTGAGCGGGACAATGTCATATGCCCCTACCAGCCCCGCATCCTTGCGCAGGATCGAGTCCTCGACCTCGAGCACCTTCTTTTGAAACGCGCCCAGGTGCGCCGAGTCGATGGCCGTGGCGACGGCGCGGCAGATGGTAGAGGGGTGCGACGCGCTTATCTGGGCCGTGAAGCTCAGCAGCTTGACGTGCAGGTCGGTCAGGTGGGCGAGCGAGGCGAGGAGGGCGCGCTCCGGCGGGGAGAGGACCTTGTCGGCCGTGGAGCCGGGCGCGATGCCATTGGCGCCTGAGGTGCCGGCTGTTCGGAGGAGGGGGGATGGGTGGCCTGAGAGCGAGAGGAGGATTTCGTGGAGCATGTTGCTGCTGGGGACTGTGGGCTGGCCGGGGGGTATTAGTAGTGCTTAGGTTCTTGCGCCGTGGGATGGTTTTAGGTGGATGGCACGCAGGGCGTGCGTACATTACTCTGCCTGCTGCATTCGGAGATGCTGGCGGAACCGGCCTTGCTCCGCGGTTTTGGTAGAGTAGTATCAGCGACCCGAAGAGTTCAAACCTGCAGCACATTTAGGGATCTCCGGTGTGGAGGAAGAGCGGTACGCGTGAGATCCAGGCGGGGCCGATTGGAGGGACTGGTGGGATTGACAAGCTTGGACAAAGACTGGAACAAATATAGCTAAACCTAGTTCATAGGCAGCCCATTGCCTTTAAATTCTGGAGAAGAATTATGTTACTAAAGTAGTAGGACTGTCCTTTTTTTTTGCGCCCTTTGCTAGGGAACTGTCTTCTCGGCACTCACTACGGATCCGTAGTTTCTCCCTCGACTCGGTGAAGGTGGTGCTACTTTGATATTCAAGTCCCCCCCCCACTCAACGCGTTCCCCGTTTTGTTTGTGACGCGCCGGGGCGCCCCTAGAATCAGTCACATGACTGGGACTTTCAGCTGTATTTAAATACAAACTGACGGTCTTCCATTCAAACAGACCTTGTTCTGCAGCATTACAGCCCGGCTCTCTTCCCACACACGCTCCCATTTCCAGGTGATATTTGTAGACTCCGTACTTTTCCTAACCTTAGTATTTACCCTTGTCGTTGATTGGCATCTTCCCCTCCAGCTTTCCAAGACTGCTCACAGAACTCGCAGCGTCCGAGTCCTTCTCCGGGCCGGAAACCACGCCGCCGTCTCCACCGCCGACGATGACCTCGCCGCCATCCGCAGTGCGGCCCACGACCATGCCCTTGGCCACGCTCTTGAGGATGGCCCTCCTCGACACGCCGCTAACGTCGATGTATACCAGGCCGACGTTGGTGAAGCCGCCGCCGAGGCTCTTGGAGATCTCGCCCGCCTCGTCGCCCCACTTGTGCGTAACCACCGTCGTCGTGGCTGACGAGGTCGATGTCAGCAGATTCCTGCCCGCCTGCTCGATGCCGTCGGCCACGGTCGAGAACGCCATGAAGCTCTTGTTGAGGATCCCCGGTTTGTAGTCCTCGAGCGGTTTCCCGTCGGGGCCGTACCCCTTGCCGCCCTTCTTGCCGCCGTGGCCCGCGAACGTGGCCCCGAGGTTCTGGGCCGCCTTTCCGATCTGGCTGACCGTCTTTGCCGATATCACGGCCGCGTTCCCGGTGAAGGTGTATATCCGGCGGATGTGCTCGTGTGTGGTAGGCTTGAACTCCATCGGCTTGGTTGCCGGCTTCGTCTTCTTCGTGAAGTTGTCGGCTTGGTTTTTGAGCATCGACGAGACCTTAGTGGACGTGGTCACGATGAGACGCGATGCTGTGGCGGCGTTGGAAACCAGCGTTGACTTCTTGTATGCCGGGTGCATGGCCATGTCCACATACTCATCCGAAGCCGGGGCGATAGCGATAATCTTACCGCCCTCGGCGGGGAGAGAAATCTCAACTGGGTCTGGAACACGCTTTCGTTAGCCTGCTGGCACTTTCCGTCAAGTGTTAGTCAAATTTATTCATACCTTTAGACCCGGGCTTCAGGGCACTGTCTTCGACGAGATCGAAACCCTCGGCGAGCTCGCCGATCACGCTCCCATCCTCCTCATCAACGAGGACGATCTGCCCGCCCACGTGAGAGCTATGGCTCCCCTTCACGTACCCCTCCCCCGGTTTGAAGTCGGCCGGGTTATAGGTAGGGAGGTTCTCGGCGGCGGCCAGCCTGGCTTTTTCGGAGGAGGCGCCCCCTTTGCTTTCCTTGGCCCGCTTCTCGTATTCGACGCTCTGTTTTTCTCCGCTCCTGATCTTTGGCGGGGCGGCCCTCTCGAGGAAGGCGGTGCATTGCGCCAGGATCGTCTCGAAGGTATCCACATCCTCCTGCAACCCCTTACGGCTGCCGACGGAGGGGAACTCGATGCGTGTGAAGGCGCCGCTGTCGGGGCCGAGATCCCATCGCGGGATGAGGTAGCTGGTCGGCGGCTGGTGGTAGATCTGGGTCGTAGCAGGGAGCGGCAGGTCTAGCTCGGGAGGCAGGTGCAAGTGGAGATAGAAGTCTTCTTCGGGGTTGCCAGACTGCGGGTCGGCTTGAGCCACGTCGGCAAAGGCCGAGCTCGTCGGCACCATCAGGAGAGAGAGCGTCTGTGGCCCGCCGCGCGTGAGGCTCTCCTCCTTGCCATTGGCAATGTGGTAGGCGGAGACGACCTCGATGGCGTAGAGGAGCTTCGGGTCCTGGCGCCGGGTGATGCGACGGTTAGCCCCGTGAAGCGCCGGTGGTGCGAGGAGGTGTTGGTTGGTATGCGCTACTTACATTGTGTCCCGCCGGCATTTTTGGGAACTGCTGTTCAGAAACAGACACTGCCGATGGTGGATTGACTAGCTGCCTTGAAACCTCACAAGGTCTTTAACGTAGAAGAATAGGATAGGGGGCGCGTCGCATAGGACGGTAGGTGCTTCCCCTTAATCGTGGTAAGAAAATGGTGGGGGGGAAACGACAATTCAAAGAGGGGGTAATAGATATGAGGTCTGATTAAAGTGATCAGATCTCAGACACAGGAAACTGCAGTTGGCGCGTGTGATAACCTAGCTTGTCGTCCAGTTGCTAAAAGCGTATCAACGGGAAGCCAATGGGAAATCACCAACGGCCGATTGCTGGCGCTTAAAAGCCACCATCGTGTGGAGGGGAAATCAATGAGAGGCCTCTCGCAACTCTGAAACGACGTCATTGGGCTGGGCTCGTCTCGGGCCATCCCACTTTTCGGCACCACCCCTTGAAAACGGGAGAGGCATGACAGCGCTGCTAGTGTTTTATGGCCACCTTTTTACTTGGCCACACTGGTCTTTCAGCTAACTCCCAGCCCTGTTCCGCTTCATGGATAGACGACCCCAACGCTGCAACACCTCCAGCTGGGAGGAAGCAAGGACATCACCGGAGCCTCACGTGCCAGGCTCGACAGCTCAACGGCCGCAACCCCGCACTTGAGAGTCATGTGATTCGGCTATTTCGATCCGTACAATCTTGATTGTTTTACGGATACGGGTACATCGAGGACTTTCCGAACTACCGCGTACCGGTCGATTAGGTCAGCTCTCTCTGTCTATTGAGGCATCAAGGCAAACTTTATCTTGGTCTTTTTACACCTGTTTGTCTATTCCCTCGCTGGCTAATCGTACGGCCTGCGTTTACGGGTGGATATGCACCTTGGCACCGTACTCACTTACATTCGTGCGTCTACTTCTGACGACCGCAGGCCGGGTGCTGCTGTCGGACAACTATCCTGCGAAGTTCTGGGGTGTTAGCAATCCGCACATGGCTGCCGGGCGTCCATTCAACGAGAAGTGACGCGAGTGATATTGCAGAGGGCTTGCCAACCAAAGCGACATCACCTGCGTCGGCTGTCTACCTGCCATCTCACGTACCTGGTCGCACGACAGGAAGCTAGCCAAGGCTACGTGCCCGGTCGAGGTTGGACCCTCCATGCCGACCTTTGGGCACCTTTGTTGCCTAGTTTAGCCTGCCGCAGGATGGCTGGGAAGCTAGTCGTTTCTGTCCGGACCTAAGAAGAATCGCTGCTACTAATCTCTGCTCCTCTCTCGGAGCCAGCATAGCTCGAGGGTAGGTAGTTTTGTTTTTACCTAGTGGTAAATACTAGTACCTACCAAAGTATGGAACTACTCCTACGATGGCCTCTGAGCTACGCAGAGTCGTAATTATGCCAGGCCACACGCTCGCTTGCACCCACCGCAACTGGCACTACCTCTCTCTGCCCACATCTCGGCGCACTCTTTCGCGTCTCTTCTTCCATCTTCTTCCGCGACTGCACGCATAAAATCATGGAGCTTCCTTTCCCAGAGAGGTCCTGCATACCGTACGAGAGTGGGCGTCGTGCAGCGATTTCCTTCCATGTCTACCATCTTCTCCCATTTACTGCCGGCCGGGAGGATATGGGCCGATGGGAGAGCATCCCAAATGCTCGCATCGCATTGGCCAAGAAAAGTCGATCCTCTCAACTTGGGGCCCGCTAACCCCCGTCCGTTCTAGACCGAAGATGGGGCGGGCTAATGACGAGCTCTCAGGAAGCTTGAGTGTCGTAACTACCCGCCGCAGCCGCCCAGGCCAGGTCTGCGATTCAGTACCTAGTACCTGGCACTTCCCCGTAAATGCTAGCCCCCAACTCCCGCCTTTGCCTTGAGTCCGCCATTGCCAAGTTGAGCTTTCCTTCCCCCCTGTCTGCCCACATAACTAGTGTGAAATCCTCCGCCCGTCCCCACGCCAGAAAAGGCCGGTCCGATAATACCGCCACGAAGCCACCCACACTGCCAAATAGCTACTTCGCTCCCGTGTTGGAATTCAATCTTTCCCTTCCTCCCCCGCCTCCTCTGCAGTCTAACATCACAACGACACATGCGCACCTCGAACTTGCCGACTACCGGACCGACCTGAGCGATCTGCCTGCTGTCACGACCCTATCAACCAGGAACGACCGTTGGCCCCCCCCCTCCCCTCCCTTTCGCATTCGCAGCCAGTCAACCGCCCTGCGCGCCGGATACTCGCGGCTAGGTGCATGTCTTGTGGATGTCCGTTACACATGGTGCAAACATCCGACTGCCCTTGCCCTCGCCCGTTCGAATTGCGCTTTCCTAGAGCTCTCCTCTACAGGTCTCGTGGTCGAATGTCGCAGCGTCTCTGAAGATCCGTCCCCCCGCGCCAACTCTCCTCCCGACTACTGTCCAAGTACCAGTTTACCGAGGCGCAACCTGAGGCAGAAAAGGAACAAAAGGGCTCGAATCTTCTCTCCCTCTCTTGGGCTTACATCGATTTCAAACTTTCTTCTCGCCTAGCGGATCGATCATACCGTAGAGATCTGCACATCGGGGTCCCAAGGGGAAGTAACCTCACTCTCGCATAACGGTACCTCAGCTGCCGTGGGAGCAACGGGTCCGCAAGTGGCCCGATAGCCGTCACAATTCCTTCCCCACTCCGTATTCAGTCTATCCTCTCCCCTTCCGACCCGCCGGACGGTGATGAACCTGGCAATTCGTCCTCCCTCCACGGTACCCCGAAGCGCAAGTTCGGCGACGCCTTCGCAGCCCCGACCGCGGGAAACGGCGACCTCCCGCCGCACAATATCCCACAGTCCTCGTCTGCGCCGCCGCAGCAGCCGCCAGCCCGGGAACCCGTAACTGGCAGACAGCCGCTCCCCAACGGGGCGCGTTCGCACCCTCCCCCACCACCACCTCCGACCCCGCCGACAGCCGCCACTGGCGGCGTTGCGATACGCGCTTCGGGTCAACCAGGTGAGGATGACACCGGTCTCGGGGGGGTTTCTACGATGATGGCCAGTGCGGACGATAGGAGGGCGAGGCGGGGTCCCCTGCGGTCAAGCATTGCATGCCTGCGGTGCAGAAAGTCTAAGATCAAATGCGATAACCGAGGTCCGTCCGGGCCTTGCGACACCTGTATAAAGACTGGTAAGGACTGCCGTTATCCCGATCAGACCTCCGCACCGCCCAAACGCCATGAACCATTGAATACGCCCAAGCCTGAGCAACAAGGTGGATCGGAACGGAAGCGGCCGAGGAGGCACGACGACTCCTCGCGTCCGGATCCAAACTACCCTGCAGCCGTCGCCGAAGAGGTCCTCTCGGCTCACTACCTCACTTCGACCCTGTGGCACAAACTATTTGCCATCTACAACCAACACTTTCTCACCGAGCTCCCATTTCTCCACCTCCCGACTCTGAAAGAGATGATTGGCCGGAAATGCAACGGGACGCAGACGGATTGGTCGCACGAGACCAACCTCGTTCTGCTGGGGGTCCTGACCTTGACGGCACGCTTCGAACCTAGTCTCGTCCAATACGTGGCGAACACGCGGTTGGCCAACCCTGGGAGTGCCAAATCAAGACCGGTACAGCTCAATCCCGACTCGTCGGCCGCGTCCGAGTACTTCGCCGAGGCTCTCATCACGGCGCTTGGCCCCTTGGGCATGTGCATGACCCTAGCCTCCGTCGAACGTGTCCAGGCCTTCCTCATGCTAGGCCTGTATGAATGGATCCAGTCAAAGCCGAAGACGGGCGGGCTGGGTGCGTGGATGTACGTCGGTCTTGCCATCCGGATGGCCCAGGCCCTCCGCCTCGGCTTCGGAGACAAACCCGACCCGGCACAGGCACATAGGACTCGTGCTCTGAGCGTGCCGTCCAAGCCTTCAGTCTCTCCGACGCAGATGCGGGTGGCTAATGAAGTTAGGCGACGAACCATGTTTAGTTGTCTCATCCTAGACCGTATGCTCGCCTGTGGGAAGGACCGCGTCTCGACTATCCGCTCCGAAGACTTACAGATCCGGCTACCCTGCGCTGAATTCGAATTCGATTATTCCGCGGACGTGACCAAGAGGTTTCTTCACGAGGAGAACGACCTAGGGAGGTCGAGACCGGACCCATCCGATAGCGTCCTTGGCTGCTTTATTCGCCTTGTCGACGTCTGGGGCGAGATCTCCAAATTCACGTTCGCCGGCGGCCGGCTGAGCGAAAAGCCAGACAGGCCTCCGTGGCACGAGGGATCGAGATTCAACCAGCTGCGCCGGGAGCTGGAGGGCTTCTACGCCGATCTCCCAGAGGTCTATCAGTGGTCCGTGACCAACTTCCACCGGCATGGGGGCAACGCGAGTGGGACTATCTTTGTTTCGTTGCACATGCTCGGTTCCGTCTGTCAGATCATGTTACACCGTGAATACATCCCCTTCATCCCGATCAGATGCAGCGGCCCCATCGGGCCGCTCGACGAGCCGACTTTCCCGGAACCACCGTTCACCGTGCCCGACGGCTTCTGGGAGGAGAGCGCCGAACAGGTCTTCCATGCGGCCAAGGACATCGTCGAAGTGATTCGCCTCTGCGAGAGTGCCGGGCCTATGTCGTCGCTCGCGATCTTCGCGACCTGGACAGCGGCGTTCGTCGGCATATACGCATTCCATTTCCCACACATGGACACCCGCGGCCACATGCTCAGCCCCGGCGACAGGGAGGGCAGGGAGCCCGGCGAGCAGATCGACATCACGCCCGCCGGCAGCGAGGCCACGCCGATATCTACGACGTACCAGACGCTTTCGCGTATGTCGCAGCACCTGAAGCTGGCCGGGTCGTACGTTCGGTATTTCCACGAGATGGACCAGTACTACCACACGGTGAGGCAGGAGTTCTCCAAGTACGACAGGCAGAACAAGTCGTCGTCGTCGCTCCCCGGTAATGGCAAGCTCAGCATCGTTCACGGAGGCGAGGGCGGGGGCCTGGATGAGTGGAAGGTGCACCGTTCCAAGGTGCTCAATAACGGCGCCATCCTGGAGCACGACGAGAAGCCCGAAGGCTCCGACAACCCATCTCCGGATAGTATCGTTGAGAGTGGGTCCTCGTATGGACCCGAGGGCAGCGGCCACATGTCTTCGGCGCCGGACCGGCTGGAGCGCGTTCGTACACCCAGATCGGTCGCGCCGGCTTCGTTCACTGCCATCAACAGCAACAACGCACCTGCGCCACCGCAACAGGAAATCCACGCGCCATCCCCACTGACACACCCAGAGGCTAGGCTAGACGCCCTGTCCGACGCGGCGGGTTGGCGCGGCTACGCCTCCAACTCCTACCAGGCGCAATCGCCGACGCAGTCATCGTCGTACCTAGTCTCGGCGAGCCCGCAGATGAACCAGCGGATGATCGGAAACCTGCCCAGCATACCGCCGTACGTCAACGGCGGCGATTTTATCAGCTACCTCAGCAACACGGAGCACGCCAGCTGGAACTACGTACCGGGCGGCCCGGACACCCTCGCCCACGGCAGCGACTCGCCGGACATGTACCTGGACGGACAGGGCGGGTACTGGCCGGCGAACGCTGAGGTGGGCATCATTCAACAGATTGGGTCGTATGATTGATACTTTGCATTTTTGCTCCCGTTGCTGTTACTGTTTAATCGAAGTTTGACGACTTGCACACACGACGTTGTCCAAAATCATAATTGGGTGGTATTGCTTTTGCTTTTGCATCGCTCTAATCTATCCGATTATCTCTGATGCTATCCTCTCTGATATCATGTCCTGCACCTTTTTGTAATTAAACCCAAGAGAGGACGCATTCGTTCCGTGTGCTTTTTTACCCATTTTCTTTTTCTTCATTTCAATTTTTTTTTTTTCACTTTTTTTTATTGTATTTGCATGGTTAGACGATTGTCCTGTGAGCCTGATGAGTCTGTATTCCCTCTTCATTTAACTATCCCACCCCGATGAGGCGGCTGCGGGATTGGGCGTTTGTGGCGGGAAGCACGAGGGCATTGAATGTACCCCCTATAGATGGAGTGAACCGTTCGGACCATCGCGTCTGGACGAGGCAAATCAAGGATGGAGGAAGCAATAGATCCACCGAGAAATCACGATTCAAAGCATTCGCGGCCCTTAACGGCAGCACTCAACGAGAGAATCTCGGTCCCGAAGAGTAAGCTAGGTATTAGGTAAACAGTATGTGTGAGCCTTGCTGAGGCGCTCTCTTATGCCATCCATGCATGCTTTACATACGACGTATAATTAAATCTCACCTTTTTATTTTTACCTGGTTCTGGCGTCAGGCTTGGGGCGGCGCGGGTAAGGATCATGTCAGCAAATCTGCTTTTGCGGTGAACGGGCGAGGACCCTGGAAATATCTCGTGACACTTCTTCCGTGGCTCAGGCTCTCGGAGGGAGATCGCTGTGGTTGCCGAATGGAGATTAGACACATCTCTATCAAGGGACGCGTCCTCCGAGGAAGTGATCGTCGAGCAAGTGATCGCCAGGACGGACCAACTATCGTGCGGGCCTTGACATCAAGCAGCCCACAAACCTGCGCCTTTTTCTTGGAGCTGAGGAGAAGCCGGCATAGGCTCTCTAGGACTACGTACGAATCGGGCAGGCCCATTACATTCACTGTGCGCACGAAATGCAGAAGCCCGGCGGGCGTGGCGGTTTTCAATGTCGGCTGCCGTCGTTGACTCAAGCCTTACACGGATTACCTAGGTATCTACAGATGTATATCGGCCTCAACTTGTTTGCCTATGACGCATGCGACCTCACAGAGTCACAACACCGTGGAGTCTTCTGCAGGGCAGATCTGCGTTTAATACCGGTCCGTCAATCGCCATCTGCAACAGGTAAAGTGCCCAGACTGCCTGTTAATTAAACTGCTGGTACCCGGCAGGCGTGGAAGGTGAAGAATCAAGGCCCGTAAGCGCGCTTGCAAGGGGGGTTCTACGGAGGACTCTCTTCCTCCTTCTCTCCTTGAAGCTCTCCCCGGCCCCACCGCTGTGACGCCGCTTTCCTTTGAGCACACTCATGCAGGGACTGTTCGACCTTCCACAAGCAGAGAAGGAATTGAATACCAAGTCGCTGGGGCTGGTTTGTGCTGTGCCGGACACAAGCGTGGCTTGGACATTTGGAGGCAGTTATGTTTGTTTTCTGCGGCTGCCTTGAACCGCGCATTAAAAATAGATCCCGCCTGCTGGGCTGAGGGGGAGAGATTAGTCAAGGGGCGGGCGGGATTTTTAGCTTTCTCAAGGGTCCCCCCCTCCTCGTTGCTGGAGCCAAGGGAAATGAGCTTTGAGGAGGAAGCACGAACCAGCAACCTGGTTTGGCCGATCTTGAGAGAGGCGCAGTTTTCCCGGCTGCTCATTGGAGGGGACCCGCCGTTTCTCTCGACTTCGCTGTCCATTCGTACCCACAAAGCAAATTTCCCAACCCCGGGGGGCCTTAGGGCTGGGCTTGTGCTTGTCTTCCCTCCTTTTGGAGGGCCAAGAAGGAGCGTGGTGGAGGCGCAAGGCGCAGGGTAAGCAAAGCAGAGAGGCCAACCGGGGTCGGCTTGAGGTGCCAAGAGCCGCCAACGCCCACTCAATGTCAGACGACAGCCAGCAGGCAGCTCTCGCGGGCTTGGGTTGAGCTTTTGCCCAAGCCCTTGAGCCCCCCCCTTGCTCTCAACGCCGGCGCGCTTGTCTCGTTCGGGCTCAAGTGCTGGGTCAAGCCTCAATTTCTCTGCGATCCTTCGTGGGAGGCTGAGAGCGTTTCCCGCTCCGTCGGGGATATGCTGTGGGGATGCAGCGGCCGCGCTGACCGGCCAAGAGTCGTGGTTAGGCCGTGGTTATAAACAACCGGTATTGCCAGGTCTAAGTATCTCGTCTCGTTCTTCACTCACCGCGTTTACTCTCTCGACTTATATCCTCGATTGCTTTCTCTTGATCGAGCATTGGTATTGCTTTGTTGGGTTGTGCTCGTTCTCTCTTCTTCGTTTCCCTCCGTTTCATATATCTTGTCAGCCACAATGAAGGCCGGCTTACTAGCAGCGGCCGTTGGCCTCCTCGCCCAAGCGGTGCCCTCGATGTGCAAACCCCCTCTACCCAAACACCTTACCGCAGCAGGCATTCAGAGGAGATCGAGGGGTATCAAGCAACACTCCCACCCGGCCCCTGATCTGGTCAACAACGGCACCTTCAACCAGCTCCTGGACCATAACGACGCTGGCAAGGGTACCTTCAAGCAGCGGTATTGGTGGGACGCTTCGAACTGGAAGGGCCCCGGCTCGCCCGTCTTCCTGTTCAATGTCGGAGAGACGGCGGCTGACGGGTACACTGGTTACCTGGAGGAGGGCACGCTCACTGGACGCTACGCCAAGGAGTTTGACGGTGCCGTGATTGTCATCGAACGTGAGTATTCATCCCCCCCTAGCCCCGATCCTCCTTCGTTGTCTGTGCTCATTTGCTAACAACCACCGCAGACAGATACTGGGGCGAATCCAACCCCTTCACCGAGTTGACGGCCGAGACTCTGCAGTATCTCGACCTTCCCCAGTCCGTCTACGACATGACCTACTTTGCAAAGAACGTAGAACTCGAGTTCGACGTCACCAACGGCGGCGGCAACGCCCCCAACTCCCCCTGGGTCCTCGTCGGCGGTAGCTATCCCGGTGCCCTCGCAGCCTGGACATCCATTATCGACCCGGACGTGTTCTGGGCCTACCACGCCAGCTCGGCGGTCGTAGAGGCCATCTACGACTTCTATCCCTACTTCGAGGCTGTCGAGCGCGCCATCCCGCGCAACTGCAGCAACGACCTCCGCGCCGTCGCCACCTACATCGACGAGGTGTTCGAGAAGGGTAACAAGCAGGACATCTACGACCTCCAGGCCATGTTCGGCCTCGAGCTGCTCGACCACGCCGACGACTTCGCCGCCGCCATCGCCGCCCCCCTGTGGAGCTGGCAGAGCAAAGAGGAGACCGTCTTCGAGTTCTGCGACCAGATCGAGGGCGACGGCTACAGCACCGGCTCCAAGGGCGTCGGCGTCGACGCCGCCCTCAAGGCCTACGCTGCCTGGATCAACGAGACCACCGGCGCCAGCTGCCACCAGTACGACTGCAGCACCTACAACACCAACATCAAGTGGAACGACCCCACCGACATCGAGGGCGACCGCCAGTGGAACTGGATGCTCTGCCACAACCCCTTCTCCTGGTGGCAGGTCGGGCCCCCCAAGAACGACGGCCAGCACCTCGTCTCCGCGCAGCTGCGCCCGGACCACTTCCAGCGCCAGTGCGCCCTCATGTTCCCCGAGACCAACGGCTTCGTCGCCGGCAGCGACAAGGGCTGGACCGCTGACCACCTCAACCTGTACACGGGCGGCTGGGACGCCGACTTCACCCGCGTCATGTTCGTCAACGGCGAGTTCGACCCCTGGATCGAGGCCACCGTCGGCTCGCGCCACCGCCCCGGCGGGCCGCGCGTCACCTCGGAGCAGACCCCCATCTTCACCATCAAGAACGGCAACCACGTGCCTGAGCTGATCCTCGATGACGTCCCCGAGGAGACCTCGGTCCTTCCGTATCAGCTCGCTGTTATGAAGAAGTGGCTCGACGAGTGGAAGGCTCCGTCCAAGAACTAAAAATGGGTCGGGTTAGATGACTGGTCGGGTGCGGCTAGACGTGCCATTTGCTTTCTTGGGCATTTTTGGAGGCGTTTTTTGTTTCGGGCGGGTTGGGAAGTTTTGATATTATACCATCTTTTTGGGACACGATAATGGATTTTAGATCGGATCACTCATGATACCATTTCAGCTGTCTGTATGTATATAGTTTACGAGCATAGAAGCTTGCATAAAGTTCAAAAACCTGTGCCAACTTTGCAGTCGTGATACCAATCGTAGTGGCGTATGGCCGCCATTACGGACATCTAATTGCCGTCGAGTACTCCTCCGTACGTAGTCTGATACTGATTTAACTACATTGCACGAGCAAAAGGTATGGACTCCCAGATTGTAGGTAGCTCAGGAACCAAGAGTCCCGATACCCGGCTATACCACACTCTTTGTTGGGTCGATCAAGCAAGAACCAGTTTAAGAATGCGACTTTCTTTGATTCTCCGCGAAGATAGCCTCGAGTATTCCCACCTCTCGGCCACAAAGCTACCTTAGGTTGATTTGCCTCCTCAAAGTCCTTCCCTCCACCTGCCTACCCCTTTAACCACAAATACCACCTCTCACTCCCGCGCAGAATTACCCCTCCATATCTACACATCCCCCAAAAAAATTCAAGAATAAAAAGAGTCCCTCAACTACCCTTGTAATGCCACTTAATTCCCTTCCGTTCCATGCGTTTTATCTGCTGAGTCCGTCGTCAAGATATGGTCCATCCCTTTGCCTCCACAAACTGAATGTCTCACATCGCTCTAATTTCCCGCTTTACTTTTGTGATCGTGTTCTGTAATTCAGCGGCGTTGTGCAACTTGGCAAACCCTCCCCTGCCGGTCCGTACTGACCGGTAGGGACGAGTTGCCATTGCCACGAATTCTAGCATTTCGAGGCTTTCCGTTGTCGCCTGTCTTTAGCAACCGCAGGTCTGTAGCAGTTGCCGGTCTTTAACTAATCATGCCTCACGCGCCCCCAAGATAGCTCCACGGGTTCCAAACCTAGTATACCTAACCTTCGAAATGGAACCGCGTCGCCTCTAGGTGGCCTAGGCCGTCTCTCGGCGCGACATACCGTCGCCTGTAGGTGTTGGTGAAGTCCTGTAGCAGGGATCGCACCTGCCTCTGCGTCCCCGAGTCGGGAACGGCGAGTCTCTCCTTAATCTTGCTGATAAGCCGGTTCGACTCGGTTGGTGAGACAGTCCCCTCAGGGAGGAGGCGGATAGTCCGATCAACCCACTCTGTCGTCTGGGCTGGGAGAAGTTCGAGCATGCTGAGCAGGACGCCGCTTCCGTCAGCGAAGCAATCACGCGGGAAGGTGATCATCATTCCGGCCATGGTCTGCTTCACTAGCGCCTCTCCGTGGGTGACCAGGAGCTGCCCGACAATCTGCCGAACATGCTCAGCGGCAGGGCCAAGCTGTACTCCCGAGGCAGCAGGATTCTCGCCTCCATAGGTGAGAAGGTCTCTGATGTAGTGCAGGACGACCGACAACGGGTCCCTCTGCTCTAGAGCCAGGGCCGAGATGGCAGCCTGGAAGATCGGGACGAAGAGCGGGGATGGGATTAGCTTCTGCGGATAGTAGAGCAACGCATCGAGTAAGAGGCGGAAGAAATCCTCGATGACGTCGGGTAGCTCGGCAGGGGGAAGATCGCTCATGACCCGGAGGACGTTTGTAGCCTGGGCCTCGAAGAAGACGTAGATGCTCTCCGAAATGCTCTCGTCCACGTGCTCGCGATCCTCGGAAAATTCGCGTAGGATAGCACTAGTAACCCACAGGAAGCATCCTTGCTTAGATGTCGCGAAGCTCTCTGCCAGCTTGTTGGCCATGGGTCCTAGCAGAGGGATCATAGCGGTCCGGTATACTAGGACCAGGAACCGGAAGCACCTGCAGACTCTCTCGCAGATCGGGACAAAGTCGACGAAGTTGTCCAGGACTGTGCAGAGAACTGGGAAGACCTCCTGCCAATACTTGACGGCGGGGTTCTCTTGGCCGCCTTGGACATAGGGGTTGACGTGTTGGATGAAGAGCTTAATAAGCTCAAGGTGGTCTGTGTAAGGATAGAATGTCAGTTCAGTTCCAGAGGCTCAAACACATATCATAAGGGCTACTTACCAGCCACTGCGAGCTTGCCCTCCTTAGTAGTTGCATGGTTGGCTTTGACCATGAGCCTCGAAACGAGGGGGTCGCAATATAGCTTGAGGAGCTTGTAAATATCCTCAGGCTTCTGGACTCCGACCACATTGGCAACGCCCTCGGTGATCTCTTCCTGACTGGGCTCTGGCAACTTATCGAGAATCTGGTCGTAGAAGGTCTGAAGCTGGAGGACCTGGTCGCCTAGCAGGTGTTTGCAATCAGTGCAGAAGAACTTGATCGATTGTGCTGCGCCGCGGACGATCTCGGGGGAGTCGGTCTGGAATGACGAAACGAGGTACGTGAACTGGGCCTCGAGGAACTCGGGATGTGCCGCCGTCCACTCGGTGTAGCGACCGAAGACCATGATAGCGGCGAACCGCAGCTTCTCGTGGCTGGGTATCTGTACCAGGAGCGGCATAATCTGAGGCAGCACAACATTCTCATCCTTCTCAACCATCCGGCCCATTGCGCGCATAGAAAACAGCGGTGCTTCGAGCGATTGCCAGTTCGGTACGGATGTGTGCGTCGCCTGGCTGCCGTGCTTCTGCATCCAAACTTTGATCGCGTCGAGCACTTTCGTCAAGCACTCGGTGACACCCATGACCTCGCATGCGTCCTTCAAAGTGTCGCCCATGTGGTGGCGGAATTCCCGGAACTTTTCCTCTTGCTCGCGGTCGCCATCAAATAGGTCGAGCTCGTTTGCGGACTCGGGGTGGGGATACTCCAGCATCGTGAGAAGAATGTCGACGAGTTTCGAGTAGACGTCCAGCAGCTCCAGCCTTGCGTGGATGTACCGCTCTAGGGTGAGGTACTGTTTTAGCTCGTACCAGAAGTTGAAGGTGTACTCGATCACGTCGCGGTCCTTGTCTCTCGCGCAGCACTCTAGGAGCGCGTCGACGAGAGGCCGGAAATGCTGGGGTTCGCGAGCAATAAGCACGACCCACGAATCACCGGCATCAGCAAATACTCTAGTGTAAGCCTTGAAAGCGTCGGTATCCTCTTCCTCAACGACCTTCTGAATGTGTGGCCGTAGCTCAATCACACGTGGTAGGAGGATCCTAATCGTCTCAAGATTATCGTCCACATCCCGCGTCTCTCGGCAGATTGTTCCCAAGCACTCGGCGGCTGCCTGGAGCGACTGATCGTTGACCAATCCATTAACGACTACTGCGAGGAGAGGAGAGTTGGCGATGGTGCTGACGGGCACCTCGCGGAGCCACGAGGTAATGCACTCAAACAGCTGGGGGTTCGTGGCAGCAGCCGCTGGAAAATCAGGGGGGTTAGACAATTCGCCGGGGAGGTCAGGTTGCGGGAAAGCTCGTACCTGACGACTGGGCATAGTTGATCAGTAGCTGAACCACCTGGTCGGCGTTGTCCGCCAGTAACTCGCTGGTCCTCTGGGCAAGTTCTTCTTCCTGTCACGACCGAATTAGATTCTGATTCCAGGGCTGATCCCACCGAAACGGCACGTTGGTAGAGACAAAGGCTCGGCGGTTATGTCGCGATCCACATACAGACAAGGTGATTTTGCGGCCCTCCGTGACTTCCTCGGGAAGCACTCGTAGAAAATCCAATATGCACGCGTGGCTCTGGACGTCGGAACCAAGGGAGGACACAACTGTGGGTAGGACATCCTTCCAAGTTCGCATTTGGATGGCCAGGATGGCCAGGCACACGCACAGCTGGGTCCTCACGGGCTTGGGACCCGGCGCAAAGTGCTTAAGGAGTATTAAAAGCTGGTCTCGCAGGGCGGGTAAGTCGGTCTCGGGGACCTGGGTCGAAAGGTCGTATGTAATCTACCAAGGCGTCTTAGTCTTATTCCGGTACTGTGGTGTCGAACCCTCCAATCATACTTTTCCCTTCAGTGTCGTCGCCGCAAATAGTTGCGCATCGGCTTCGGCAGAGCCCTGCAGGATCGCTATAGTTGTGGTCCACGCGTCTTTCTATCGCGAATGTCAGGAACGGGTCGCCAGTGGATGTGGAAGTCGGGGATAGCCGGCGGGGGGGGGCAACTAACAGATTTCTGAAACTTAGAGAGATAGTCCATCGCTACCTTCTTCTTGTCGGTATCCCCACCCCGCAACGTCACGATAGCGGCCAGAACCGTCTCCGGCGTGGCAGCTACTGTAGCTCCATTGGACGCCATGATGGGCGAGCGACGGTCTGCCAAATTGCGGGGTGATGCTGGATAGCACGGGCAGTGGAGTTGTTGTAGTTAGCCGGGGCAGCTCCGGGCTACATATGAGGGGGGACTGCGGCTTTGGTTGACAGACGTTGCGATCCGGCAGGTGGCGTTCTTGTCGGGTAGACCGTTATCGGTAGGCAAGATGCAGAGCTTGTCAGGAGCGATGGGTACTAATTGGGGGATTCGAGACGGGTAAGAGAATAAGAAGGCAGGTAGGCGAAGGGAAGTTAGATTGGCTTAGTGGTGGTCATTCAAAGAAAATAAAGCGTTAGGCAAAGGCAGCCCCGCCGTGGTTGCTGTGGCTAAGCTTTGAGCCTCCACTTGCTCGACCCGACGGACGTGACCGAGGCCGGATAATTGTTTGGCCCTCTTCCCGTCAAACCATTTTGCCCCGCCTCTAGGCGGGCACTATGGGCACTATTATGCGCCGTCGTGGGCTGACATCTGATATCTGACATCTGACACGGGAATTCTAACGTCTATCTTGGTAGGTACCTACCCAGGTACCTAAGGTAAGGTAGGTTCACACGCGTGGTGCGATATCGCACTGTGGGTTGGATCCTATCTATCTGTCTCGAGGCGTTTTGACCTCTCCGTTGCCTAGGATCAGGCCGTCGAGTGGCTGATCGAACGACGCAACAGGGACCGAACCCTCGGACGGAGATGTCAGGAACTGCTCAGATAGCGCTAAAGCGTACAGCGAGACGGATTATTCCTGTAGCCCTAGAGAGGCTGCCTTCTTCTTGTGTCTGTTGATGAAGTAGTCGTAGAATCCCTTCCCGTGCCCCAGTCTCCTGATCGCTCCATCGTCAGGGCTGATGTCGAAGGCTACTCCAGGCATGAGAACGAGATCTAGCAGAGTCTCGTCTGGCCCCGACCCCCCGAGTATCCTCTGTCTCCCGTGGACGTCTTCGGGAAAGAGGCTCGGGATGCCCCATTTGTCTCGTTTGAGAGCCTCGTAGTCGTCAAAGTCCCGTAGACGGACCATGTCCATCACCCGCCTGGGGGAGTCGGGAGACGGCGGCGGGGTTTCCCGGTAGAGGTAGGGAATGAAGACCTCCTTCCCGGAAGCAAGAGCATGACGCACAATGGGGTCGGTCTGGATCTCTCCGGTGGGCATGGACAGGAATATACTGACCCGCCTCGCCTCCGTGTACGGCTTGAAGGACCGCAATGTGCCGAAGACGACCGAGCCTAGATCCACGGCTTAGCGCTTTGAAGAAGCATCCCAACCTGCGGGTCTAAAGGAAATATGCAGTTCCGTACTCTGTAACATCACGGACTCCTGGGAGATGGCCCCTAGCTTCTGCTTCATAGCAGACCGCAGCTGCTGTTTGGCTGCCTGGAGCGTAGCCATCTCGTCTTTGTCTTCGTTTTCGTTCTCGGCCATCAGGCGAGTCGAACTACCCAGATACTTTGACACGCGACAGCTCGCCTGGGATGTCTCGTCATACGGCTTCGGGTAGCGTCTCCACAGAGTCGTGCAGGAAAGGACTTGTTCAATGTTGTATCCGTATTCCCGAAGCCTTGTATTCCGACGCTGGTCGCTTGCATGCAGCAAACGTGGTTGCCGGATTTTTATCTAATCCATCTTTTAGCAGAGTCTGGATCCCTGCCTAAAGATCATCCCGTACTCGGGTACCCGCAATTGCCCACTGCTGGGCCCGCTAGCGTGCCCCTCTTGACCGCCGAGAATAGAGCAAACCTGGTTATGGCGACCCGCTGCCATCCGCCCGTGACCTGGGCGCATGACTGGCCGCTTCCACTCCGACTTTCTTTCTCATTTTTCAACTGCTCTCAATAGTGCCTGCATGCCCGCGGTAAGCCTGTGGGAGCACTGCAACATCATAGCCGGGTCGTTTCTGTTGGTGTACGGCAGTTTCAATCATTGGTCGATCCCGTGGCTGCGGCTTCATGCAGAGCGCAGCCATCAGCCAACATCCATCCCACAGGACCTGCCTGCGCCCTGAGCCCCATGCTGGGCGCCCTGTCTCTCTGTCGGCTACTTTATTGGGCAAACGCAAGTCGATCGCTAGGCGGCAGGCACTGGCTTGCTACCCCCCTGCAGTCGCTTACCCACCCCCTTTGCCAACTTTCGTGGGATTGCGGCAAGGTGCCAGTCATCGTCCTATCCAGTGGTCCCGATTCATCAGCAGGCCCGCCCTTGAAGCTGGCGCACACGTCGACGCCTAAAGGTAGTCTTCCCAGAGCGCATGCCTCCAGCACTGCACGCCGAATCTCCTTCCCGACCTGGGCAGCTACTCGGCTTAGCCGAGCAAGTCATACATGACGTCTCCCCACGCCGAGGACACCTTCCAGCTCCGCCCGCTCG
>Ga0164242_10002558_pt1 | contig 21064 bp, 19 predicted proteins | sample OricomgcompostMG_FD_108783 | JGI IMG/M metagenome (GOLD analysis project Ga0164242, IMG submission 108783) | Miracle-Growth compost microbial communities from Emeryville, California, USA - Original compost - Miracle growth compost (MG) ... | reverse complement strand
GCCGGTCGAGTGGAAGCCCAGCAGACCTTCCGCCCACGTGTGCTGGAACACGAGCACGAGCACGCCGAACGCTGCGCCGGCCGACAGGAGGTTCGCGACGGCCGTCACGACGGCGAGCCACACCGACCGGAAGATGCCCGCCATCAGCGCCATCGTCACGAGGACGACGAACGCGACCACCCACGGCAGGTGGTCCGAGAGGTGTCGCGACAGGTCGAGGTTCGCCGCGGTGTCGCCCCCGACCGACCACGTTGCGCCCGGGACCGGGCCGAGGTAGGCGGGCAGCAGCCCGTCGCGGAGCTCGTCGAGCCCGCGGCGCGCGGACGCCGAGTCGGGGTCGAACGGCGCGGCGAGCGCGACCGCGTGGACCGTGCCGTCCGACGAGGCCCGGACGTCGGCCACGCCCGCCGCTGCCTGGGCGAACAGGGGGTCGGTCGCGACGCGCGCCTGGAGCGCGTCGAGCGCCGCGACGACGTCCGACGACTTCGCCGCGGGCGCCTCGACCACCACGACGTGCGCGGTCTGCTCGCCGGGGAACGCCGCGGCCAGCCGGTCGAGCGTGCGCACCTCGGCGACCGAGCGCGGCAGCGTCTCCGGTGACCCGTTCTGGAGCTGCATCGCGAGTGCGGGCGCGGCGAGCGCCAGCAGGGCGACGACCGTGACGATGAGTGTGCGGCCCGGCCGCGCCAGGACACCGCGCAGCACCGCGCCCCACAGCCGGGACTCGCGTCCGTCGGCGCTGGCGGACATGCGCCAGACGATCGGCACGCGCGGCCGGTCGATGCGGGGACCGAGCAGCACGAGCACCGCGGGCAGCACGGTGAGCGAGCCGACGACGGCCACGGCGACGACGAGGATCGCGCCGGCGGCCAGCGACGAGAACACCGCCTGGCTCGCGACGAACATGCCGAGCATCGAGACGATCACCGCCACGCCCGACACCAGCACCGAGTGGCCCGACGTCTCGGCCGCGATCTCGACCGCCGACAGCGTGTCGCGGCCCGCGGCCCGTTCCTCGCGCGCGCGGCGGACGTAGAACAGCGAGTAGTCGACGCCGACCGCCATGCCGACGAGCAGGATCATGCTCGACGTGGTCCCGGAGTCGGGGATCAGGTGCGAGACGAGCTGGCTGAGGCCGGTGGCCGCCGCGACGGACGAGAGCGCGAGCAGCACCGGGACGCCGGCCGCGAGCAGCGCGCCGAACGCGACGAGCAGGATCGCGAGCGTCACGGGCAGGCTGATGGTCGCGGCGGCCGACAGGTCGGAGCCGACCCGCTCGTCGATCGCGCGGTCGAGCGACGCGCCGCCCACCTGCTCGACGCGCAGCTGCGGGAACGCGTCCTGCGTCGCCGCGGTGGCGTCGAGCAGCGGCTGCACCCGCTCGTCGGCGGTCGCGGGGTCGCCGGTCAGCTTCGCCTGGACGAGCACGGCCGAGCCGTCGGCCGCGACGACCGGCGCGCCGACCGAGGCGACCTGCGGCAGACCCGCGAGCCGGGTCGACACGTCGCGCGCGGCGGCCTGCGCCTGCTCGACCGGCAGCGTCGCGCCGTCCTGCGCCGTGACGAGCACGTCCTCCGTGCGGGGGTCCTCGAGGCCCGCGTCGTGCAGCGTGCGCGCGGCGTGCCCGGAGTCGCCGACGCCCTGGTCGACGTCGGAGAGCGAGCGCAGGCCGGCGGCCTGGCCGGCCGCGAGGCACACGACGACGAGGACGATCCAGAGGCTGATCGCGCGCCACGGGTGCTCCGCGCTCCAGCGCGCGACGCGCACGGTCGCGGGACGTCGCCCGGCGCGCGTCGTCCGTATGGTGCCTGCCGTGTCGGTCATGGGTCCCCCCGTGGTCGGTCGGCCCGCTGACGGGGCCGTACACCAGGACGCTCCCGTGCGGCGGGGTGCGGGCACACTGGGCCAGGCCCCCGAACCGAGGGTGGAGGTAGCACTACCGACACCGTCGGGGCTGTTCGACCACGATGGTCGCGACCGGGAGGAGGGACCTCGTGAGCACGGACCTGGCGAGCCGCATGCGACCGCTGCGTCGCGCGCTGGCGCTGACCTGCTACGGCGTCGTCGGCGCGGCGCTGTTCGTCGCGGCGGTCACGTCCCTCGCTCTCGTCCTCGTCTGGGTCGGCCTGCCGCTCGTCGTCGCCTGCGCGCGGGCGCTCCGGCCGCTCGCCGACGCGCACCGGCGCATCGCGGGCGACGTCCTGGGCGAGCCCGTGCCCTCGGCGTACCTACGGGTGACGGAGACCGGGTTCGTGGCGCGTCCGCTCGCCGTCGCGCGCGACCCCTCGGTGTGGCGCGATCTCGTCTGGCTCGGCGTCAACAGCACCGTGGGCGTGCTGCTCGCGGCCGGGGCGGTCCTCGAGGCGGCGTGCGGACTCGTGCTGTGGTGGCTGCCCGAGTCGTACCTGCTGCGCTGGGACGCGAACCTGATCCGGGCCATGCTCGCGCCGGACGACCGCGCGCGGCTCGCGGCCCGGGTGCAGGCGCTCACGCTCTCGCGCGCGGAGACGGTCGACACGCAGGCCGCCGAGCTGCGCCGCATCGAGCGCGACCTGCACGACGGCGCGCAGGCCCGGCTCGTGTCCGTCGCGATGGCCCTCGGGCTCGCGGAGGAGGAGCTCGTCCGCGACCCGGAGCACGCGCGCCGGCTGCTGGTCGAGGCGCGGGCGGGCACGGGCCAGGCGCTCGCCGAGATGCGCGACCTCGTGCGTGGCATCCACCCGCCCGTGCTGGCCGACCGCGGACTGGTGGGTGCGCTCGAGGCGCTCGCGTTGTCGAGCCCGGTGCCGGTGGAGCTGGACACGCGGCTCGAGTCGGCGCCGTCGGCGCCGGTGGAGTCGGCGGCCTACTTCGCGGTCGCGGAGGGGCTCGCGAACGTCATCAAGCACGCGGGCGCGTCGCGCGTGGCGATCGGCGTCGTCGCCGAGGGCGGGTGGCTGACGCTGCGCGTCGCGGACGACGGCCGCGGGGGAGCGGACCCGGACGCGGGCACCGGGCTGCGCGGGATCGAGCGCCGGCTCGCGGCGTTCGACGGCAGCCTGCGCGTCGAGAGCCCGTCCGGTGGTCCGACGGTGCTGACCATGGAGCTCCCGTGCGCGTCGTCCTAGCGGAGGACCACGCGCTGCTGCGCGAGGGCCTGACGAGGCTGCTCGAGCTGCACGGCTTCGAGGTCGTCGCCGCCGTCGCGGACGGACCGGCGCTCGCGGACGCCCTGGACGCGCACCGCCCGGACGTCGCGGTCGTGGACGTGCGCCTCCCGCCGACGTTCACCGACGAGGGCCTGCGTGCCGCGATCGCGGCACGCACCGCGACGCCTGGGCTGCCCGTGCTCGTCCTCTCCCAGTACGTCGAGCAGCTGTACGCCCGCGAGCTGCTCGCCGACGGCCGCGGCGGCGTCGGCTACCTGCTCAAGGACCGCGTCTCCGACGTCGCCGCCTTCGCCGCGGCCGTGCGGCAGGTGGCGGACGGCGGCACGGCGATGGACCCCGAGGTGATCGCGCAGCTGCTGGTCCGCCACGACCGCGACGTGCCCGTCGCGAGCCTGACGCCGCGCGAGCGGGAGGTGCTCGCGCTGATGGCGGAGGGTCGGTCCAACGCCGCGATCGCGGCGCGCCTCTTCGTCACGGAGAAGGCCGTCAGCAAGCACACGAACAACATCTTCATGCGCCTCGGGCTGCCGCCGTCGGCCGACGACAACCGCCGCGTGCTCGCCGTGATCGCCTACCTCGAGGGGGCGGCGGCGCCGCGCGAGGCGTGAGGTGGCTCACATCGGCGCCTGCGGACGCCGCCGCGCACTGGACTGTCGTCCAGATGGTGTCGCAGGCCACGGGGCTCCTCCCGTTCTGTCCCGTTTGGAATCACCCGTTTGCCCGCGAAACGTGCGTGGTGCGGTTCTTGCACGCTTGTCCAAGTTCGTGCATAGTTGCCGTGTCAGCGACAAGGGCAAACCCGCCGCGAGGTGGGGACGCAAAGCCACGGGGCCCACAGGGTCAGCCGAGCTACCGAACGACAGGAGAAAGTCATGGCGATCGACGCCCCTCAGGCCCCGCTCTCGCAGGGCGCTCTGCTCACCCCCGGCGAGGTCGCCGTCCTGTTCCGCGTGGACCCGAAGACGGTGACGCGCTGGGCGCAGGCCGGCAAGCTCTCGGCGGTCCGCACGCTCGGCGGCCACCGCCGCTTCCACGAGTCGGAGGTCCGCGCGCTGCTCACGGGCGTCCCGCAGCAGCGCTCCGGCGAGTGATCCCCGCCTGAACACGTCGCGAGGCCCGGTCCGCTCAGCTGCGGACCGGGCCTCGTGCTGTGCCCGGACGCCGACGTCGGGCCGCGACGGCGTCAGCCGACCGTCGCCAGCACCGCGTCCCGCACGTCGGACAACGACCGCCCCGGCTGGAACACGAGCCAGTCCAGGCCGGCGACGAGCGTCGCGCCGAACAGGCACGCGGCGGTGAGGCTCGCGTCCCGCTCCGGCCACGCCCGCGCGACGACGCCGGCGAACGTCCCCATCGCGTCCTCGCGGAGCTGGCGGATCGACTCCTGCCACGTGCGCCCCGTCCGGAACGCCTCGGCCACCGCGAGCTTCGCGAAGTCGGGGTGCGCCTGCACCTGCGCGAGCAGCTCGCCCACGAGCGCCTCCACGGCCGCGCGGCCCTCGAGCCCCTCGGCGGCGTCGCGCAGCGCCGCGGTCAGCCGGCCCACGCCCTCGGCGATGATCGCCTCGAACAGCGCCTCCTTCGAGCCGAAGTTGTAGAACACGCTGCCCTTGGCGACGCCCGCGGCGGCGGCGATGTCGTCGACAGACGTGGCGCTGACGCCGCGGTCCGCGACGAGCGCGAGGGCCGCGTCGACGATGTGCTGGCGCGTGCTGCTGGCCATGGTTCCCCTCAGATCGACAGCGACGGGTGCAGGCGGCCGATGGTCCACGTCCGCATCCGCGCAGCCTTCCACGACGTGACGGCGAGCGAGCCGACGAGCATGACGAGCAGGACGCCGACCGCCACCCACAGCCGCGCGTCGGCGGTGCCGGTGATCAGGTCGCGCAGGCCCTGCACGGCGTACGTCATCGGCAGGTAGGGGTGCAGTCCGCGGAAGAAGGCGGGCGTCGTCTCGACGGGGTACGTGCCGCTCGCCGACGTCAGCTGCAGCATGAGCAGCGCGATGGTCGCGACCTTGCCGGCCGCCGAGCCGAGCACCGCGATGAGCATCTGCTGCACCGCGAGGAACGTCGCCGCGACGAGGACGAGGAACGCGACGGTCCCGACGGGGTTGGCGACGTGCAGCCCCAGCACGAGCGCGACGACGCCGAGCAGCACCGCGACCTGACCCACGCCGATCGTCGCCGCCGGCAGGTACCCGGCCAGCGCGGCCCGCCACCCCGCGGCGGGCGTCGCGAGCGCGCGGCTCGGCAGCGGCCGGAGCAGCAGCCACGTGATGATGCCGCCGACGAACAGCGCGAGCGGCAGGAACAGCGGCGCGAACCCCTCGCCGAGCCCGTGCGCGGACGCGAGGGACGTGGAGTCGAGCGCGACCGGGTCGGAGATCGCCGCTGCGCGGGACGCGCGCTGCGCGTCGGAGTCGTCCGGGATCGCCGCCGCGCCGTCCTGCAGCGAGCCGGCGAGCGTCTGCCCGCCCGCGCTGATCCGGTCGGCGCCCGACGCCGCCTGCTCGGCCCCGCTCGCGAGCGACGCCGTCCCGGTCGCGAGCCGCTGCGCGCCGGCGCCGAGCGTGTGCACGCCCGCGGCGAGGTCGCCCGCACCGGACGCGAGCCGCGACGCGCCGTCGGCCGCGGTGGCGGCGCCCGCGGCCAGCGTCGTCGCGGACGAGGACAGCGTGGCCGTGCCGGTCTCGAGCGCCGCCGCGCCCTTCGCGGCAGTCGCCGCGCCGGCGTCGAGCTGCGCGAGCCGTTCCCGGGCCGTGGCCAGCGCGGACGCGTCGGGCAGGTCGGCCGTCGCGTCCTGGAGGCCCGCGAGGAGGCCCGCGGCGTCGGTGTCGCCGGCCGCGGCGCGCGCCGCCAGGTACGTGCCCACCTGGCCGAGACCCGTCGTCAGCCGATCCTGCGTGTCCGCCCAGCCGTCCGCCAGCGTGCCGACCTGGCCGACCGTGGCGTGCACCCCGGCGGCGACCTGCGCGGTCCCGTCCGCGAGCCGTCCGGCGGCCGCGGCGACGTCGCCCGCGCCGCCGGCCACCGCGGCAGCCCCGTCGGCGACCCGGGCTGTACCTCGGGACAGCTCGGTCGCCTTCGACGCGAGCGTCGCGGCCCCGCTGTCGGCCGTGGCGGCGCCGGCCGCCAGCGTCGCCGCGCCGTCGTGCGCAGCGTGCGCGCCGGAGGCGAGCTCCCGCATGCCGTCGCCGAGCGTGTCGGCCGCGTCCGCGAGCCGGACCGCCCCGTCGCCCGCGCTCACCAGGCCGCCGCGCGCCTCGCCGAGGCCGACGAGCACGCGGTCGACGGCCTGCTCACCGGCGGTGGCCGCGACCGCGTCGCGCACCTCCTGCATCGCGCTGCGGCCGAGCGTCGTCGCGAGGTACGAGTTGGCGTCGTCGTACGTGACCTCGAGCCGCGCCGAGCGCGGATCCGCGCCGCCCGCCGACGCGAGGTCGGCCGAGAAGTCCGCGGGGATCGTCACCGCGAAGTAGTAGTCGCCGTCCCGGACGCCGTCGTCCGCGCGCTCCGCCGAGACCTCGCGCCAGTCCAGCGCGCCCGACGCGACGAGCCGGTCGACGACGTCGGACCCGGCGTGCAGCGGCACGCCCTGCACGGTCGCGCCGCGGTCCGCGTCGACGAGCGCGACGGGCAGCCGGTCGAGGTGCTGCGTCGGGTTCCAGAACGCCCAGAGGTACAGCGCGCCGTACAGCAGCGGGATGCCGAGCATGACGACGACCGCGAGCTTGGGCAGCGTGCCGCGACGGAAGCGCGCGAGCTCGGTGCCGGACGTGAGGGAGAGCATGACGGGTCCTTCAGGGGGCGGGGGCGATCGGGACGACGCGCGTGGGCGTCGACCAGGCGGCGTCACGCGCCGCGTCGAACGAGGAGGTCGAGGCGACGACGGCGGTCCCCGTCTCGACCAGGTGGGCCAGGTGGCGCCAGACGACGACGCGTCGCGCCGGGTCCTGCACGCGGTCGACGTCGTCCACGAGGAGCAGGCGGGGGCGCTGCGCCATCGCGAGCGCGATGCGGAGCAGCAGCGCGTCGACCTCGTCGAGGTGCCAGACGACGGTTGATGCGGCCGGGACGGGCCGACCGGCGAACACCGGTGCGAGGACGCGGTCGACCGTGGCCTGGTCCGCGCGCGGCACACGCCGGTACCACGGCGACAGCCAGCCGATGCGCTCGCGCACGTGCGCGCCGACCGTCACCGAGTCGTCGAGCTCGTCGATGCCCCGGAACCCCGCGATCGCGACGCGGCGCTGGACCTCGCGGCGCTCGCGGGGGAGGCGGTGGCCGAGCACGGTCAGGCCCGCGCCGGGGTCGGGCACCATCCGACCGGCGAGCGTCAGGAGCAGGCTCGTGCGGCCGCCGCCCTCGGGACCGTGCAGCACGGTGAGCGTCCCGGGGAGCACGTCCAGGTCGACGGGGCCGTAGATCGTTCCGCGCTCGCCGTGCTGCACGAGTGCGCGGGCCACGACCAGCGGCGGGGGCGCGGGAGCCTCGGCGTCGTCGGGTGCGGCGGGGGCTTCGGTGAGCGTCACGGGATCTCCAAACTGACCAGTCAGTACAAATCCTAGCCCCGCGACGCGCGTCCGACGCCGTCCGCCCGTGTCGTCCTGCTCACAGGGGTCGCCCGATCGGCCGCCGGGACCAGCAGACGCGCCGACGGCCGGGGCGCTCATGCGAGGATCGAGCCATGGCGATGCGAGAGATCCGGACCGTCGGCGACCCCGTCCTGCGCACCCCGTGCGACCCGATCACCACCGTCGACGCCCGCGTGCGCGCGCTCGTCGAGGACCTGCTCGAGACGGTCGACCACGAGGGCCGCGCCGGGCTGGCGGCGAACCAGATCGGCGTCAGCCTGCGTGCCTTCTCGTGGAACATCGACGACGAGATCGGCTACGTGCTCAACCCCGTGATCGTCGAGCTCTCGCAGGACGAGTACCAGGACGGCGACGAGGGCTGCCTGTCGGTCCCCGGCCTCTGGTACCCGACGACCCGCGCCTGGTACGCGCGCGTGGTCGGCACCGACCTCGACGGCAAGGAGGTCGTCGTGGAGGGCACGGAGCTCATGGCGCGCTGCCTGCAGCACGAGGTCGACCACCTCGACGGCATGCTCTACCTCGACCGCCTCGAGCGGTCGGTGCGCAAGAAGGCGATGCGCGCGGTGCGCGAGCAGCTCTGACGGGCCTCGCGCGGTCGGGGAGCCGCGCGGCGCGGGCGCTTGGCGCCGTGTGCGCACGTCGGGCAGACTGTCCCCAGCACGCCGCGAGCCCATGCAACGCTCCCGGAGGCGGGACGAGGTCGTTGGGGAAGACGAACCTCGAGCCGCTCAGGAGGACGACATGGCAGGTGCGATCACCCGCGGTGTTCTTTTCGTGCACTCTGCACCCCGCGCGCTCTGCCCCCACGTCGAGTGGGCGGCGGGCAACGCGCTGGGCTCACGCGTGAGCCTCGACTGGACCGAGCAGCCCGCCGGTCCGGGCTTCTACCGCGCCGAGCACTCGTGGCAAGGCGTTCCCGGCACCGGTGCGCGGCTCGCGTCGGCGCTTCGGGGCTGGGCGCACCTGCGGTACGAGGTCACCGAGGAGGCGAGCCACGGCGTCGACGGCTCGCGCTGGAGCCACACGCCCGAGCTCGGCATCTTCCACGCGCAGACGGACGTGCACGGCAACGTCGTGGTCCCGGAGGACCGGATCCGAGCCGCGCTCGAGAACGCCGACGACCCCGCGCGGCTGCGCGCCGAGCTCGACCTCGCGCTCGGCCAGGCGTGGGACGACGAGCTCGAGCCGTTCCGCTACGCCGGCGCCGGCGCGCCGGTCCGTTGGCTCCACCGGGTCGGCTGACGCTCAGCCGGTCCGCAGCCACACGCGCAGGGCTCCGAGCACCGCGAACCCGGCGGCGGTCGCGGCGGTGAGGTCCGCGCCGAGCTCGTAGCCGACCAGGTGCCGGACCTCGGGCAACCGCCCGGCCACGAGCCCTGGGAGGTCCCGCCACACGGCCTCCGGGTTGCCGGCGTGGGTCACGACGTGTACCGCGCCCGCCAGGGCTCCCGCCTCGGGCCAGGCGTCGCCCGGCGTGTCGGCCGCACCGGGAGTGAGCAGCAGCGACGCCGCGACCTGCCCCGCCGCGTCCCGGCCCACGAGCGGCACCACGTGGCTCGTCACGCCGGCCAGCTCGGGCGCGATCGTCGCGGCCTCGCCGGAGGCGGCGTCCGACCACGTCAGGAGCCCCGCCGGCGGGACGTCGGCGCGGGCGGGCGACGCGATCCAGCACGCGTCGACCAGCACGTCGAAGCCGGCATCGCTGAGGTCGAGGTCGGCGAACGAGTCCTTGACCGAGGCGCCGGGCCCGGCGTCGATGCCGTCGAGCACCGCGTCCGCCGAGAGACCCGGCACGAGCGTGACGACGTCGGGATACCCGTCCGGCGTGCGCCCGGCCGACCACCAGCGCGTCCGGTCGCGGGACGTCCGCAGGCCCGCAGCGCGGCAGACGTGGTCGCACCACCGGGCGTTGTCCAGCGCCGCGGCGGCGACGCCGGGAGCGGGCAGGTCGGGGGTCGGCACGCGCCGAGCGTCCCAGCGCGCCCCGCGGGGGGCAATCGGTCGCCCGGACGCACGCGTGCCCGACCCCGCACGGGGATCGGGCACGCGTGGCCGAGCGAGGTCAGGCAGACGTCACCACGAGGGCGACGTTGTGGCCGCCGAAGCCGAACGAGTTGTTGACGGCCGCGATGTCGCCGTCGCGCAGCGCGCGCGGCTTCTCGCGGACCAGGTCGAGCACGAGCTCGGGGTCCGGGTTCTCGACGTTGATGGTGGGCGGCGCCTGGCGGTCGTGCACCGCGAGGACCGTGAAGATCGTCTCGAGCGCCCCGGCGCCGCCGAGCAGGTGGCCCGTCATCGACTTCGTCGCCGAGAGCGCGACGTGGTCCGCGTCGTCGCCGAGCAGCCCGCGGATCGAGCGGGCCTCGATGAGGTCGCCCACCACGGTCGAGGTCGCGTGCGCGTTGACGTGCACGACGTCCGTCGCCGCGACGCCCGCGTCCGCGATCGCCGCGCGCATCGCCCGGATCTGGCCGTCGCCGCTCGGCTCGGGCGACGTGATGTGGTAGCCGTCCGCGGAGAGCCCGACGCCCGAGACCTTCGCGTAGACGCGTGCCCCGCGGGCCGCGGCGTGCTCGGCGCTCTCCAGCACGACGACGCCCGCGCCCTCGCCGAGCACGAACCCGTCGCGGTCCACGTCGTAGGGTCGCGAGGCCGCGGTCGGGTCGTCGTTGCGCGTCGACAGCGTGCGCGACGCGGCGAACGACGCGATCGGCATCGGGTGGATCGCGGCCTCGGTGCCGCCGGCGACGACGACGTCGGCGCGGCCCGAGCGGATCATGTCGACCGCGTAGCCGATCGCCTCCGCGCCCGACGCGCAGGCCGACACGAGCGCGTGCGCGCCGGCCTTGGCGCCGAGCTCGAGCGAGACGTACGCGGTGGGGGAGTTGGGCATGAGCATGGGCACCGTCATCGGCAGGACGCGCCGGGCGCCCTTCTCCCGCAGCGTGTCCCAGCCGTCGAGGATCGTCTGGATGCCGCCGATGCCGGAGGAGACGACCGCGCCGAGGCGCTCGCCGTCGACCTCGGGCGAGCCCGCGTCGGCCCACGCCTCGCGCGCCGCGATGATCGCGTACTGCGCCGACGGGTCCATCCGCTTGAGCTCGGGCGTGCTGAGCACGTCGGCCGGCGCGACCTTGATCGTCGCGGCGAACGTCACGGGCAGGCCGTAGGCCTCGACCCACTCGGGGTTGAAGGGGCGGGCACCGGACTCGCCGGCGAGCGCGGCGTCCCACGTGCTGCGCACGTCTCCGCCCAGCGGCGTCGTGGCGCCCAGTCCGGTGACGACGACGTCGGTGCGGTGGCTCATCGGTGCTCCAGGTCGGTCGGGTGCGGGGTCCGCCCGGGCGCGCGTCGCGGGGACGGCGCCCGGGCGGGCAGCGGAGCCGGTCGGCTCAGGACTGCGCGTTCGCGATGAAGGAGACGGCGTCGCCGACGGTGGTGAGGTTCTTCACCTCGTCGTCGGGGATGCGCACGTCGAACTTCTCCTCGGCGAGCGTGACGATCGTCATCATCGACAGCGAGTCGATGTCGAGGTCGTCGGTGAAGGACTTCTCGGGCAGGACGGAGTCGGTCGGCAGGCCGGTCTCCTCGCTGACGATCTCGGCCAGGCCGGCCAGGATCTCCTGCTCGCTGTGCGCCATCGGGGTTCTCCTTGGTGGGTGATGAACGGGTCGGTCGAACGGTACAGGGGCCGGTGCGAAGGCCCCGGGTCGGGCCCGCGGTGTCAGGGCAGGACGACGACCTGCGCCGCGTAGACGAGGCCCGCGCCGAAGCCGATCTGCAGCGCCAGCGCGCCGCTGGACACCTGGCCCTCGCGCAGCAGCCGCTCGGTGGCGAGCGGGATGGAGGCCGCCGACGTGTTGCCGGTGTCGGCGATGTCGCGCCCGATGACGACGGACTCGGGCAGGCCGAGCGTCTTCACCATCTGGTCGATGATCCGCATGTTCGCCTGGTGCGGGACGAACGCGTCGATGTCGTCGGCGGTGACGCCCGCGGCGTCGAGCGCCTTCTGCGCGACCGGTGCCATCTGCCACACGGCCCACTTGTAGACCGCGGGACCCTCCTGCCGCAGCGTCGGCCAGCCCAGGTCGGCGTCGTCGCGCCACGCGAGCCACGAGTGCGTCTGACGGACCTTGTCGGCCGCCGAGCCGTCCGAGCCCCACACCGTCGGGCCGATGCCGGGCGTGTCCGACGGGCCGACGATCACCGCACCCGCGCCGTCACCGAGCAGGAAGGAGATCGAACGATCGGTCGGGTCGATGAAGTCGCTCATCTTCTCCGCGCCGATGACGAGCACGTGGCGTGCCGTCCCCGCGCGCACGAGCGCGTCCGCCTGGCCGATGCCGTAGCAGTAGCCCGCGCAGGCGGCCGAGATGTCGTACGCGGCGGCGGGCGTCGCGCCGATCCGGTCGGCGACGATCGCGGCACCCGCGGGCGTCTGGTGGAAGTACGTGACCGTGGACAGGATCACCGCGTCGATGTCGGCGCCGGTGAGGCCCGCGTGCTCGAGGGCGGCGTTCGCGGCGCCGACCGCCAGGTCGAGGACGTCCTTGTCGGGCGTCGAGCGCCGACGCGTGACGATGCCCGTGCGCTGGCGGATCCACTCGTCCGAGGAGTCGATCGGGCCGGCGATGTCGTCGTTCGTCACGACGTTCTCGCCCCGCACGCCGCCGATCCCGAGGATCCGCGTGTGCGCCGGGCCGGTCGCCTGCGTCAGGGTGGGGCGGGTCACGACGGGTCCTCCTGGGTGCTCGGGGTGCCGGTGCCGGCGTGGCGGCGCACGAGCTCGCGTGCGGCGTCGAGGTCGGCGGGCGACTTGAGCGCCACGGTCTCGACACCGGGCAGCGTACGCCGCGCCAGTCCGGTCAGGACGCCCCCGGGCGCCAGCTCGAGCAGCCCCGTGACGCCGAGCTCGACGAGCCGCTCCTGGCACAGGTCCCACCGCACCGGGTTGGCGACCTGCGCGACGATCAGCTCCAGGCCGCGCGCCCCGGACGGCACGACCGAGCCGTCCGAGTTCGTCAGCAGCGGGGTCAGCGGCTCGCCCGGCGTGATGCCCTCGGCGGCGGCGCGCAGCTCCGCGACCGCGGGCGCCATGTGCCGCGTGTGGAACGCGCCCGCGACCTGGAGCGGCACGACGCGGGCACGGGTCGGCGGCTCGGCCGCGAAGGCGGCGAGGTCCTCGAGCGTCCCGGCCGCGACGACCTGGCCGCCGCCGTTGACGTTCGCGCCGACGAGGTCGTGCGCGGCCAGCGCCGCGGCGACCTCGTCGGGGTCGCCGCCGAGCACCGCGCTCATGCCGGTCGGCGTCGCGGCCGCGGCCCGCGCCATGGCGGCGCCGCGCAGCGTGACGAGCCGCAGCGCCTCGTCCTCGGTGAGCAGCCCCGCGATCGCGGCCGCGGCGAGCTCACCCACGGAGTGCCCGGCCGTGGCGCCCGCGACCTCGGCCGCCGCCGGCGCGAGCGGCGCGTCGGCGTCGAGGTCGAGCACGGCGCGCAGGCTCGCGAGCGCGGAGGCCACGAGCAGCGGCTGCGCGACGGCGGTGTCCCGGATGGTGTCGGCGTCGGACGTCGTGCCGTGCGCCACCAGGTCGAGCCCGGTGGTCTGCGCGGCGCGCGTCAGCGAGGCGGCGACGGACGGCAGCTCGAGCCACGGGCCGAGCATGCCGGGGGACTGGGCACCCTGACCGGGGCAGACGACGACGAGCACCCGACCAGCCTGCCGTGCCCCGTCGGCCCGACCCGGTCACGGCGGGCACGAACGTTGTCGGGCGACCTTGTGGACGTCCTACAACTCAGCCGTGCGTCGCGTCCTCGGGTGGGCGGGCCGCGTCGAGCCGCCCGAGCGCGAGCGCGGTCTGCAGCACGTACGACTCGCGGGCGTCGAGCGGGTCCCAGCCCGTCACGTCCGCGACGCGCCGCAGCCGGTACCGGACGGTGTTGGGGTGGACGTACAGCGCGCGCGCGGCGGCCTCGAGCGAGCGGCCCGTGCCGAGGTACGCGGACAGCGTCTCGAGCAGGGCGCCCTGGTTCGCCGCGAGCGGCGCGTAGGCCTGCGCGACGAGCGCCCGGCGCGCGGTCTGGTCGCCGACCAGGACGCGCTCGGGCAGGAGCTCGTCAGCCTGCACCGGGCGCGGCGCGTGCTCCCAGGCGGGTGCGGCCTGCAGCCCGGCCAGGGCGGCGCGCGCCGAGCGTGCCGCGTCGGTGAGGTCGGTGACGACGGGGCCGAGCACCACGGGGCCGGGCCCGAACCGGGGCAGCAGCGACGCCGCCGCGGCCCGCAGGTCGCCCTCGCCGCCGAGGAACAGCACGAGCCGCTCGCCCTGGATGCCGACGAGCGCGTCGTCCGCGGCCCGGCGCGTCGCGCGCCGCAGATCGGCGGCGCGCACCTCGTCGAGCGGCGAGGCTGTCGTGCCGACCATGACGAGGGTCGAGCCGCGTCCGCTCCAGCCGAGCGCGGCGATGCGCGAGCGCATCGAGTCGTCCGCGTCGCCACGCACCAGCGCGTCCACGACCAGCGCCTCGAGCCGCGCGTCCCACGCGCCGCGCACCTCGGCGGCGCGCGCGTACACCTCGGCCGCGGAGAAGGCGACCTCGCGCGAGTAGCGCAGCACGGCCTCGCGCAGCTCGCGCTCGTCACCCGGCGCGGCGAGCCGGTCGCTGTGCGTCTCGACCACGTCGACGACGATGCGCACGAGCTGCAGCGTGTGCTGCAGGGAGATCGAGCGGGTCAGCTCGGGCGGCGCGCCGGCGAAGATCTCGCCCACGCCGTGCGGGGGGCGCGACGGGTCCGCGAACCACGTGACGAACGCCGTGATGCCCGCCTGCGCGACCAGCCCGACCCACGACCGGTCCTCCGCGGGCAGCGCGCGGTACCAGTCCAGGTCCTCGTCGAGCCGGCGCATCGCCGCCGCGGCCAGCAGGCCGGCGCCGTCGCGCACCCGGCGCTGCGTCTCGGGCGTCGCGTGGCTGTCGGGCAGCGGTCGCGGCACGGTGGCGCCGCGCCGGCGCCGCCCGCTCGCAGCCGCGGTGGGCGACGTCCCGACGACGGCCGGGGGCTCGTCCTCGTGCGTCGTCCCGGTGGGGTGGGCGCTCGGGGGCGGGGTCGACATGCGCCGAGCATAGGGGCGACGATTGTGGGAAGTCGACAAATGTGCTCGGGCGTCGGGCACGGTCGTCGGACCGTGACGCCGGGTGGTCGGGCCTCGTTCCGGCTAGGGTCGCGACATGGCACTTCTGCCGCGGCTGCGCCAGCTCATGCGCCGCCCGTCCTCCGCGTCCCGGGTCGGCGCGCGCCGTCCGACGACGGCGGCGCGCCGCGGCGACACGCTCCACGAGGACGCGCTGCGCTCGATGCTGAGCGACGACCCCAACAACGAGCGCGCCTTCCGCGCGCTCGCGGAGATCGTCCGCCGCCGCGCCGCGGAGATCGGCCCCGACGGCGACCCGCTGACCGCGCCGACCGAGGACCGCGAGCGGGCCGCCGACCTCGCCGTGTGGGCCCTCGGCGAGGAGCTCGCGGGCAACCCGCGCGCCTGGTACCCGCTCATCGAGGTGGCGCGCCTGTCGGTGCGCGACGATCGGGAGGGCACGCTGCGGCGCCTCACGACCGCCGCGGAACGGGACACGTCCGGCCGCGCGCTGGCCGAGGGCCTGGCGCTGCTGCGCGAGGCGGGCGACCCGGTCGCGGCGCTCGGCCTCGGCGTCGGGCACTGGCACCCGCGCGAGCACGACCCCCAGATCGCGAGCGAGCTCGTCCAGGCCGCGATCGAGGCGGGGCGGCCGCTCGACGCCAAGCAGTTCATCGCCTCGCTCGACCTGTACCCCGACCAGGCGGCCGTCGTCGGCCTGCGGACCGAGCTCCAGCAGGCGCTCGCGCAGGCCGAGCAGCGCATCCCCGGCACCTGACGACGACACCGGCACCCCCCGCCGCGCAGACCCGCCCCGCCGCCCCGAGGCGCCGGCTGGGCCGCGGGGAGCGGCGAGGGCCGGGCCCCGCGGGGCCCGGCCCTCGCCGGTCAGGTCGTGCGGTGGGTCAGGACTCGCCGCCCGTGTTGCCGGACGTGCCCGCCGTGACGTCGTGCAGGCGGTACCGCTCGATCGCCTGCGCGGGGGCCTCGGCCGGGACCGCGCCGTCGCGCGCGAGCTCGGACAGGACGCGCACCACGACGGACGGGCCGTCGATCTTGAAGTGGCGTCGCGCCGCCGCGCGGGTGTCGGAGAACCCGAACCCGTCGGCGCCGAGCGTCGCGTACCGGCCCGGCACCCACGCGCGGATCTGGTCCTGCACCAGGTGGTCGTAGTCGCTCGTCGCGACGAACGGTCCCTCCGCCCCGGCGAGCTTCGTCGTGAGGTAGGCCTCGCGGCGCTCCTCGCCCGGGTGCAGGAAGTTGTGCTCGTCGGCCGCGAGGCCGTCGCGGCGCAGCTCGTTCCAGCTCGTCACCGACCAGACCGCGGCGCGCACGCCCCAGTCCTCGGCGAGGAGCTTCTGCGCCTCGAGCGCCCACGGCACGCCCACCCCGGACGCGAGGATCTGGGCGCGCGGCCCGTCACCCTCGGCGGGCGAGAGCAGGTGGATGCCCTTGAGGATGCCCTCGACGTCGACGTTCTCCGGCTCGGCCGGCTGGGGCATCGGCTCGTTGTAGACGGTGAGGTAGTAGATGACGTCGCGGTCGCGCCCGCCGTTGTCCTCGCCGTACATCCGCTCGATGCCGTCGCGCACGATGTGCCGGATCTCGTACCCGTAGGCCGGGTCGTAGTGCACGACGTGCCGCATGGAAGCCGCGAGCAGCGGCGAGTGCCCGTCGGCGTGCTGCAGGCCCTCGCCCGTCAGGGTCGTGCGACCCGCCGTGGCGCCGATGAGGAACCCGCGGGCCATCTGGTCGCCGGCTGCCCAGAACTGGTCGCCCGTGCGCTGGAACCCGAACATCGAGTAGTAGAAGTAGAACGGGATCAGCGGCTCGCCGTGCGTCGCGTACGACGTGCCGACGGCCTGGAACGCGGAGGCCGAGCCGGCCTCGTTGATGCCCGTGTGCATGATCTGACCGGACTCGGACTCCTTGTAGGAGAGCATGAGGTTGCGGTCCACGGACAGGTAGTGCTGGCCCACCGTGTTGAAGATCTTGGCCGTCGGGAAGATCGCGTCGAGACCGAACGTGCGGGCCTCGTCCGGGATGATCGGGACGAGTCGGTGGCCGAACTCCTTGTCCTTGAGCAGGTCCTTGAACAGGCGCACGAGCGCCATGGTCGAGGCGACCTCCTGGTGGCCCGAGCCCTTCGCGAGGCCCTCGTACGCCTTGGGCTCCGGCAGCGTGATCGGCTTGTGCGTCGCGCGGCGCTCGGGCACGAAGCCGCCGAGCTGGCGACGCCGCTCGAGCATGTACTGGATCGCCTCGTCGTCCATGCCCGGGTGGTAGTACGGCGGCAGGTACGGGTCGGCGTCCAGCTGCTCGTCCGTCAGCGGGATGTGCAGCGAGTCGCGCAGGATCTTGAGGTCGTCGCCCTTGACCTTCTTCATCTGGTGCGTGGCGTTGCGCCCGGCGAAGCCCGAGCCCAGGCCGTAGCCCTTGATGGTGTGCGCGAGGATCACGGTCGGCTGGCCGGTGTGCTCGCGCGCGGCCTTGTAGGCGGCGTAGATCTTGCGGTAGTCGTGGCCGCCGCGCTTGAGCGCCCAGATCTCGTCGTCGGTCATGTTCGCGACGAGCTGCTTCGTGCGCGGGTCGCGCCCGAAGAAGTGCTCGCGGATGAACGCGCCGTCCTCGGCCCGGTACGTCTGGTAGTCGCCGTCGGGCGTCACGTTCATGAGGTTGACGAGCGCGCGGTCCTTGTCGGCGTTGAGCAGGACGTCCCACTCGCGGCCCCAGATGACCTTGATGACGTTCCAGCCCGCGCCGCGGAACTCGGCCTCGAGCTCCTGGATGATCTTGCCGTTGCCGCGGACCGGGCCGTCGAGGCGCTGCAGGTTGCAGTTGACGACGAACGTGAGGTTGTCGAGGTTCTGCTGCGCCGCGATGTGGATGAAGCCGCGGCTCTCGGGCTCGTCCATCTCGCCGTCGCCGAGGAACGCCCACACGTCCTGCTGGCTCGTGTCCTTGATGCCGCGGTTGTGCAGGTACTTGTTCGTCCAGGCCTGGTAGATCGCGCTCGACGGGCCGAGGCCCATCGAGACCGTCGGGAACTCCCACAGGTCCGGCGCGAGGCGCGGGTGCGGGTACGACGGCAGCCCGCCGCCCGGGTGCGAGAGCTCCTGGCGGAACCCGTCGAGCTGGTACTCGCTCAGGCGGCCCTCGAGGAACGCACGCGCGTAAACGCCGGGGGAGGCGTGGCCCTGGAAGTAGATCTGGTCGCCGCCGCCGGCGTGGTCCTTGCCGCGGAAGAAGTGGTTGAGGCCGACCTCGTACAGCGTCGCGACCGACGCGTACGACGAGATGTGACCGCCGACCGCGACCCCCGGGCGCTGCGCGCGCGTCACCATGACGGCCGCGTTCCAGCGGTTCCACGAGCGGTAGCGGCGCTCGAGGTTCTCGTCGCCCGGGAAGTAGGGCTCGTCGTGCACCGCGATGGTGTTGACGTACGGCGTGTTCATCGAGCTCGGGATCGCCACGTTGCGCTGTCGCGCGCGGCGCAGGAGGCTCAGCAGCACGTAGCGCGCGCGAGGTCCGCCCTTCTCGTCGATGAGTCCGTCGAGGGACTCGACCCACTCGCCGGTCTCGGCGGGGTCGATGTCGGGTACCTGGCTGAGCAGTCCGCCGATGAGCGGGCCCGTCTCGTCGATCGAAGCCACCAGTGCTCCTTGCCTTCTCGTCCGCGCGGCACTGCCGGGGTCCCGGCGTCGTCGCGCATGTGGACCGCCTCCTGCGCGGCACGCCAAGTCGGGTACCGGTGGGTTGCGGGTAACAGACCCATTCTCGGCCCGTCACGGCCGGAAAGTCACACCGTGACCATGGCACGTTCACGTGACTTCCATGACACCGGTGCCGTCGGCGGCGTCCGGTCCGCCCTCGTCGCGGGCCCGGTGTTGCCAGGGCCGCAGGTCGCCTGGTGGGCTACCGTGTGCCGCATCGGCAGGCGCCCGCAGCGGCGCGATGAGCACGACGAGAGGATCGGTCGGGGAACGTGTCATCCACCACGGACGACGCCGCGCAGGCGGCCGCGCGGCTGGGCTTCACCACCGGGCAGGTGGTCCAGGAGCTCGGCTACGACGACGACGTGGACACGGTGCTGCGCACCGGGCTCGAGGCCGTCACCGGCAACGAGCTGGTCGACGAGGACTACGACGACGTCACGGACGGCGCGATCATCTGGTTCCGCGAGGAGGACGGCGACCTCACGGACGCGCTCGTCGACGCGTTGACGGTGCTCGACGACAACGGGCCGATCTGGGTGCTCACCCCGAAGGCGGGCCGCCGGGGGCACGTGTCGCACAGCGACATCGAGGAGGCCGCGACGACGTCCGGCCTGCACGCGATGAGCACGATGTCGATCGCGGCCGACTGGTCCGCGACCCGGCTGGGGACGCGCGGGCGCGGCAAGTGAGCCCCGTCGCGGGCGAGGTCGCCCCCGACTTCACGCTCCCGGACACGCACGGCACGCCGGTCACCCTCTCGGCGCTGCGCGGGACGCCCGTGTGCGTCGTCTTCGTGCCGTTCGCGTTCTCCGGCACGTGCACCGGTGAGCTGTGCGAGCTGCGCGACAACCTCGCGGCGTTCGAGGACGCGGGCGTCCGCCTGCTCGTCGTCTCGTGCGACCCCATGTACTCGCTCCGCGCCTGGGCCGAGGCCGAGGGCTACGCGTTCGAGCTGCTCTCGGACTTCTGGCCGCACGGCGCGGCCGCACAGGCGTACGGCGTGTTCGACGAGGCGCGCGGGCGCGCCGGGCGAGGGTCGTTCCTGGTCGACGCCGAGGGCGTCGTGCGGTGGGCCGTCGTCAACGAGGCCGGCGAGGCGCGGCCGATCGCGGCGTACCGCGAGGCGCTCGCCGCGCTGTGACGCTGCGGCGTCGCGGTCCGGCGACGCCCGAGGCGGGGGCCGCTCGACGCGTGGACCGGTAGGCTGAGCCGCCGTTCGCGGGGCCTTGCCGCTCCCACGCACGAGGGGCCTGTAGCTCAGCTGGTCAGAGCGCCGCGCTTACACCGCGGAGGTCGTCGGTTCGAAACCGGCCGGGCCCACCCTCTCGGCGTCCCGGGGTGGGCGTGCCACGACGGTCGAGGACGCCGGCGGCTCGGGGTGTGCTCCGAGCGCGAGAAACGTCGGCGTCCGGGCTGCTCCCGCTTCGCTCGTCAGGAGCGTGAGAGCGACGGGGTCGTGCCCTGTGCCGGCGGCCGGCGCGGTTAGCCTCTCCCGGTGCGCATCGCCTCCCTCCACGTGTACCCCGTGAAATCGCTCCGCGGCATGGACGTCGACGTCGTCGACGTCGAGCGGCAGGGCCTGCGCGGCGACCGTCGGTGGATGGTCGTCGAGCACGACGGGTCGAACCTCACGGCGCGCAAGCACCCGCCGATGCTCGGCGTGCGGGCCGTGTCGGCAGGGCAGGACGGGCTGGTGCTGAGCACGACCGGGCTGCCCGACCTGCGCGTCGACGCCCCAGGAGCGGACGTCGAGCGCATCGAGGTCGGCCTCGCGCGCGTCGGCACCGCGACGCCCGCGGGTGGGGCGGCGGACGCGTGGCTCACACAGGCGCTGGGCCGCCCGGTACGGCTCGTGTGGCTCGACGACCCGACGCGGCGGTCGGTCGACCCCGAGCACGGCGGCCGCCCGGGCGACACGCTGAGCTTCGCGGACGACGGGCCGCTGCTCGTCACGACGACGGCGTCGATGGACCGGCTGAACGCCTGGATCCAGGAGGCGCACCCCGAGCACCCGGCGCTCCCGATGGAGCGGTTCCGGCCGAACCTCGTGATCGACGGCGACCACGAGCCGTTCGCCGAGGACGGCTGGAGCGGGCTGCGCGTCGGTGACGTCGAGCTGCGGTTCGCCGAGCAGTGCGACCGGTGCGTCATGACGACGGTCGACCTCGAGACGCTGCGAACGGGCAAAGAGCCGATCCGGACGCTCGCGCGGCACCGGCGGCGGGACGGCAAGACGTGGTTCGGGGTGCGGATGGTGCCCGTCACGACCGGGCGGCTGGCCGTCGGGGACGCCGTCGAGGTCCCCGGGGCCTGACGACGGGCGACGCGCCGCGCAGGCGAGCTCCGCGTGCCGGTAGGTTCGCCGCGTGAGCGAAGTGCGGCTGGCCGACGTGGTCCGGTGGCTCGAGCGGCGGTACCCGCCGCGGACCGCCGAGTCGTGGGACGCGGTCGGGCTCGTCGCCGGTGACCCGGC
>Ga0164242_10002557_pt1 | contig 21066 bp, 13 predicted proteins | sample OricomgcompostMG_FD_108783 | JGI IMG/M metagenome (GOLD analysis project Ga0164242, IMG submission 108783) | Miracle-Growth compost microbial communities from Emeryville, California, USA - Original compost - Miracle growth compost (MG) ... | reverse complement strand
TGTGGGGTCCATGTCTTCAGGAAACACCGTGAGTGCCTTTGGGGCAAAAAATTTGCCCCAAAGGCAAACCGCTGGATTTGACTGAGCGCCGCGCGGGACGGGACGGGCAGGTCAGAGACCGTGCGGGCGCCGTTCAGGGGCTGCGCCGCCGGGCGACGGGGGACGCTCTCACGACGCGGCGCCGGCCGTGGCGCTGTCCGGGCTTCCGGCGCGGCCGTCGTCGACCGGGCCCACGGCGCCCGGCACACCGCCGTCGCGCCGGTCGAGGAACCGCAGCAGCGGGGTGGCCATCAGCGTGGTGACGACCGCGACGACCACCAGCACGGTGAACATCGACCGCGTCACGATGCCCTGCGACAGCCCCACGTTGATCGCGATCAGCTGCATCAGGCCGCGGGCGTTCATCAGCGTGCCGATCCGCAGCGCCACGGCATGGGGCTGGCCGACGGCCCGCGACGCCCACCAGCACGCGCCGAACTTGCCCACCACCGCCACCGCCGTGCAGCCCGCGGCGAAGAGCAGCAGCGCGGGCCTGCCGAGCAGACCGGTGTCGGTGTTGAGCCCGGAGTAGGTGAAGAACAGCGGCAGCAGCAGGGTCCGCGCCAGCGGCTCCGTCGCGGCCACGGCCGCGTCGATCCGCCGGTCGTGCGGTATGGCCACGCCCAGACTGAAGGCGCCGAACACCGCGTACAGGCCGACCCTGTTGGTGTACCAGGCGGCCAGGCAGACCGCCACCAGCAGCGCGAGCTGGAGCTGCGCGGGCCCGAGCCGGTCCACCGCCCGCAGCAGCGGCCGGCGTGCCCGGACCAGCAGCGTCAGGGCGGCCACCAGCCCGGCCGCGCCGGACACCGCCAGGACGACGGTCCCCGCGCTGCCCCGGGCCATGCTGACCACTCCGGCCAGCAACACCCACGCCACCACGTCGTCGAGGGCGCCGGCCGCCAGCGCGATCCGGCCGAACGCGGTGCCGCCCAGGCCGTTCTCGGAGATGATGCGTGCCAGCATCGGGAACGCGGTGATCGCCAGGGTGACGCCGACGAACCCCGCCAGCACGCGCAGCGGTACCCCCGGCGGGGCCGCGTCGATCGAGCCGTGCGCGACCCAGGTCAGCGCCGCGCCGAGCACCAGCGGCGTCGCGCTGCCGGCCGCCGAGACCAGCGCCGCCGGGCGGGCCACCCGCCCGATCCCCGCCAGCGGGAACTCGTACCCGGCCTGGAACATGAACAGCGTCAGCCCCAACTGCCCCGCGACGTACAGCAGCGGGCGGATCTGCTCGGGGAAGAGGTGGTGCTCCACCGAGGGCAGCAGCAGCCCGAGGACGGACGGGCCGAGCAGCACCCCGGCGACCATCTCGGCCACCACCGGCGGCTGCCGCAGCGGCCGCAGCAGCAGCGTGACCACGGGACAGGCGACCAGGATGACGACGACGGCCAGCAGGAAGGCGGTACCCATTTCGGTCGTGGACACGGATCGACTGCCCTTCGACAGGGGACGGGGGATCAGTGCGGGTAGGGGCAACCGGCGGGGGAGGGGGCACCGGCACCGTCCGGGGCGGCCGTGGGGCGGCCCTGCGTGTCGTGGTCGGCGAAGTACGCCGCCGTGAGGCGCTGCCGACGCGCGTCGGCCACCATCCAGGTGCCGAGCACCAGTTGGAGCAGGCTTCGGCCCACGTCCTCCCACCGGTCGCGCACCCGCAGGGCGAGCAGCGCCGCGGTCAACTGGACCCGCCGGAGCGGCCGGTCGCGCAGCACCAGCAGGCACGGCGCCCGATGCGGCATCGACCGGGTGTGGGAGACCGAGGAGTGCAGGGTGAAGCGGGCCAGCACCTCCTTGGTGGCAGCGCGCATCACCAGCGGCGCCAACCGCCAGGCCGGACAGGACCGGTTGGCGGCGACCCCGAACGGGATGTGGTGGGCGTCCCTCACCGACACGCCCTCCCAGCGGTCCGGGTCGAAGACCTCCGGGTCCGCTGCCCCCGCGGCGTGGTAGGCCGGGTAGTCGAAGCAGAGCACCGTTCCGGCGGGGTAGGAGATGCCGTCGCCGAGATCGATGTCCGCGGTGGTGATGCGGTGCGCGATGCCGAACAGCGGCCAGCGGCGCCACGTCTCGTTCATCACCCGGCCGAGGTAGCGGCTGCCGGCGGGTTCGGCCGCCACCCGCCGCTGCACGCCGGGGTGTTGGGCCAGTGCCAGCAGCAGGTGCGCCATGGCCTCCGACATCTGCACCACGGCCGTGTTGAAGTACGTGCCCTGGAGGTAGTGCGCCTTGTCCCGGTCGGTGGCCAGCGCGTCCGGCAGCTCGTGCGGCACCTCGCCGGCGGCCAGCCGGCGCAGCAGGTAGCGGGTCAGCCGGGCGCGCCGGCCCATGTGGCGCAGCCGGGTGTTCTTCAACGAGTCGACGACGTCGCGGGCGTTGCCGGTGATCAGGTCGCGCACGCCCGGCGGGCACGGCTCGCGGAAGACCATCTCGTGGAAGAACTCGGCCCACACCGGCATCATCAGGTCGCGCAGCCGGACCAGGGACAGCCGGCCGGTCACCTGCTCGTCCAGCACCCGCGCGGCGCAGGCGGCGGCCCGGGCGGACAACTCGGCGCTGCCGCCGGACAGGACGGCCAGCGTGGTGCGGGCGACCGCGTCGTAGCGGGGACCCGGCTCCAGGTGCTCCTGGTGGACCTCCGGGCCGGGGGACAGCCAGTACCAGAACAGGTCGGACAGCCCGGCGCCCCGGCTACGGCCGTTCGCCGCCGGGTGGGCGTACAGCTGCCTGAACTGCTCCGGGGTGACACGGTCGTTGGGCACGACGACGCCCTCGGGGCCGTTCACCGCCGCGAAGACCCTCACCCGCAGCGCGACCAGCGCTCCCGGGAGCCAGTAGGGGCTGGACAGCGCGGCGGCCGCCACCGCCGTGCCGAGGAGGGCACGCGGCCCGCCGATCCGTCCCGTCCCCATGCCCGCTCCCGCCCTCCGCTCCGGCACGTGCCCCTCCTGTCCCGCGTGTCGTACGCCGGGCCGCAGCCCGGCCCGGCGCCGGTCAGCGCCCGTTCGGTTCGTTCAGTTCGTTCGGTTCGCTGCCTCGGCGCGGCTTCTCGCGGCGGCCGGCCCCGGGCGGGCCCCGCCCGGCACCGCGTCGGCTGACGGCGGCAGGCCGCGGAGGCCGGCAGCCGCACCTCGGGGGACCACCTGGTCGCGGCTCACCCCGGCAGGGTTCCCGGCCCCGCACAGGGTGAGCACATGCGCGGTCTCCTCGCGCAGCGCGGCCAGGACGCGGGCGACCCCCGCCTCGCCTTCGGCCGCCAGCCCCCACAGCACCGGCCGGCCCACGCCGACCGCGTTCGCGCCCAGCGCCAGGGCGGTGACCACGTCGGAACCCGAGCGCACCCCGCCGTCGAGCAGCACAGCGATCCGGGCCGCGACCGCGTCGGCCACGGCCGGCAGGGCGTCCACCGCGGCCGGGGCCGCGTCGAGTTGGCGTCCGCCGTGGTTGGAGACGAGCACCCCGGCGGCGCCCTCGTCCACCGCGATCCGCGCGTCGGCCGGGTGGAGCACGCCCTTGACCAGCACGGGCAGTTCCGTCATCGCCCGCAGCGCGCGCAGGTCCGCCCAGGACAGCGCCGGCGACATGGCGATCGGCCGGGTGCCGCCGGGCGGCCCGCCGGGCAGGTCGCGCATGTTCTCGGCGGCGTAGCCCGGGGGCAGGTCGTGGAAGCCGTTGCGGTCGTCGCGCGGGCGGCGGCCGAAGACGGGGGAGTCGGCTGTGACCACCAGGGCCGTGCAGCCGGCCGCCTCGGCCCGCCGTACCAGCACCTCGGTGACGCGCCGCTCCGGCTGGAGGTACAGCTGGAACCACACGGGCGCCTCCGGCCGCACCGAGTGTGCGGCGGCGGCCACCTCGGCGACGGCCGTGGTCGAGGCCATCGAGGTGACCATGACGGCGCCGGCCGCGGCGGCGGCCCGGGCGGTGGCGCGTTCCCCGTCGGGATGGGCCAGCCGGTGGAAGGCGGTCGGCGCGACGACGACCGGCGCCACGCCCGGCGCCCCCGGCAGGTCGACGGCGGCAAGGGCCGGGCCGGCGCCGGTCAGCACCCGGGGGAGCAGTGCCAGCCGGCGGAACGCCGCCTCGTTGTCGGCCAGGGCGGTCTCGCGGCCGGCCCCGCCCTCGTAGAAGTCCCGGTGGACCGGATCTAGCCGGGCCGCGGCCTTCTCCCGCAGCTCCGCCAGCACACCGGGCGGTGGGGGCTGCGACGGGGCCGCCACCGCGGGTGCGGCGTCCGCCGCGGTGAGCCGCGCTGCGGGTCGGGCTGTCACGCCGCTCCCGGCACGGGCGCGCTCGGGACGCCGTGCGCGGTGAGGAAACCGACCAGCGGGGCGCGGTGCACGGCCTCGCTGTCCCACTCGTTCTCCAGGTTCTCCGTGACGTGGTGCTCGGCGAGCAGCTTGCCGTCCTGGAACAGCCGCACCACCGGGTGCAGGTAGCGGCCGTCGAGTCCGCCGGTGGACTCCTGCGAGACCCGGGTTACCGTCACGTCGAACGGGTTGACCCGGTCGTGGTCGGCGCCGTACTCCAGGCTGACGGCGAGGTAGCGGTCGACGGCACCGAACTCCCCGTCGCGCACGGCCTGGTGGAGGTACTCCAGCGGCACCTCGTTGAAGTAGCCGATCGTGCCGTCCTCGCCGAGGGCGACCGTGTCGGCGAGGAAGCCGAACAACTGCCACAGCGCGGAGGTGCGGTTGACCCGGGCCAGCACCGCGTCGGCGACCGCCTCGGCCTGCGGCGCCACCTCCTCGCGCGGCCACATCCGGCCGTGGTAGCGCTGCTCCAGGATGTGGTGCAGGGCGCGCACCGCGTAGCGGAAGCCGTGGATGAAGCCGCTGGTGGACTTCTTGAAGTCGCGCACCTGGGTGATCGTGCCGGCGAAGTACAGGTCCGGGACGTTCACGGACTCCCACGCGGCGGTCTGTGCCGGGAAGCGGTCCTTGATGGTCAGCTCGGGCCGGCATTCCTCGTCGAAGATCGTCGCGTCGAAGCGGAAGCCGGTGGCAAGGATGACTCGGTCGTAGGGAATCTCCTTGACCACCTCGGCGACCCGGGAGAATTTGACGGCGACCCGGTAGGTGCCGTCCTCGGCCTTCTTGATGTACTCGATGTCACCGTCCAGCAGGGCGTTCTGGGATTTCAACTGGTAGGTGTCGAGGAAGTTGTTGTTGACAGCCCGCAGGTGGCCCACGAAATGCGTCTGCCACGCCATCTTCAGCGATCCCGGGCCGGCTACGTGGATCACCGCGGCATTCTCCACGAGGTGGTCGGCGGTCTCGAATGCGGAGTTTCCGCGCCCGATCACCAGGACCCGTTTGCCGGTGAACTCCGCGGCGTCGACGGAGACCTCCGCGTAGCTTTCGGCCAGTTCCGCGCCCTCGATCGGCGGGATGTACGAACGGGAGACGCCGGTGGCCGCGATGATCCGTCGGGCGCGCAGCACCGTGCCGTCCGCGGCGTGGGCCAGGAAGTCGCCGTGCGCCGCCGCGCCGTCGGGAGCCGCGGCGGGAGCCTCGCGGGTGATGCTGGTGATGCGGGTGTTGAACCGGATGCGTATGCCGTGGGCCGCCGCGAAGTCGCCGAGGTACTCCGGCATCGCGTCGGCGTGCGGGAAGTAGCGCTGGGTGACGGAGGTGAACAGCGGCGCTCCTTCGTCGGAGAGCAGCGAGTTCCAGTCCATGCGCAAGTTCAGCTCGGGGTCGTCCCAGCCGGTGTGGACCTTGTTGGTGGAGATCAGCTGCCGGTGGCGGGGGAAGGTGCGGAAGAACGTTCCGGGGGCGTCGCCCGCCTCCACCACCAGGTAATTCCGGCCGGCCCGATCCAAAAAATATCCGGCTTGGATTCCAGCTGGTCCTGCACCTACCACCAAGTAGTCGATCTGTTCTGCCGCGGACATCAAGACCTCCCGGACTCGGACACGATGCCGAGTCACCATAGTTGAGGCTTCAAGGAGTTATCCATAGGTGAAGATGTGATCCATGTCACACGCTTTTGGCGGGTTGTCAGGCCTCCGTTCCGGATAACTTTCCAGGCGGCTCGGGCCGTCCGGACGGCGCCCGTTGCCCGGTGCCGCACCCATGAATACGGGGGCCGATTCCATCCTGTTCAACCGGCGTCGAGTGCGGCCGGAAACCGACCCTGGCGGCCGTCCGATCGGAGGGGCAGAACATGATGGATGCAACCGAACCGGTGTTCCCGCGCCCCCTCGTGGACGCCTTCCTGCGCGAACCGGACGTACCGGCCTTCGAGTTCCGGTCACGTCCGGTGCCGCGCTCGCAGGTGCTGCGCCGGATCCGCGACGCCGTACGGGGGTTGGCGGCCGCCGGCCTCGGCCCGGGCAGCGCGGTGGCCGTCGCCACCGCCGTCACGCCCGACGCCTTCGCCGCCCAGATCGCCGCGCACCTGCTCGGCTGCCGCGTCGTCGGACTGCGACCGGGCCTGACGCCCCCGCAGTTGGGCGCGGTGCTCGATGACGGGGTGGACGCCGTCGTGGCCGATCCCGGCGCACTCGACGAACCGCTGGCCGCCGCCGCCAAGGCGGCCGGCGCCCCCGTCCTCGATCTCGACCGCGACGTGCTGCGCGAACCCGCCCCCACCGGCCCGGCGTTCCCGCTCATCCCCGCGGAGGCGGCCGACCTGGCCGCGGCACCCGAACTCGTGCCCCGCGGACGCCCCGACGACGTCGGCCTGATCACGCTGACCAGCGGCAGCACCGGCCGCCCCAAGGGCTGCGCGCAGACCTACGAGGCGCTCAGCCGCCACTGGTCCTGGCAGCCGCCCGACCGCTGGAGCGCCACCGCCCGCGAACTGGCCGCCGGGTACCGGAGGTTCCTGCTCTTCGGGACCCTCACCAGCGCCGTGATGCTCGAACACCTCGCCCTCAGCCTGCTCGGCGGCGGCACCGCGGTGATCCCCGAGCCGCCCGTCTCCTTCCCGCACGCCTGGGCCCGGTACCGGATCACCGGCTGCCTGTGCACGGTGCCGCGCCTCTACCAGGCCCTCGACACCCTGCGCGCCGAGAACGTCGACACCTCCTCGCTGCGGGCGCTGCTGGTGGCCGGTTCGCCGCTGCCGCCGCACCGGCTCGCGGAGGCCGTCGAGCTCCTCGGGGCCGCCGTCCACCAGGGCTACGGCCAGACCGAGACCGGCATGCTCGCCCTGCTCACCCCCGCCGACCTCGCCGCCCACGGCACGGACGTCCTGGACGCGGTGGGCCGCCCGCTGGCCGACGTCGGCCTCAGCCTGCGCGACCCCGGGGGCCGGCCCGTACCGCCGGGCACCCCAGGCGAGGTGTGGGTGCGCACCGGCGGCCAGATGTCCGGGTACTGGCGGGAGCCGGAGCTGACCGCCGAGGTGCTGCGGGAGGGCTGGATCCGCACCCGGGACCTCGCCACGCTGCGCGAGGACGGCTTCCTGAGACTGGTCGGCCGGGCCCGCGAGGTCGTGTTCGTCAACGCCATCCTCTACTACGCCGGGGCGATCGAGGCCGCACTCCTCGCCCACCCGGACGTGGACCAGGCCTACGTCGTCGCCGCCCCCGACGAGCGCACCGGCGAGGCGCCGCACGCCTTCGTCGTCCCCGCCGCCGGCCGCGCCCCGAACCCCGACGAGCTGCGTGCCGCCGTCCGGGCCGAACTCGGCGACGGCCCGGTCCCGGTGAGCGTCACGCTCATCGACGCGGTGCCCACCGCGCCCGGCGGCAAGCCCGACAAGCACGCCCTGCTGGCCCGGATCACCGGGACGCGGCAGCCGTAACCGGCAGGCCGGAACGGGCTCCCGGGGCGGACCCGGGGAGCCCGTTCCGCGTTACAGCTCCGTCACCTCGATGGCCTGCGACGGACAGCCCGACTCGGCGTCACGGACCTCGCGCCACACCCCCTCGGGCGGACGCCCGTCCAGCAGCACCACGATGCCGTCCTCGTCCCGCTGGTCGAAGACGCCGGGCGCGTTGAGCACGCACATGCCCGAGCCGCAGCACCTGTCCTGATCGACCTCCACCCGCAGCGCGCGAGCCGGAGCGGCGGGCCCGGACGCGCCGGGCCGGTCGGGGCTCACCAGGCCACCGGCAGTTCGTGCAGGCCGTAGACGGCCATCTCGTGCCGGAACCGCAGCTCCTCGAACGGGACGGCCAGCCGCAGGCCGGGCAGCCGCTCCAGTACCGCCGGCAGCGCGACCCGCAACTCCAGACAGGCCAGCGGCTGGCCCAGGCACTGGTGGACGCCGAAGCCGAAGGCCAGATGGCGCCGGGCGCCGGGCCGTTCGAGGTCCAGCCGGCCGCCGTCGGGGAAGGCGGCCTCGTCGCGGTTGCCGGCGCCGAGCATGCACAGCACGCCCTCGCCGGCCCGCACCAGGGTGCCGCCGACCTCCACGTCCTCCCGGGCGATCCGGGCCAGGCCGCTCTGCACGACCGTCAGGTACCGCAGCAGCTCCTCGACGGCGGTGTCGAGCGCGGCGCCGTCGCCCGCATCGTCCAGCCGGGCCGCCTCACGCAGCCGCTCGGCCTGGGCCGGGTCGCGCAGCAGCGCCAGCACCGACAGCGAGGTCATGTTGGCGGTGGTCTCGTGCCCGGCCACCAGCAACAGCCGGCCCATCGACGCGATCTCGTCGTCGTCCAGCTCGCCCTGCGCCACGAGCCGGCTGATGATGCCGTCGTCCGGCGCGGACCGCTTGGCGGCCGCCAGACCGGCCAGGAACTCCAGCAGTTCGCTCTGCGCGGCGCGCACCTCGTCCGGCGGCGCGTCGGTGCGCAGCATCGTGGCGCTGCACCGCTGGAAGAACGCGTGCTCGGCGTAGGGGACGCCCAGCAGCAGGCAGATGACCACCGACGGCAGCGGCAGCGCGAAGTCCGCGACCAGGTCGGCGGTGCGGCCGGGGCGGGCCGCCATCCGGTCGAGCAGGTCGTCGGCCACCGCACGGACCGCGGGGCGCATGGCGGCCACCTTGCGGATCATGAAGTCGGCGGTGAGCATCCGGCGCAGCCGGGCGTGACCGGGGTCGTCCATCCGGATGAAGGTGGGCCGGTCGACGGTCAGGGCGCGGCGGCCGGCCGAGAGGAACGGGAAGCCGGGGCGGGTGGCGTCGGCGCTGAAGCGCCGGTCGCGCAGCACGGTGCGGATGTCGGCGTGCCGGGTGGCCATCCAGCACGGGGAGCCGTCCCACAGCCGGACGCGGGCCAGCGCCTCCTGGCCGCGGGCCCGTTCGTAGGCGGGCGGCGGATCGAAGGGGCAGGTCCCGCGGCGGGCGGCGGGAACGGTGAGAGGGGCGGACGGACGCGCGGCGGTGGCCATTGGCGGTCTCTCCTCCGGGGCGGTACGGAAGGTGCCGAAGAGGTACCCGAGGCGTACGGGGTAAGTGCCCCCAGCACTAGATGCCGTGGGCAACTAACCACGGGTTCACGCTAGTTCACCCTCCGTGCCGATCGGAAGGGTGCAATCCCGCCGTTCGGGCCGCGTCCGCAACCTGGCCCGAACCCGTCCCCGACGCGAACCGGCCGCACCGGGGCGGGCCTCCGCACCGCACCGCCACCCCTGCATATGCTCGAACAATGACGACGCGTTCTCCCGCTCCCTCCGAAGAACCCGCAGCCACCGAGCACCCCCGGCCCACGTCCACCGCGATGCGGCGGGCCCTGCACCGCGCCGAGGAGGGCGTCGCGCTGGACACCGCCGAGGCCGCGGTGCTGCTCCAGGCGCGCGGCGCGGACCTGGAGCGGCTGTCGGCGGTGGCCGCGCGGGTGCGGGACGCCGGGCTGGAGGCCGCCGGCCGGCCCGGCGTGATCACCTACTCCCGCAAGGTCTTCATCCCCCTCACCCGGCTGTGCCGGGACCGCTGCCACTACTGCACCTTCGTCACCGTCCCCGGCAGGCTGCGCCGGTCCGGCCACGGGATGTACCTGTCCCCGGACGAGGTACTGGACACCGCCCGCCGCGGCGCCGAACTCGGCTGCAAGGAAGCACTGTTCACCCTCGGCGACCGTCCCGAGGAACGTTGGCCCGAGGCCCGCGAGTGGCTGGACGCGCACGGCTACGACGACACCCTCGCCTACGTCCGCGCCATGGCCGTACGGGTACTGGAGGAGACCGGCCTGCTGCCGCACCTCAACCCCGGGGTGATGACCTGGACGGACCTGCAGCGCCTCAAGCCCGTCGCGCCCTCCATGGGCATGATGCTGGAGACCACCGCGACCCGGCTGTGGTCCGAGCCCGGCGGCCCGCACCACGGCTCACCCGACAAGGAGCCGGCCGTGCGGCTGCGGGTCCTTGAGGACGCCGGCCGCTCCAACGTGCCCTTCACCACCGGCATCCTCATCGGCATCGGCGAGACCCACGCCGAGCGCGCCGACTCCCTCTTCGCGATCCGCCGCGCCCAGCGCCGCTACCACGGCGTCCAGGAAGTGATCGTGCAGAACTTCCGGGCCAAACCCGACACCGCGATGCGCGGCATGCCCGACGCCGAACTGGACGAACTGGCCGCCGCGATCGCCGTGGCCCGGCTCGTGCTGGGCCCCGCGGCCCGGATCCAGGCCCCGCCCAACCTCGTCGACGGCGAGTACGCCCGCTTCCTGGCCGCCGGCATCGACGACTGGGGCGGCGTCTCCCCGCTCACCCCCGACCACGTCAACCCCGAACGGCCCTGGCCGCAGATCGACGAACTCGCCGCCCGCACCGCCGACTCCGGGTTTGTCCTGCGCGAACGCCTCACCATCTACCCGGAGTTCGTCCGCCGCGGCGAACCCTGGCTCGACCCGCGGCTGCTGCCCCACGTCACCGCCCTGGCCGACCCGGCCACCGGCCTCGCCCGCGAGGACGCGGTACCGCGCGGACTGCCCTGGCAGGAGCCCGAGGACGCCTTCACCGCCGCCGGCCGCACCGACCTGCACGCCACCATCGACACCACCGGCCGCACCGCCGACCGCCGCGACGACTTCGACGAGGTCTACGGCGACTGGGCCGCCCTGCGCGAACAGGCTGCCCCCGGCCTGGTGCCCGACCGGGTCGACGCCGACGTCAAGCAGGCCCTGTCCACCGCGGCCGACGACCCCACCCGGCTCACCGACGACCAGGCCCTCGCCCTGCTGCACGCCGACGGTCCCGCCCTGGACGCCCTGTGCCGGATCGCCGACGACCTGCGCCGTGACACCGTCGGCGACGACGTCACCTACATCGTCACCCGCAACATCAACTTCACCAACGTCTGCTACACCGGCTGCCGGTTCTGCGCCTTCGCCCAGCGCCGCACCGACGCCGACGCCTACACCCTCTCCTTGGACCAGGTCGCCGAACGGGCCGAACAGGCATGGCAGGTCGGCGCGGTGGAGGTGTGCATGCAGGGCGGCATCCACCCCGACCTGCCCGGCACCGCCTACTTCGACATCGCCCGCGCGGTCAAGGCCCGGGTACCCGGCATGCACGTCCACGCCTTCTCCCCGATGGAGGTCGTCAACGGCGCCACCCGCACCGGGATGCCGATCCGCGAGTGGCTGACCGCCGCCAAGGAGGCCGGCCTCGACACCATCCCCGGCACCGCGGCCGAGATCCTCGACGACGAGGTGCGCTGGGTGCTCACCAAGGGCAAACTCCCCACCGCCACCTGGGTGGAGGTCGTCACCACCGCGCACGAGCTGGGCATCCGCTCCTCGTCCACCATGATGTACGGGCACGTCGACCAGCCCCACCACTGGCTCGGCCACCTGCGGCTGCTGGCCGGGATCCAGCAGCGCACCGGGGGCTTCACCGAGTTCGTCACGCTGCCGTTCATCCACACCAACGCACCCGTCTACCTGGCCGGCATCGCCCGCCCGGGCCCGACCATGCGCGACAACCGGGCCGTCACCGCCATGGCCCGGCTGCTGCTGCACCCGCACATCCCCAACATCCAGACCAGTTGGGTCAAGCTCGGCACCGACGGCGCCGCCGAGATGCTCCGCAGCGGCGCCAACGATCTGGGCGGCACCCTCATGGAGGAGACCATCTCCCGGATGGCCGGCTCCTCCTACGGCTCCTACCGCTCGGTGCGCGACCTCACGGCCATCGCCGAGGCCGCCGGCCGGCCCGCCCGGCCGCGCACCACCACGTACGGGCCGGTGCCGCAGGAGCGGGTCCGGGCCGCCCTCGCCTCCGACGGCCACCTGCCCCGGCTGCTCCCCGTCCTCGGCGGCTGACCGGCATGCACCCCCGCGGCTCGCTCCCGGCGGACAGCGGGCGCAACGGCGCCTCATGGACGCCCTGGTGAGGGGGCGTCAGGTGCCGGCCGACAGGAACCCCCGCGGAAGGGGCGCAGGGCCGGAAATCCGCGACGGTGACCTGGCGACGGGGCCGGAACGTGTCCGGCACCCTGTCCACGAGCGCGCCCGCACCCGAGACGGGCAGCGCGCGGGCGCCGGCCCGGTGCGGAGGTCAGTGGAGGTGGTTGCGCCAGTCCGCCGGGAGGCGGTCGGCCGGGCCCGGGACCGACTGGCCGGCCGGGTGGCTCTCGGGCGGCGCCAGACGCGGGCCGTCCTCGAGGTAGCCCTGCGCCGCGTAGTCCCAATACCAGTCCTCACCCGGCTCGAAGCTCTGCACCACCGCGTGCCCGGTGCCGGCCGCGTGGGCGCTCGCGTGCTGCGACGGCGAGGAGTCGCAGCAGCCGACGTGGCCGCACTCCGCGCAACGCCGCAGGTGGAACCACCACCCGCCGGTCGCGTCGCAGTCCGCGCACCCGGTGCCGCTGGGCGGCACCGACGGATCGATGTTCGTGCGTGCCCGAGGGTCCGGTGTGCTCATGCGATCTCTCCCTGACTGTCGGCTGCTGTCTCCGGCTGCCGCGTGCGCGGGCCGGTCCCCGCCCCGTCCGCCCCCTCGGCGCCGCCGGCGCCGGGCGCGACCTCCGTCACGCCGTCCGTGGCCGCCGCGTCGCTCTGCGGCGCCTTCAGCGGCAGCGACACCCGGAACCGGGTGTCGCCCGGCTCCGAGCGCACCTCCAGGTCCCCGTGGTGCCGGTTCACCACGATCCGCCAGGAGATGTCCAGGCCCAGACCGGTGCCGTGGCCGACCGGCTTGGTGGTGAAGAACGGCTCGAAGATCCGCTGCCGGATCTCCGGCGGAACCCCCGGGCCGGTGTCCTGGAACTCCACCACCAGCCTGCCGCGCTCCTGCCAGGTCCGCACGGTGAGGGTGCCCTCCCCGTCCATCGCCGCGACCGCGTTGTCCACCAGGTTCGTCCACACCTGGTTCAACTCGCCCGGGTGCGCCGGGATCCGCGGCAGCCCCGGCCCGAACTCCCGCACCACCCTGATACCCGGGCCGATCTTGCCGGTCAGCATCTGCAGGGTGCTGTCGAGCAGCTCGTGGACGTCCACCACCTGGTACGGCGCCCGGTCCACCTGCGCGTACTGGCGCGCCGCGCCCACCAGCCCGGAGATCCGCGAGGTGGCGTCCTCGATCTCGTTCATCAGCAGCTCGGTCTCCACGGTGTAGTTCAGCCACCGCAACGCGCTCTCCAGCAGACTGTCGTCGACCGCCGCCGCCACCTGGTCGAGCCACTCCGCGTCCAGGCCCGCCTGCACGAACACCGGCGCCAGCTCCCACCCGTCGGCGATGCCGCGACCGTCCATCCAGTCGGCGACCGCGTCCTCGCGGTCCGACTCCTCCATGGGGCTGAGCTTCTCGGCCTTCGCCACCTTCTCCGCGGCCCGCTCCTGCACGCCCACCAGTGTGTCCAGATCCGCCTGCCGGTAAGAACCCCCCGCCAGGACGCGCAGCTTGTGCCGCATCCCCGCCACCCGGTCCCGCAGGCTCGCGGTCGCCCGCAGCGCCGCCGCCGCCGGGTTGTTCAACTCGTGCGTCAGCCCCGCCGACAGCGAGCCCAGCGCCAGCAGCCGCTCGCGCTGGTCGATCGCCTGCTGCACCGCCTTGTTGCCGAAGAACAGCCCCTCCAGCAGGTGCAGCGCCATCGGGAACCAGTCGGCGACGATCCGCGCGAAATCGTCCGCGGACAGCACGAAGAACCGCGACGGCACCGTCACCTTCAGCGAGTTGGGGTAGTGCTGCGGCACCCGGTCGCCCAGGTACGCCTGGAACGCGCCGCTGTAGACGCCCGGTTGAGAGGTGCGGTTCACCTCCACCTCGTCCCCGCCGACCCGCCGACCCGTGACGACCTCGCCCTCCAGCAGGACGTAGAAGCACGTCGCCGGCTCGCCCTCGGCGAACACCGGACCCGGCTCCATCCGCTCCACACGGCCGATCCGGCACAACTCGTCCAACTGCTCGTCGGTCAGCCGCTCGAACAGGAACAGCGTCCGCAGCTCGTCCGGGTCGCAGGGGCAGGAGTTCTCCGCGCTCACAGGCCCTCCAGGTAACGGTGCACCAGCATCACGGCCATCGCGCCCTCGCCCACCGCCGAGGCCACCCGCTTGGCCGACTCCGAACGCACGTCACCGGCCGCGAACACGCCCGGCACGCTCGTCTCCAAGTGGTACGGCAGCCGGCTCTGCGTCCACTCCGCCGGCGGCCGCCCGTCCTCCAGCAGGTCCGGACCGGTCAGCACGAACCCGTGGTCGTCGCGTCGCACCACCCCGTCCAGCCAGCCGGTACGCGGCGCCGCCCCGATGAACAGGAACATCCGCTGCGCGTCCACCATCTCGCTGCCGCCCGAGGCGGTGTCCCGCAACGTCAGGCCCTCCAGGTGGTTTTCGCCGTGCACCCCCTCCACCTGCGTGGACGTGCGCACCCGGATCGTGGGGATCTCCCCGATCTGCTGCACCAGGTAGTAGGACATCGACGCCTCCGGCGACGCGCCGCGCACCAGCAGCGTCACCGACTTCGCGTGCCGCGACAGGTAGACCGCCGCCTGACCCGCGGAGTTGGCGCCCCCCACGATGTACACGTCCTGGCCCTCGCAGCCGGCCGCCTCGGTCAGCGCCGAGCCGTAGTAGACGCCCCGGCCGGTCAGCTCCGCGACGCCCGGCACGTCCAACTGCCGGTAGGCCACACCGGTGGTCAGGATCACGCTCTGGGCCGAGACCGCCTGCCCGTCCGAGAACCGCACCGTGCGCGTCGGGCCCCCCGTCTCCAGGCCCGTCACCTCGCACGCCGACAGCATCTCGGCGCCGAACCTCGCCGCCTGCCGCCGCGCCCGGTCGGTGAGCTGCGCCCCGGAGATCCCGTCGGGAAAGCCCAGGTAGTTCTCGATCCGGGCGCTCTGCCCGGCCTGCCCACCCGTCGCGGTGCGCTCCACCAGCACCGTGCGCAGCCCCTCCGACGCCCCGTACACCGCAGCGCCCAGCCCCGCCGGTCCCGCCCCGACCACCACCAGGTCGTAGAACTCCTCCGCCGGCGACGTCGCCAGGCCCACCCGCGCCGCCAGGTCCTGGTCCGAGGGCTCCAGCAGCACCTCGCCGCCCGGGGCGATCACCAGCGGCAGCCGCCGGTCGTCGCAGCCGGCCGCCTCCAGCAGCCGTCGCCCCTCCGCCTGGTCCGACAGATACCAGCGGTACGGCACCTGGTTGCGGGCCAGGAACTCCCGCACCTTCGACGACCGCGCCGACCAGCGGTGCCCGACCACCTTGGTCTCCGGGACCGGACGGTGGTCCGACACCAGCCACGCGTCCAGCAGCTCGTCCACCACCGGGTACAGCTTCTCCTCCGGCGGGTCCCACGGCTTGAGCAGGTAGTGGTCCAGATCGACGACGTTGATCGCGTCGATCGCCGCGCCGGTGTCCGCGTAGGCGGTCAGCAGCACGCGGCGCGCACCCGGGTAGACGTCCATGGCCAGTTCGAGGAACTCGATACCCGTCATGTTCGGCATCCGGTAATCGGCCAGGATCACCGCGACCAGGTCCCCGCGCAGCTTCATCTCGCGCAGCGCGTCCAAGGCGGCCTGCCCCGACTCCGCGCGCACCACCCGGTACCGGTCGCCGTAGCGGCGCCGCAGGTCCCGGGCCACCGCCCGGGAGACCCCCGGGTCGTCGTCCACGGTCAGGAGCGCGGCGCGGCGCGTGCCGTCCGGCTCGGTCATGGGCATCCCCATCCCCGTCGTCCGTGTGTTCGGCCGCCTGCGACCCAGCCTAGCCGCAGCGGCCGGGGCGGGCGCGACGAACCGCAGCCGGGCGACCGGCACCCGAAGCCCACCCGGTGGCCTTCCACCGGTCAGCCCGGCCCGACGGCGCGCGCAGCCCGTCCGCCCCCGCGGACGGGTGCGCCGGCAGAGCCGCGCATAGGGTGGCGCCATGCAGTCGTACACGATCGGACAGGCCGCACGCCTGCTGGGCGTCAGCCCGGACACCGCCCGGCGCTGGGCCGACGCCGGCCGGGTGGCCACCCACCGCGACGACTCCGGGCGCCGGCTCATCGACGGCCGCGACCTGGCCGCGTTCTCCGTCGAACTCGCCCAGAACGCCGAAAGCGAGCAGGAGCCGCCGCGCACCTCCGTCCGCAACGCCTTCCCCGGCATCGTGACGGCCGTCAAACTCGGCGACGTGGCGGCGCAGGTCGAGATCCAGGCCGGCCCGCACCGCCTGGTCTCCCTCGTCACCCGGGAGGCCGTCGAGGAACTCGGCCTCGAGGTCGGCGCCGAAGCCGTCGCCCGCGTCAAGTCCACCAACGTCCACATCGACCGGCCCTGACCGCCACGGCCAGGCATCCACAGCCACCCGGGCCGAGCCCGCCGACGTGACGCGCGTCGACCCCCGTCAACCGTTCGGGCCGTGCACAGGCGCACCGGCCGGATGCGGGCGGCGCAGAGGAGACAGCAGGCGGTCGGCCCGCTGCGCCGGCACCCCCACCGCGGGGCGTGCCGACGGCCCGCCCTCACCGAGCCACGACGGCAGCTCCGCCCGCCGGGTCACGCGCAACTTCCGGTACACCCGCGTGAGATGCTGCTCCACCGTACTGACGGTGATATGCAGCAGATGACTGATCTGCCGGTTGGTGTGCCCACGAGCGGCCAACTGCGCCACCCGCTGCTCCGCCGCGCTGAGCAGGCCCTCCGCGGGGTGGCCGCCATGCCGGACACCGAACCCGTCGCCGGCCGGCTCCGCCGAAGCGGCCGCACCGTCCGCACAGCCGCACTCCGCCACCGCCCGCAGCAACTGCCGCTCACACGCCCCCGCGGCCTCCGCGTCCCCCACCGCGCGGTACACCGCCGACAAGTCCGCCAGCACCGGCAGCAACTCCACCGCGTCGCCGGCCTCCCGCAACAGCCCAGCCGCCTCGCGCAGCGGGGAAATCCGCTCAGACCCGCGGGCCGTGGCCGCCAGCGCCCGCAGACCCACCCCACGCACCCGCGGCGCCCTACCGCCCCGCATCCGCAACTGCTCCTCGGCCAACGCCCGCGCACCGGCGCGATCACCCAGCCGGGCCAGAGCCAGAGCGCAGTCGCTGCGCCACGGCACCAGCGCCGGCAACTCGACCCCCCAGCCGGCCGCCAACTCCGCACAGCCCCGGAAGTCCGCCAGCGCCGCCCTGGGCCGACCGGCCTCCAGCAGCCAGTGCCCGCGAGCCCGCAGGAACAGCGCGGCCCACCGCCCCTTCCGCACCTCGTCCGGCAGGCCCGGCCGATCGGCCGGCTCCCCGAGCGCCGCCTCCCGCCGCCCCAGCGCCGTCCTCGCGCGCAGCAGCACCGACAGCGGCACCCCGACCAGCACCCCCCAGTCCTCGGCAGCTAGCGCGGCCAGCGCCTCCGCCGACCACCGCTGAACGCCGTCCGGCCGGTCCGCCCGCAGCGCCGCCTCCGCCCGCAGGGCCGCCACCCGCCCCCGCCACGCCGGAACCCGCATCACCTCAGGCCGCTCCATCAGCACCCGGCACCAGTGCTCCACCCGGTCGGCACGGTCGGCGTGCAGCAGAACGTGCAGCGCGGTCAGCAGCCCACTCACCGTGCCCTCGGACGGTGCCAACCCGCCCAGCAGCCGCTCGGCCCGGGCCACCGCCGAACCGCCGGACCGCTCGTACAGCACCGACCCCAGCGCCTCCGCCGCCGACAACCCGCCCCGCGTCGGCCCCCCACCGTCCCAGGCCGGCTCCGGCGCGGACGTTCCCACCGGGCCTCCCAGCCGCGAGGTCCGCGCCCCCGCGCCCCCACCGCCCCGGCCGGGTGCGTCGACCGACGGCTCCAGCCAGGGCGGCGGCAGCCGCAGCCCGGAGGCGGCGGCCGCCTCGCTTCCGGGCACCAACAGTCGGCGGTACGTCTCCAGCGGCTCCCCACCGCGCCCCAGCCACAGCAGGCAGCGAACGAGGAACGGCCGGTGCCGCGACTCCAGCCGACCCGCGGCCAGATCCTGCCGCAGCGGCTCCAGCCAGCGGGCCGCGTCCGAGGGACGGTCCCGCAGCAGCAACCGCATCAGCTCCACCGCCAGCGCCGCCCGCTCCGAAGCATCCTCACAGCCGTGGTACGCCGCCTCCAGGAACTCCCGCTGCACCTCCCGCCTCCCCCGCTCCGCGGCCTCCTCCGCCGCCCGCCGCAGCACCACCACCGCCCAGCGCTCACCCACCGGCCCCGCCTTCACCAGGTGCCGCGCCACCTGCGACGCCGGCCGCCCGTCGGCCCGCAGCATCCGCGCCGCCGCCAGGTGCAGCCGCGCCCGCTGGGCGCCCACCAGCGAGTCCAGCACCGCCCGGTGCACCGCCGGGGCCCGGAACCAGCCCCCCTCCAACAGCGCCGACCCGCTCAGCGCGGCCAGCGCCTGCCGCACCCGTCCGGCAGGCAGCCCGGTCAGCCGCGCCACCTCGTCCGGCGGCGCGCCCCGGCCGAGGACCGCCAGGCCACGCGCGGTCTCCACGGTGGCCGCATCCCACCGGTACAGGCACCCCAGGACCGCCTGCCGGAAGAACCCCCCGGCCACCGGCCGGGCCGGCAGGGTGCCGGGGCCGTCGGGCGCCACGGCGGCGCCGTCCTCCACCAACCCCTGCAGCAGCAGCGGATGGCCACCGCTCGCCGCATGGTAAGCGGCGGCCAGGCGAGCCGCGCCGGTGCCGCCCACCGCCGTGGTCAGCGCGGTGCGCACCCCCGACGGCGGCAGCAGCGGCAGGGCCAGCCGCTGGCAGCCGGGCACGGCGAGCAGCGCCGCACGGCCGGCCGCCGGATGCGCGGACGCGTCGCGCTCGGCCGTCACGACCAGCAGCCGCGCGCCCGGCAGCCGCCGCACGGCAGCTGCCAGGGCCTCCACCGAGCGGGGGTCGGCGAGTTGGAGGTCGTCGACGGTGACCAGGACCGGCTGCGCGGCGCACCGCTCACGCAGCAGGGCGCTCAACACGGCTGCGGCTGAAGCGGGTTGTACCGCAGACCCCCGGCTCGAAGCCAAACCGCCCTCACCGCCGACGCGTTGAGCAGGGCCGCAGGCCACGGGCGCGGACCGCGCGGCCGGGACGCGGAGGGCGGCGGCAGGCGGAGCCGGGGTGCGGACCGACGGCGACGGAGCAAGCCGGGCGGCACGCACGAGCCCGTCCACGACGTCGAACGCGGCGGGCGGCTGGGTGCAGGGGGCTGCGGCCGTGAGGACGAGGCCGCCGCGCCGGGTGACGTGCTCCTCCAGATCCTGGAGCAACTCCGTCTTTCCGCTCGCAACGGGCCCCTCCACCAGGAGGACCCGCGCTCCGCCCCGGCTGCTGCCGGCGTACAGTTCCCTCAGCCGCGCGGCCTCCGAGCAGCGTTCGATAAACGCCATACCCAATCGCCCCCGTGCGAAAGTGTTGACCGTCGCGGTCGAACATATCATCTCCGGGTAATGCCTGCCGATACCTTAGAGCACCTTCTTCGCCGGCTCTAAAGCCCCGTCCCGGGCGACGCTGGTTGCTGGGGGAAGGAGAGCCGCGCCGGCAGGCGGACGGGATATCCGGAAAGGAGGCCACGCCGCGGTGCATTTGCCGCCCGGTGAACGCGGACCCTTGTAACGTCGCCGCAAAGAGAGCGGGGCACCATTGTCGCCATTCGGGTGGTGCCGCCTCCGGCGGCCGCGCGCCTCCGGCCAGGTCCTCCGACGCGTCCGGCTCGGCATCACAGCAGGTCAGCATGGTCGTGGAGGCTGGGTCGAGCGTCAGAAGCGCCGCTGCCGTCCCGATCTGCCGCCCGTGCCGCCGTGCGGTTCCGTGAGGGGCGCGGTCGGGCCGGGAGGCCGTGCGCCACCGTGCTCCGGCCGAGAGCCGGGAACGGCTCCGAGGTGGCGTTCCTTGCACTTATGCACGTTCTTCATGGGGCCTCCGGGTCGGCCGCCGTGGCGGTCCCGGACGCTCCGGGGTGTCCGCCGGGCCGGCTCCGCGGGCGGCGCGTTCGAACGAGGCGGGCGGGGGCGGCAGGGCTCACTTTTCCGGATCCGCCGCGAACGGCCGGCCCCGGAATTCCCGTCGGGCGGCGCCGGAGGAAGGAAGGCGAGTGCGGTGACGGAGAATGCATGCGTGGGCCTGACGAAATGTATCCGTCAGCCGCACGGCCGAATGGCAGGGTGGCTGCAGTGCTTTTCGGATCGTCCCTCCCGGCGGCCCGCCACGCTGTGATCGGGAATGAGGGGGAAAAGCCGATGCGGCAGCGCCGAGGCGCACCCGGTGGGGCGGTCGTGAAATGCGGGACACTTCCCGCCGGCGGGCCCGGAGGACCCGCCGGAACGGCGGCCCGGTCCGCGGCTCAGGCCGCGATCGACGCCGTGGCCAGCGGCTTCTCCCGTGTCGACCGACGCCGGACGCCGGACGCCGGCACACCGCCGCCGAAAACGCCGCTACCCCGACCCGAAGAGCCCGGTGTCGAACCGGTATACGAGGAGTCCCCCTTGCCCGGCATCCCGAGGGAAGAGCCGCGCGGCTATCCGCGATCAGCGCCGGAACGCGGGCCGCCCGCCCGGGGCATTGACCCTCACCCGCCTGCCGTTTGCGCCGTCGGCAGCCGGGTTTCCCGTCAGGGTCCGACCGCCGGGGGTCGGCAACCGCATTCCGAGCCGCACGCGCCGCCCGGCCCGCCACCGGCATTACGGCGCCCCTGATTGCCGCCCTTTCCCGGTCCCGGCCAAGCCCGGCCCCAGGTCGTCGGCGGGCCAGGAACGGCCCCAGGACGGGGACGTCGTCCGCCCCC
>Ga0164242_10002555_pt1 | contig 21071 bp, 19 predicted proteins | sample OricomgcompostMG_FD_108783 | JGI IMG/M metagenome (GOLD analysis project Ga0164242, IMG submission 108783) | Miracle-Growth compost microbial communities from Emeryville, California, USA - Original compost - Miracle growth compost (MG) ... | reverse complement strand
TCGCCGAGGCTGACCGTCCACTCCTTCGGCATCGCCGGGTTGACCAGTCGCCAGCCGAGGGTCGTCGAGACCGCGGTGACGTCACGAGCCGGGTACGCCCGGCTCGGCTTCGGCAGCACCCAGGGCGCGCGCGTCATCGACTCGACCCCGCCGGTCAGCACGATGTCGGCATCGCCGGTCTCGATCTGGCGGCTGGCCATCATCGCCGCGTCCAGACTTGAACCGCACAGCCGGTTGATCGTGGTCCCGGGCACCGACGTCGGAAGTCCGGCAAGTAGCGCGGCCATCCGGCCGACGTTGCGGTTCTCCTCACCCGCGCCGTTCGCATTGCCCCACACCACATCCTCGATCGCCGCGGGGTCGAGGTTCGGGACGTCAGCGAGCACTGCACGGATCGCGTGTGCTGCCAGGTCGTCCGGCCGCACATCGGCCAACCCGCCGTTGAACTTGCCGAAAGGCGTCCGGCGTGCTGCATAGATGAAGGAAGTCATACCTCGACGGTAGCGCCGCCAGTGCATATTCTGAAGTACCAATATTCTTCGCGATTGAGACTTTAACCATATGGATTTACGACATCTGCGCTACTTCATCGCCGTAGCCGAGGAGCAGCACTTCACCCGTGCTGCCGAGCGCCTCCACATGGCGCAACCGCCTCTCTCGCAGGCGATCCGGCAACTGGAGTCCGAGCTGGGGGTCGAACTGCTGCACCGCAGCACCCGCAGTGTCACCCTCACTCCGGCTGGGGAGGCCTACCTGGAGCGGGCACGCGACGTCCTCCACGCAGTGGGCGACGCCTCGGAGCATGCACGTCGCGTGGCGGCCGGGGTGGTCGGACATCTCGTCATCGGTTGCGTCGGCTCCGCGACCTATTCGCTGCTCCCCCAACTGTCCCGGGGGCTCGCCCGCGAGCTGCCCGGCATCGACTTCGCGTTCCGGGGCGAGATGCTCGTGCCCGATCAGATCGCTGCCCTGCGCGCCGGGGACATCGACATCGCGTTGCTGCGACCACCGGTCTCCGACCTCGGCCTCGTGGTCGAGCCGGTCCGTCATGACCGCCTGGTCGTCGCGCTGCCCGAGAGCCACCCGCTCGCCTCGGCCGCACGGGTCCGGGTGAAGCAACTCGCGGGTTGCGATCTGATCGTCCACTCCGCCGACCGTCGCTCGATGATGTATGGCGTGGCGCTGCGCCTTCTACGGGGCGCCGGCATCGAACCGCACATCCGGCACGAAGTCGGCGAAACCTCAACGCTGGTAACACTTGTCGCCGGCGGACTGGGCGTTGCGATCGTGCCGGAGCCGGTCCGCGCGCTCCGTCTGGAAGGTGTCGTCTACCGTCCGCTCGTGCAACCCGCCGAAACCGTCCCATTGGCCGTGGCACACCGTGCAGACCGGCACGAGCCGCATCTGGCACGCGCCGTCGGCGTCATACAGGAGCTGACGTAGCCCGATCCCGTTGGCGAGCGCCGCCCACTGCGTTTCAGCCTGAGGGCGTCGGGGACTCGTCGCCCGGCCGTCACCTCCGTGTTCGTGCGCCCCGCGCTCCGCCACATCACGCTTCAACCTGGCGCGTGACCGGACTCGCGCCCCGCACCGCCGCAATGAGGGCCGCCACCGGCGGCCGGTCGAATCCCCCGGCCCTGGTCGCGGCGAAGATCCGCCGCACGGGATCGCCCGGCAGCGGACCGGCAACTACACGCTGATAGCTGGCAGCATCGGCCAGCTCGGGCACGAGCGCTACGGCCAGAGCGTGGTCGACCATGCGCAGCTGGATCTGCAGGTCGGTGGAGGTGTACATCACCCTGGGCTCGAATCCCGCTGATCGGCATACAATCTCGGCCCATTCACGCGCGGCGGTGCCGACCGGCTCCATGGCGAACTCCGCATCGGCCACCTGCTCGATGCGGCGCGCACCCCACGCCGCCGGAACGACGAGCTGCAACCGGTCTTCGATCACGTTCTGCCGGTCCACCCCGGCAAGCCTGACGTGTGGACGTCCCGGATACTCCTCGGCCAGGACGACGTCGAAGTCTCCAACAGTCAACGCGGGCAAGGACTGCTCGGGCTCCATCTCGGTCACCTCGACATGCAGCGACGGGTGCTGACGCCGCATCGAGATGAGCACCTGCGGCAGCACGGTCAGCACCGCACTCTGGAACGCCGCCAATCGCACAGTGCCACCGATGCTCCCCGCAGCAGCCTCCAGCGCGATGCTGGCTTGCTCCAACTCGGTCAGGATTCTTTCGCCGCGCTCCACGAGCAACTCACCGGCCGGTGTGAGACGCACCCGCCGGCCGATGGGCTCGAGCAGTTTGCTGCCCGACTCCTTCTCCAGCACGGCCAGTTGCTGCGAGACGGCCGACGGGCTGTAGGCCAGTGCCTGAGCCACCGCCGCGATGGTGCCGCGCCTGGACAACTCGACCAGCAGCCGGAGGCGTCGCACGTCCAGCACGGAACATCACCCAACTCATCAGCTGCGCTTACGATAACCGCTCACGATTATGCGCTGGACCTGATGAGTCCCGCAATCCACAGTGGAGTGGTGCGAAACTCCTACAGCCGGCCGGCGAGCCGTACCTGGTCCTCCGGACAACCACGTTCATCCGCCCGGGCGTTCCACGCTTCGCTACCGGGGTACACGGCGACGCCGCTGCTCGAATTGCCCACGATCGCAGATGAATTCGAGGTGGGCCGGGTGCTGGTGAAGGACGAGTCATCCCGCCTGGGGCTGCCGGCCTTCAAGGTCCTCGGAGCCTCCTGGGCGTGCAAACAGGTGCTGGACCGGCAGCCCGGTGCGCACCTGGTCACGGCGACCGACGGCAACCACGGTCGGGCAGTCGCCCGGATGGCGGCTCACTTCGGCACCACAGCGACGGTATTCGTTCCCACCGTGCTGCCGTCGACGACGGCCGACCTGATCGCCGGCGAGGGCGCCGAGGTGGTGCGGATCGACGGTGACTACGACCGGACGGTGCGTGCAGCCGCCGATCATGCGGCCGCTGACCCCGGCAGGGCGCTCGTGCAGGACACGGCCTGGCCAGGGTACGAGGAGGTCCCGTCCTGGATCGTCGACGGCTACGCGACGCTCCTGCAGGAGATCGATGAGGCGCTGGGGGGTGCGCCGGACCTCGTGGCGGTCCCGGTGGGCGTCGGTTCGCTGGCCCAGGCGGTGGTCACGCACTACCGACGGCCCGGGCAGGAGCACCCGGCCGTGCTGTCGGTCGAGCCGGACACTGCAGCCTGTTTGCTCACCAGCCTGACCCGGGGCGAGCCAGCCACGGTGGACACCGCTGACACGGTCATGGCCGGCCTCAACTGCGGCACAGTCTCCTCCACGGCCTGGCCGGTGCTCCGCGACGGCTGCGACGCGGCAGTCTCGGTCACCGATCAGCAGGCGCTCGGTGCATCCGCCGAACTCCGAACGCTCGGTGTCTCGTCAGGCCCGTGCGGTGCGGCCACCCTTGCCGGCATACGCGAATTCCTGCGCGATCCGGCCCACCGTTGCGACCTCCACCTGCCCACGGACGCGATCGTCGTCCTGCTCAACACCGAAGGACTCCGCTCATGACTGAACTCACCATCGACTCCGATCGCCTCTGGCGCTCTCTCATGGAACTGAAGGAGATCGGCGCGTACCACGACGAGAGCACCGGGTTGCAGGGAGTGCGCCGCCTCGCTCTGACGGACGCCGACGCCGAGGCACGTCGCCGCTGCGTCGAGTGGATGCTCGACGCCGGATTGGAAGTCCGCGTCGACCGCATCGGCAACGTCACCGCGACCCGCCCGGGCACCGACCGCTCGCTGCCGTGTGTCCTGATGGGGTCGCACATCGACACCGTCGCCACCGGCGGAGCATTCGACGGAACCCTCGGCGTCCTGGGCGGGATCGAGGTCATGCGTTCTCTGAACGACGCAGGCATCGAGACGTTGCGGGATGTCGAGGTCGGCTTCTTCACCGAAGAGGAGGGCGTGCGGTTCGGGACGGACATGCTCGGCTCAGCGGTCACGGCCGGCCGCATCCCGTTGCAGCACGCGTGGCAGTTGACCGATGTCGACGGCCTGACGGTCAAGGGCGAACTGGAGCGCATCGGCTTCGATGGCCCGACACCGGAACGGCGGCCGGCGCCGCATGCCTACATCGAATGTCACATCGAGCAGGGCCCGATCCTCGCGGATGCCGACGTGCCCGTCGGGATCGTCGAAGGTGTGCAGTCGATCTCGTGGCAGCGCCTCACCATCCACGGCGAGGCTGCCCACGCGGGAACCACACCGATCGGTTCGCGGCACGACGCCGGGCTGGTGGCCGCTTCGGTCGTGGTGGAGCTGCGGCGAATGTGCGACAGCGGCGACTACGGCCAACTGCGGGCAACCGTAGGAAATTTCGACATCGGTGCAGGACAGACCAACGTGATTCCGCACCAGGCCGTGGTGACGGTGGATCTGCGCAACCCGGTGGATGACCTGATGACGCGGGCCGAGAAGGACTTGGCGGCATACGTCGACGCGCTTGCCAAGAAGCACGGCGTGACCGTCGACTGGGAGCGGATGGCCAAGACCGCGGTGATCCCGTTCGACAGCCGTGTGCAGGACCTGCTCGCCGGGACTGCGGAGCGTCTCGGGCTGGGCTACGTCCGGGCGATGAGCGGCGCCGGCCACGACGCCCAGGAGATCGCGGCAATCTGCCCGACCGCAATGGTTTTCGTGCGCGGAGAGTATGGCGGCATCAGCCACACACCACGTGAGTACTCAACGCCGCAAGCCTGCGCCGACGGGACACGCGTGCTCGGCAACACCGTGCTGGCCCTGGCCAACCAGACCACGGCCCTGCGGGATCAAGGATGACTCCGCTGGAGCAGCTGGTCCGGTGGCGTCACGAGCTGCACCAGATCCCGGAGACTGCGTTCACCGAGCACGCCACGGCTGCGTATGTCGCCTCGGCGCTTCGCGAGCTCGGCTTCGACGTCACCACCGGCGTCGGTGGCACCGGTGTTGTCGGGTCACTGACCCTTGGTACTGCAGAGCGCGCGATTGGCCTGCGCGCCGACATGGATGCGTTGCCACTGCGTGAAATCGGCAACCATGCGCACATTTCTCGGCACGAGGGTGTGATGCACGCCTGCGGTCACGACGGGCACATGGCCATGGTCCTCGGCGCGGCCGCCGCGCTCGCCCGGGATGGGGGCTGCAACGGCACTGTGCGAGTTGTGTTCCAGCCCGCGGAAGAGCCGGGACGCGGCGCCCGGGCGATGCTCGACGACGGTCTCCTGCAACGGTTTCCGATCGACGCGATGTTCGGCCTGCACAATCTGCCCGGTGCCCCGGCCGGCCATCTTCGCATCCGGAGCGGCCCGATCATGGCGAGCGAGGACAACTTCCGGATCCACCTCACCGGCCGTGGCGGTCATGCCTCGGCGCCGCATCTGGTCATCGACCCACTGGTGGTCGCAGCCGAACTGATCACAGCGCTGCAGACGGTCGTCGCACGCTCGGTCGACCCGGTCGAGCACGCCGTGGTGTCATGCACCGACATACGGACCGACGGCGCGCGCAACGCCATTCCGAGCAACGTCGAGATCACCGGCGACACCCGCAGCTTCACGTCCGCCACCTCCCAGTTGCTGGAGACCCAGATCAGGCGGCTGGCAGCTGGGGTCGCCGCGGCACACGGCGCTACGTGCGAGGTCGACTACACACGCGAATTCGGCCCGACCGTCAACGACCCAGCTGCCGCACAACGTGCTGCGCGGGCCGCCGTGTCCGTGCTCGGGGCCGAACGGGTCGACGAGGATTGCGCCCCCATCACCGCGAGCGAGGACTTCGGCATCTTCGCCGCACAGGTGCCGGCTGCGTTCGCGTTCCTCGGCAGTGGGACCGAGCCGGGCCGTGGCGGCACGCCGTTGCACAGCCACGACTACGACTTCAACGACGACGTGCTTCCCGCCGGCGTCGACTTCTACGTCCGGCTGGTGCGCGACTTCCTCGGCTGACCTACTTTGCGCGGGCGGTCAGCTTCCAGGCCGCCGGCAGCAGTGCGCCCGCAAGGGCCAGCTTGAGCAGGTCACCGACCACGAACGGCCGGACGCCGAGGTCGAAGGCCTGTGCCGGCCCGACGCCGAGGTCGATCGCCAACCAGCCGGCGCCGATCGCGTAGATGACCGCGCTGCCGATGAACATCGCCAGGATCGAGCTGAGCAGCGCTCTGTCCCAACCACGTTCGGCGGCCGCGCCGACGATCGCTGCCGCAACGAGCATGCCGACGAGGTAACCGCCGGTTGCCGACAGCACGACCGACATGCCGTGCGCACCGTCGGCGAAGACCGGCACGCCGACGACACCGATGCCGATGTATGCCGCAATGGTCGCGGCCGAGCGGACTGCGCCATACGCCCCACCGACCAGCAGTGCGGCGAAGGTCTGCCCGGTGATCGGGACCGGGGTGAACGGCAGCGGGATCGCGACCTGCGCGGAGAGCGCGACGAACAGCACCCCCATGGACACGAGAGCGGCCTCACGCCATACGGCAGGGACGCGGACCAGGGTCGGCGCCAGAGTGGTGGTGGACATGTTTCTCCTTGCTGTCAGCTGGCTTCGGAACTATTCGGTGTCTTGGGCGGTGACCTCGAAGAGGCGTGCACCGAGCGCGACCTGGTTGCCGACTCTGGCAACAACGCTACCGACCGTGCCGTCGTGGGGGGCCTTGAGGGTGAGCTCCATCTTCATCGCCTCCATCACGCCAAGGACGTCACCGGCGACGACGTCATCGCCGACGGATACGCGGACGTCGAGCACCGTGCCCGGCATCGGCGCCACGACGGTGCCGTCACTGGGTCGCTCGGCGCCGCCCGCTGCCCGGTCCGGCGGGATGAAGACGAATCGCTGGCCGCGCCAGGTGACCTCGACCCCGCGGCGCATGGAACGCAGGAACGCAGTCGTCCGCCCGATCCCCTCGAGGTCGACGTCGACCCGCACGACACCGTCGTCGTCGCGGTCGATGTCTGCGAGTTCACGCACGGTGAGTTCGTCGACCTGCCGCCGCCTGGGCCGGACCAGCACCGGCTCGTCCAGCTGCACGCGCACCGGTGCGGGGTCACCCGCGATGCGGAAGCCGTCGGTGTCGAACGGGGAGGCGGTCGCTGGGCGGTGCGTGGCCAGGTGCCACGCCGCGATGTCCCGGGCGGGTCCGGGATCGGGCGCAGCCACCTCGTGGTGGTCCAGCCAGGCCGTGTCGATCGTTGCGTCGCGGAACTCCTCTGTTGCCAGCAGTGCCCGCAGGAAGCCGGTATTGGTCGTGAGCCCGAAGATCGCGGTCTCGTCCAGCGCCCCGATGAGGCCCTGGCGGGCCGTTTCGCGGTCGGGACCGTGCACGATCACCTTCCCCAGCATCGGGTCGTATGACGTGCTCACGACCTGCCCGGACTCCAGCGCCTGATCCACTCGCGCGACCCCAGCCGGCCAGCGGACCGCAGTCGCCGTGCCCGCCTGCGGCAGGAACCCGCCGAACGCGTCCTCGGCGTAGACCCGTGCCTCGATCGCGTGACCGTCACTGCCCACCTGCTCCTGGGTGATCGGCAGTGTCTGTCCGTCGGCGACCAGCAGCTGCAGCTCCACCAGATCCAGGCCGGTGATGGCCTCGGTGACCGGGTGCTCGACCTGCAACCGGGTGTTCATCTCCAGGAAGTAGAACTCGCCCGTCGCAGTGTCGAGCAGGAACTCGACCGTGCCGGCCCCGACATACCCCACCTGTTTGGTGAGATCGACTGCAGCTGAACACAATCGGTGTCGCAGGTCGTCGTCGATGGTGGGTGCGGGTGCTTCTTCCAGCACCTTCTGGTGCCGGCGTTGCGTGGAGCAGTCACGCTCCCACAGGTGCAGCGCCGTGCCGTGGGTGTCGGCCATGACCTGCACCTCGAGGTGACGGCCGGACTCGACATACTTCTCCAGCAGCAGGGTGTCGTCGCCGAACGCGCTGGCGGACTCGCGCCCGGCCGCCGCAACCGCCTCCGCGAAGTCGGTGGCCGAGTGGACCACCCGCATCCCCTTGCCGCCGCCACCGGCGGCTGCCTTCACCAGGATCGGGTAGGCGAACGTCTCCGGGTCGTCGTCGAACGAGTATGACGGGACCACCGGCACCCCGGCCGCCACCGCGACCTCGCGTGCGGCGTCCTTGCGGCCCATCAGTTCCATCACGTCGGCGCTCGGCCCGGCGAGCACGATGCCGGCCTCCTGCAGCGCGGCCGCGAAAGCCGAGCGTTCGGAAAGGAATCCGTACCCGGGGTGCACCACGTCCGCACCGGTGGAGACCGCCGCAGCGACCACAGCATCGATGTCGAGGTAGTTGGGCACACGAACGGCGACGTCGGCCGCGCGCACGTGCGGTGCGGCCACGTCGAGGTCGGTGTAGAGCGCGATGGTGCGCAACCCGAGACGGTGCGCCGTGCGAAAGACACGTAGCGCGATCTCGCCGCGGTTGGCGACCAGGACCGACCGGATGGAAAGCGAACTGGACAAGGTCATCACATCCTGAAGACGCCGTAGTTGGGAACGGGGACAGGCGCATTCGCCGCCGTGGCAAGCGCCATACCCAGGACCCGCCGGGTGTCGAGCGGGTCGATGATGCCGTCGTCCCACAGCCGTGCCGTGGAGTAGTAGGCCGAGGACTGCTCGTCGTACTGCGCCCGGATCGGCGCCTTGAAGGCCTCGACCTCCTCGTCGGTGTGCAGGTCGCTGCGGACGGTCGCGAGCACCGATGCGGCCTGCTCACCGCCCATGACCGAGATGCGGGCATTGGGCCACATCCACAGGAAGCGCGGGTCATAGGCGCGACCGCACATGCCGTAGTTGCCCGCACCGTAGGAGCCCCCGATGACGACGGTGAATTTCGGCACCACCGAACAGGCCACTGCGGTCACGAGTTTCGCGCCATCCTTGGCAATGCCGCGGTTCTCGTACTCCCGTCCCACCATGAAGCCGGTGATGTTCTGCAGGAAGAGCAGCGGGATGCCGCGCTGGTTGCACAGCTCGATGAAATGCGCTCCCTTCAGGGCGGATTCGCTGAACAAGATGCCATTGTTCGCGACGATTCCGATCGGGTAGCCGTGGATGCGCGCGAAACCGCAGACGAGGGTCTCGCCATACAACTGCTTGAACTCCTGCAGTCGCGAGCCATCCACGATGCGGCGGATCACCTCACGCACGTCGTACGGTGTGCGCGAGTCGGCGGGGACCACATCGTAGAGACCAGAAGGATCCTCCGCGGGCTCCTCCGGGACAGCGTGCGGGAGCGAGTCGGCCCGAGGCCGCTCGAAAGTGTCCACGATGGACCGCAGGATCTGCAGTGCGTGATCGTCGTCCTGCGCCAGGTGGTCGGCGACACCTGACTTGCGGGCGTGTACGTCGCCGCCGCCGAGATCCTCGGCACTGACGACCTCACCGGTCGCCGCCTTCACCAGCGGCGGTCCGCCCAGGAAGATCGTGCCCTCGTTGGCAACGATGACCGTCTCGTCCGACATGGCCGGCACGTAGGCACCACCGGCGGTGCAGGAGCCCATCACCGCAGCAATCTGTGGAATGCCCTGCGCCGACAGATTGGCCTGGTTGAAGAAGATTCGGCCGAAATGCTCACGATCCGGGAAAACCTCGTCCTGCTTCGGCAGGAACGCGCCGCCGCTGTCGACGAGGGCGATGCAGGGCAAATGGTTCTGGGCGGCGATCGTCTGCGCCCGCAGGTGCTTCTTGACGGTCAGCGGGTAGTAGGTGCCGCCTTTCACCGTCGCATCGTTGGCGATCACCATCACCTCGCGACCCGCGACGCGGCCGATGCCGGTGACCAGTCCCGCGCCGGGGACCGTCCACGGCTCGTCGCCGCGACCGGGCGCGCCATACATGCCGTATGCCGCGAGCGGGCTCAGCTCCAGGAACGGGCTGCCCGGGTCGAGCAACCGATCGACCCGGTCGCGCACCAGCAGCTTGCCGCGATCGGTGTGCTTGCGCCGGGCGGACTCACTGCCGCCCTGCCGCACGCGCTCGAGCCGCTCCCGCAGCTGCTCGGTCAGCTCTCGTAGGTCCGTCATCAGCGGGACTCCTCCTTCGTGGCCGCCTCGGTCAGGGCGGCGAGCCGGATCACGCGTTCGGCCTGCTTGTAGATCGGACCGTCGACCATCCGGCCCTCGAACGTGGTCACACCCCGGTCGTCGCCGACGTGCGCGAAAAGCCTGCGGGCCCAGTCGATCCGCTCCGCGGTGGGTGCGTAGGTCGAACGGATCACCGCAACCTGACTGGGATGTATGGCGACGGTCGCGTCGAAGCCACTGGCAACGGCGTCCTCGCACTCGGCCTGCAGGCCGGCCGTGTCCGCGATGTCCATGTGGACGGCGTCGAGCGCCAGCAGTCCGGCCGCCTTCGCAGCAGTGAGCACGCGGACCCGGGCGAAACGGGCGAGATCCCGGTAGCCGCCGTCGTCGCGCCGGCTCGAGGTGCCGCCCATGCTCGCGACCAGGTCGTCGGCGCCCCACATCATTGCCACGACGTTGTCCGGCTGCGCAAGCGAGCCGGCTCGCTCCAGTCCGCGCACGGTCTCCACGAGAGCGACCACATCACACGGAAGCGCCCGAATGCCCTGTGGATCTTCGGATTTGGCGAGCATCACCCGGGCGATCGACAGGTCGCGGATCAGCTGGATATCGGCAGGCTGCTCGGCGCTGTCAGCTGCATTGACCCGGACCACCGTCCGCTCGGCGTCATACACGCCATCACTGACCAGGGTGCGCAGCGCGTCACGCGCCTGCGCCTTCTTCTCCGGTGCGACGGCGTCCTCCAGATCGAGGATGACGACGTCGGCGGCCGCGAGCGCCTTCGGGTAGCGATCCGGCCGGTCCGCCGGGCAGAAGAGCCACGCGGGTCCCGGCTGCCACTGCTCACGCATCGGTGTCCTCTTCCGGCTTCATCCGAACAAGGGTGCTGCGATCCGCCGACGCCACGACCTCACCGTGCTGGTTGCGGGCGATGTGTCGCAGGCTGACGACACCCTCTCCGGGGCGACTGGACGACGGACGTTTTCCGGTGACCAGCGTCTCGGCATACAACGTGTCCCCGTGCCGCACCGGCGCCGGAAACTTCACCTCGGTGAAGCCCAGATTCGCCACAATCGTCCCGAGCGTCAACTGGGAGACCGAAAGACCGACGAGCGTGGAGAAGGTGAACATCGAGTTCACCAGGCGCTCGTGGAACGGCGGCTGCTGGCTGCTCTCGTGCGCATCCAGGTGCAACGGCTGGGTGTTCATCGTCAGCGTCGTGAAGAGAACATTGTCGGCCTCGGTGACGGTGCGGCCGGGCCGGTGTTCGTAGGTGGTGCCCACCTCGAACTCCTCGAACCACAGCCCGCGCTGCACGATCCGTCGCGATTCCCCCGCGGCACTCGTCGAGTCGTCCATCAGTGCTCCTTGTCCTCACCGGATGCGGAAGTTAATGCTTATTAACCACATCAGAAGTTAGCAATCATTAACCAGCTTGTCTAGGGTGTCCTCATGACGAAGGTTTCGTCCAGCATCGAGCAGCCGAAGACGCGACGGCAACAGATCATCGACGTGGCCGCCGACCTGTTCGCCGAGCGTGGCTACCACGGTGTCTCGATCACGGACATCGGGTCGGCGCTCGGCCTGTCCGGGCCGGCGCTCTACAAGCACTTCGCGAGCAAGGATGCGCTCCTCGCCGAGATGCTGGTCGGCATCAGCGAGCAGTTGCTGGACGAGGGTGAACGCCGCTACCGGGCCACCGTCGAGCAGGGACCCGAGGCCACCCTCTCCGTGCTGATCGGCTGGCACATCGAGTTCGCGCTCACCTACCCGTCGTTGATCACCGTGCAGTTCCGCGACCTGGCCAACCTCAACACCACCGACCGCAACAAGGTCCGCCGACTGCAGCGCAAGTATGTCGAGCGCTGGGTGGGCGTCATCGTCTCGGCCGTGCCGACCGACGAAGACCACGCCCGTGCCGCCGCGCATGCCGTCTTCGCGCTGATCAACTCGACGCCGCACAGCGCCCGGCTGGACCGGGAGCAGATGGCCGCGCTCCTACAGCGCATGGCGCTCGCGGCGATCCACGCCGCAGCCGCGCCGGGCACGCAGACGCCGAGACGGAACGTGCCGACCCAGTGAGCACTCACCTTCATTCGGTGTTGCACCTGAACACCACGGCGTTACACTTGTCCAATGCCGACCGCCAAGCCGCGTCACATGCTCACCGAGGACGAGCAACTGTCGCGCGCCCTCGCGGTGGCCGCGAGACAGTGGCCGGCGGATCGAGACCGACCGACCCTTTTGCTGAAGCACTTGATCGAAACGGGGCAGCAAGCTCTCATGCAGGAGCAAGCCGACGAGTTGGCGACCCTCGACCGGCTGGCGGGCAGCTTGACCGGTGCATATGAGCCCGGAGAAGTCGACCACTTGCGTGACGAGTGGCCGGAGTGAGTAACCCTGTTGCCGGATCGGCGTCACGGTCAGTGGTCCTGGACGCTGCCGTGATCATCGCGCTCCTCGATGATCGGGACGTTCATCATGGAGAAGCCCTCGCACTGCTGCGAGCGACCGTCGGCATCCCGAAACTGATGAGCGCGTTGAATTACGCCGAGGCGCTCGTCGGGCCCGTGCGCCACGACCGGCTCCCCGAAGCGCAGGCTGCAATGGATGCACTTCGCATCCGGCAGGTCCCCGTCGACGATGCTGCGCGACTTGCGGCCATTCGTGCGCAGACCACGTCGAAGATGCCGGACTGCTGCGTGCTCCTCGCGGCAGAACAACACCGCGCAGCAGTTGCGACGTTCGATCGACGTCTCCAGCGATCAGCACGCATGCTCGGACTTGCGGTGGCGTAGGGCGCGTTAGCCGCGCGCCCTGCCGCTGGCGATCGACCAGCCGAAGCACCCCACGTCCGAACGAGTCAGACCACCGGTGGACTTCAGCACGTCCCCGACGTTGTACCGCACCGAGTTCGACAACAACACGCGCGATTCGCAGTTGAGCAGCAAACATGTCCCGGGTGCGCCTGCGAGCCACGGCGACAACGTCTGCTCCAGGTCAGCGACGCGGATGTCGACGCAGCTCACCCCCAGGAATACATCGTTCCTCGTCACAGGCAGGGACACAGTCACCAAGTAGTCGTCGACGCCGCCGTGGTCGATGTAGGGGCCCATGGCACTCGGCGCACCGGTGTCCCGCGGCACGACGAGGTATTCCTGGGTCCCGTATTCGTAGAAATCGTCGCGGCTCGGGTCGAGTTCGTGACTGTAATCCCGGTCGAAGGTGCCGTCGGGTGCGCGCTGCCACCACTGCATCCAGTAGGGCGCGTCGGTCAGCAACCCGACCTCGGCCATGAAACCGGTGCCGTGTACGACTCGCTCGAACTGGCCGAGTCGGGGAAGGACGTTCCGCGCGACGGCCGCCCCGAGCTGTTCCGAGCCGATCCTGCTCGGGAGATCGGCAACGATTCCTTGCGAGATCTGCTCCAGCAAGCCGACAACCTGGTCGCACATACGACGCAACTCGGCGCTGAGGTCTTGTGTCACAACGGGTTTCGAACCGGTTGATCGCTCGGCGATCAGTTGCAACCGTGACCGCATCAGCCCGGTCAGGACGAAGGACGTCATCTGCTCAGCAGCCTGCCAGGCGCCATCGGCGTCGCCGGCCCGGACCGCGTCGCTCACGGCATACATGACCTTGGCCAGCGCGCCGCGCTGGGTCTTGGTGCGCAGGATCACCTGCACGAGCCAGTCGAACTCCTCATGCACCGCGAGTTCGGCGTGCGTCAACCGCATCGACTGTGCGGCAGCCGCCAGCTCCATGTGGAAGCGACCGAGCGCACGACGAGCCGACGCGGGGTCACGCGCTTCCGCGAGTTCTTGCGAGTAGCCGTGCAGACGCTCGGTACTCACGGCCGAACCGCGTCGGGCGGCCAGCCATGCCGCATACGTGGCGAGCGTCGCTCGCCAGTCGCCCAGGTCACGCAGGTCGGTAGAGGTCAGGCGCACCAGTTGAGCTGCCGCGAGTGATTCGGACGCCGGTGGCCGGTCGACGTAGCTGCCACCGTTCTTGCCCACGCGGGTCACGATCAGGCCCTCCTCACGGAGCAGGCCGAGTGCCTCCCGCAGGGAGAAGGCCGTGACACCGAGTTGCCGTGCCAGGTCGGCCTCGCGGGGCAGTTTCTGGCCGTCGGTCAGAATGCCGAGGGCGATCGCGGTACGGATGCGACGAACGACAGCCGTGACCGGGTCCTCGGTCACCAAACGACTGAACAGAACCCGTTCGGTCGTGGCGACGCCTGCTGACCGTTGGTCGAACGGCCTCAACGGATCAGCGACCATCGTGTGCCATCCCCTTTCGTCGACGTGCGGCGGATCTGCGCTCAGGACACCTGTTCCGCGGCCGCGTGGACCGAAGCCAGTGCGCGGATCCGAGCCTCATCCTCGCCGGAGAGCGCGGCAAAGGGCGCACGGGGGTCACCAGCGGGAACTCCGACCGCGTCCATGCCCACCTTGACTGCGGCGATGAAGTTCACCGACAGGCAGGCGTCGAGCAGGGGGAAGATCGGATCCCATGCCTGACGGGCGGCGGCCAGGTCACCGCTGCGCACAGCGTCATACACCGCAGCAAGCTGGGCGGGGATGATGTTGGCGGTGCCGGCCATGATGCCCGCAGCGCCGGAAACCAGGGAACACAGACCCAGGCTGTCCCAGCCGACGAAAGTGTCCACGAGGTCGCCGTAGAGATGGATCAGTTGCGCGGACTGCGCCATGTCGGGTGTCGTGTTCTTGATGTAGCGGATGTTCTGCACATCCCGAGCCAGCCCGGCGACGACGTCCGGCTCCAGATTGACCCCGGTCGCGGCCGGAAGGTTGTAGAGCATGACCGGGACCTGCACGGCGTCGGCGACCGTGCGCAGATACGTGGTTGTCTCGGCAAGGGACAGCGCCTCGTAGAACGGCGCCACCGGCATGACCACGTCAGCTCCGGCTGCCTCGGCGTGGCGAGAGAGTTCAATCGCCTCGGCAGTGCTCGTGGAGCCGGTCTGTGCGACCACAGGCACTCGCCCGGCGGTCTGGTCGATGACGGTCTCGACGACAACCCGACGCTCGTCCGCCGTCAGCGCGCTGAACTCGCCTGTCGAGCCACACGCGACGACGCCGTGCACGCCCCCATCGATGGTGTGGTCGACGACAGCGCGCAGTTGCTGTTGGTCGACGCTGCCGTCCGGCGCGAACGGCGTTGCGAGAGCGACGAGAACGCCCTTGAGTTCCTTGGCCATGTGTCGTGTTCCTTTCGAGCTGTGCTGTGAAATCTGAGGTGGGTGATGTCTGTCAGAGTCCGGCGCGTTGGCGTTCGGTCGCCAGCAGAGCAGCTGCTTCCTGGGCCGCGGAAAAGCCTGTGCTGATGGCGGTTTCGGTGTAGAGCGTGCCGAGGTAGTCGCCGGCGAGGAAGACGCGGCTGGCGCGTCGCATCAGAATCGGCTGCAGTTTGGCACGCCCCGGGAAACAGTATGGCGAGCCCTCGGCCCAGCGGCTCGCACCACTTTCCACGACGCTGTCGGCAAAACCGGAGCCCAGCACCGCATCCAGATCGGCCAGGTGGGCATTCACGATCTCGTCGTCCGACTTGTCCAGCAGCACCGAGCCCAGCTGCGCTGGTGCGAAGGTCTGGAAGCTACCGCCGGGCCGCCGATCCGACTCACCGCCACGAACGATGCTGGCCTGGTTCAGCGCGATTGCGAACGATCGCTTCGGACACGCGATCGCGTACGTCTTGTCCCAGGGGCGGGGTGAGGCCTCGTTCGTCAGGAACGCGGACGACACATGCGGGCCGTACTTCACCTTCCCCAGCGCTTCGCGGATGTCTTCGGGAAGGTCGACCGCGACCCGCTGCGCGACGCTCGCCGTGGTGGCCAGAACGACATACCGTGCACGGACCTCGTGCTCCTCCCCCGCTCGGGAGTAACGCACCACGACCGAGTCCTTCTGGTGCACGATCTCGTGGACCTCGGCGCCCAGTTGCAGCTGGTCACCCAGGGCAGTCGCGACCGACTGGGTGAGGGTGGACGGGCCGCCGACGATGCCACGACCGAGTCCTTGCCCTACGTTCCACACCAGGCTGAAGTAACCGATGCCCGAACCGGCGGAGATCTCGTCGACGTTGCCGGCGGAGCGCGTCACGGTGGTCGCGAACAACGCTTCCGCATCCGTCGGAAGGTCACCGACCAAGTCCTTGAACGTCCGCTCATTGTCGAAGTCGTAGATCCGCTGCTGGCGTGCTGCCGCGGACTCCCCCGGGCGTTGGCGAACCACCTTGGCGTACTTGGCAACAGCGACCGCAAGCTTGGCTCCCGTCGTGATGATCGCCAGCCGGGTGCGGGGAGCCATGGGGATGCGGAACGGATAGGTCTCCAACCGGCCGCGGGTGATGAACCTGCCGTTCATCGCCAATCCAGTCAGCGACCCGGGCACGTCGACGGCTGCGACACCGATCTCGTGCAGGAGATCATCCGTTGAGGTTCCCGGGCCGGAGAAGACATGGCCACCCCAGTTGAGCCAGTACTGGCCGCGCCGCTCGGAACGGATGCGGCCGCCGACGCGGTCGGCCCGCTCCAACAGAGTCACATCCCAGTGACGCAACCGCCACGCCGCAGACAGTCCAGCGAGGCCACCACCGACAACGACGACGTCTTTCATGCAACTGCCTCCTGGCTCAACGATCACGCGCTAGAACTTTCGTCCACAGATATTTACATGCAATCAAGAGCGCGTCAAGGGATCTAAAATCAGGGAGTCAAGCCGCATAGAATGGCTCATTTTTAAATATTCGTGCCCAAAACTCTTGACACGAATCACTGAGTCTCAATAGCCTCGTCCGCCAAGAGATGCGACCGGGAAGCTTGCGTGGTCACATGACCGACGCCCCCGTTTCGCCTCTCCCGGCCGGTGCAAACCACTCGCCGGGGTCCATGAGGACCCAAGACCACGACCGGAGGCCCCGATGCACAGCCACCCCGCTACGACTCAGACCCCGAGCAGGACACCACGCCCGCTCACCCGGCCCGGGGGGTGCTCATGAACACCGCCGCCGCACCCGCGACGAACATCGCCGGCAGCGACCGCTTCAAGCAGCGCTTCCTGTACCGGCTGATCTTCGTGTCACTCGGTGGGATGGTGCTCGACGGCTACATCCTCGGGATCATCGGCCCCGTCACGACGCCGATGGAGCACGATCTCCACATCAACAGCTTGTGGGAGGGCCTGATCGCGGCGGCGTCGCTGTTCGGCATCCTCATCGGTTCCCCGATCGGTGGTTGGGCGGCCGACAAATTCGGGCGAAAGCCGCTGTTCCTCATCGACATCAGTGTGTTCGTCGTGTCATCGGCCCTGCAGTTCGTTGCGCACGATGCGGTCTCGATGCTGCTCGTGCGACTGCTGATGGGTGTCGCCATCGGCTGTGAGTACTCCGTCGGCTGGCCGATCATGAGCGAGTTCTCCCCGACGAGGCTACGGGGCAGACTGCTCGGAGCGCTCACCGTCTTCTGGTACGTCGGGTTCATGATCGGTTACACCGTCGGCTTCGTCCTCGGCGAATACACCGGGCTGGACTGGCGCGTCATCCTCGGCACCAGCACGATCATCGCCGCGGTCATCCTGGTCGCGCGCATCGGGCTTCCCGAGTCGCCGCGGTGGCTGTGGAACGAGGGACGTCAGAACGAGGCCCGCGCAGTCGTCGCGAAATACATGGAGGCGGACACCCTCGACGACCTGGTGCACGAAGAACCGCGCAAGGGCAGCTTCAGGATGCTCTTCGGACCGTCGGTATGGCGGGCGACGCTCTTCTGCTCCGGTTTCTGGTTCTGCGCCGTGTCGCCATACTTCGCCATCGCGACCTTCGCGGGCACTGTCCTGGACAAGTACGGATTGGGCAGTGGCCTCGCAGGCGGAGTCGGTCTGTCGGCGGTCAGCACCGCCGGGGTCGTTGCGACCGTGCTCTTCCTCGACAAAGCCGGGCGCAGGGTGTTCACCGTCCCACCCATGTGGCTGTGCACCGTCGTGCTCGGGATCATCGGCTTCTGGGTCGGTGCACCACCACTCATGGTCCTCGCGCTCTTCCTGATCTTCTCGTTCTTCAACGCCATGGCGAACACCCTCACCAGCGTGTACCCGGGCGAGGTGTTCCCCACCGAGATCCGTGGCATCGGCACCGGATTCGCAGCCGCCGTCAGCAGACTCGGAGCCGGGGCGGGCACCTTCCTGTTACCCGTGGCCATCGACAACCTCGGAACCGGGCCGTCCATGTTGATCGCAGCGGTCGTGTCGCTGCTGGGAGCCCTACTGTCACAGTGGCTGGCGCCCGAGACCCGAGGACGCAGCCTCAGCGAAGCAGCCGCGACCTTCTCGCACTAGGAGCACCACGATGCCATCACGCCCTCGGACAGGAGACCGACCATGACCATCGCCGTTGCCTTCAACCACAGCCCTCGGGGTGCGGCAGCCCTGCAGCTCGCTGCGCAGGAAGCACAACTACGGGGCGACGAGTTGTGTGTCCTCAACATCATTGCCGGGAACGACACCGACCCACCCAACGACCCGAAGGTGGAGCGTCAGGTCGCAGAACAGCTCGAGGACTTCCCCGGTCTGCGGTGGTCGCTGCACACCGCAACGGAGGCCTACGACACTGCCGAGTCCCTCCTCGCACTCGCCGAGCGCGTCAACGCGTCAACGCTCGTGCTCGGTTCACGGATACGGCGACCCATCGGCAAATTGATCCTCGGATCCGTCGTCCAACAGGTGCTCTACCACGCCCAGATTCCGGTCCTGGTGGTCAAGGCCTGACCTTTTCGAAAGCGAGTACATCTTCATGACAATCACCGCGGAAACCATTCGTCGTTCGAAGCCCGGCTCAATGCTGATCTCGTGCGACGACCTGCCGCCACGGGGTCACTACTTCGGTGGCGAGTTCCGTCCCAGCACTTCCGGTAGCACCCTCGTCGTCATCGATCCCTGCACTGAAACGGTCCTTGCTGAGGTGCCGGACGGCACCGTCGAGGACGTCGACGCCGCGGTCGCGGCCGCGACTGCGGCACAGCCCGCCTGGGGCCACCTCACCCCGAAGGACCGGTCGGCTGTGCTGCTCCGGATCGCGGACCGCATCGAGACGAACTCTGACCTACTGGTGCGCCTCGAGTCAGCCAACACCGGAAAACCCCTGACCGTGGCCCGAGACGACATCGACAGCACGATCGACACCTTCCGGTTCTTCGCCGGTGCTGCCAGGGCGATCACCTCCCAAGCGGCCGCCGATTACACCGACGGTCACCTGTCGGTCATCCTGCGTGAACCCCTGGGCGTCATCGGCGTGGTAACTCCCTGGAACTATCCGCTGCTGATGGCCGCGTGGAAGATCGGACCGATCTTGGCTGCGGGAAACTCGTTGGTGCTCAAGCCTTCCGAACAGACACCACTGACGACGTTGAAATTCGCCGAGCTCGTCTCCGACCTCCTTCCACCTGGCGTCCTCAATGTTGTCACCGGCGTCGGGCCGGTCGTCGGCAGCAGGTTGTCGCAACACCCTGATCTGGCCATGATCGCCCTGACCGGTTCGGTGAACTCCGGTCGCGCGGTCGCCTCCGGTGCCGCCGACTCACTGAAGCGGGTGCACCTCGAACTCGGAGGGAAGGCACCGGTCGTTGTCTTCGAGGACGCCGACCTCACGGCCGTCACCGAGGGCGTGCGTTACGCGGGATTCTGGAACTCCGGACAGGAATGCGGCGCCGGCTGCCGGATCCTCGTGCACGAAACCGTTGCCGCCGAACTCACCGAACGGCTCACGGAAGCGGTGGCCTCACTGGTCGTCGGAGAGCCTGGCGCCGGGGACGATGTCGAGATCGGGCCCATGGTCTCCAAGGCACACTTCGACCGGGTCGCCGGGTTCCTGCAGCGTGCCGAAGCTGCAGGGATCAGAGCTACCGTCGGTGGCAGAGTGCTGGACGGTCCCGGATACTTCATCGCGCCGACCGTGTTCAGCCCGGTCGCCGACGGCGCCGAGGTCGCACACCACGAGATCTTCGGCCCCGTCATCACCATCGAGACCTTCGCCGACGAGGACGAGGCCATCGAGCGCGCCAACGCCGTACCCTACGGGTTGGCTGCGTCGGTCTGGACGAACGATGCCCGCCGCAGCCACGCGGTAGCGGCAAGACTCGACGCGGGCACCGTCTGGGTCAACTCGCACCTGGTCCTCGCAACCGAAGCACCGTGGGGCGGCTTCAAGGGATCGGGCTACGGCCGGGACCTATCGATCTACGCACTTGACGATTACTCCCGCACCAAGCACGTCATGCACAATCACCAGCGCTGAGCGTGATCCCCCGACAACACCGAACCGGTCGGTCGATCCAACAGCCGATTCCATGGAGGAGGGTCACACAACCTCGCCCGGGCGGGTCTGCTGTTCAAGGAGTTCGAGAACATGCTGGTAGGCGTACCCGGTGGCCCTGCTCATGCCGATTTCGCAGGTCCGGTTGCACGAGGCATGGGCGGCAGCGCCGCGTTCGCGTACTTCGCGCGCTTCGGGACCGGTCGCGGAGGCGGTCAGTTCCGGATGCAACATCCCACGATCACCGGCGAAGCCGCAGCATCCCCAGTCGATGGGCACATGCACGTCCTCGGCGACGGCAGTCGCGACGGTGAGGAGAGCGTCATTGATCCCGAGTTGGGTTGACGAGCACGTCGGGTGCAGGCTCAAACTCGGGATCCGTGGATGCTCGGGCAGCCTTGGTAGTACTTGCTCGGCAGCGAACTCGACCGCGTCCTGGACGCGTACAGCCAGCCCGGCGTCGCGCATCATCGTGAGATACCCCTCAGTGCAACTGGTGGCATCGCTGATGAGGGTGATCTCCCGGTCGCCGACAACCTCGCGCACCGCGGAAACAACCCGCGTTCGCATCGACTCACGACCGGCGGCGAACCCCTTGGACGACCACGGCGTGCCGCAGCACAGGGAGTCAATCCCTTCGGGCACGATCAGTTGCAGTCCGACGCGCGCGCAGAGGCG
>Ga0164242_10002554_pt1 | contig 21072 bp, 16 predicted proteins | sample OricomgcompostMG_FD_108783 | JGI IMG/M metagenome (GOLD analysis project Ga0164242, IMG submission 108783) | Miracle-Growth compost microbial communities from Emeryville, California, USA - Original compost - Miracle growth compost (MG) ... | reverse complement strand
TCCGCTTGAGTACGACGACCAGCCGCTCGAGCGTGACCGGCTCGCCAGCGGACTCGGGCTTCGGAGCCGCTTGCGGCGTACCGGAAGCGGGCTCCTCCTGGTCCGCCGGCGCGGGCCGCTCGCCCTGCGGCTCCGTGGCCGCCCGGGTCTCCAGCGGACCGCGCTTGGAGGTGGTGATCCAGCCGTCGGCGACCTCGAGCGGTGCGGGCTTCTGGGCATCGCCGAGCTCGAGCACGATCGCCTCGTCCAGCAGCGGAGCATCGGGCTCGGACGAGCGGGCAGCGGCCCGGCGGCGTACCTGCATTCGGGGTGCCGGTGCCGGCGTACCCCGCTGGCCTTCCGCGGTGGCCGCCGGGTCCTCAGCACCGAGGCTGCCGAGCTCGTCGGCAATCGCGCGCTCGGCCGCCTCCATGAGGGCGCGTTGCAGCGCCTGGCTGCCGCCTCCGCCGAGCGCGGGAATGCTCATAAGGCCTCGATCGGCCGGGTTTGCGGCGACCTGAGGAACCGGGTCGGTCGCCCGTCGCCAGTCAGTCGCGGGCGATGGACGCGGCCAGGCTGACCAGGTGACCGAGCCGCGCGAGCTCGGAGTCGAGGAAGTCGGGGCCGCCGCGGCGGCCGATCACGACGATGTCGTTGCCGTCGATGCGGGCACCGGCGTAGACCGTCTCGGCGTCATCGGACACCTCGAGACGCGCGGTGCGCTCGATCTCGACGAACGGCAGGTCGTCGGGCGCGCCCGAGCTGCACTTGCCGCAGCCGGTGACCCGGTTGACGCGCACTGCCCAGTCGGCCCGGAACGTCTCCGGCAGCACCTCGACCAGCCGGTCGAGCGCATCGGACGGCGCCTCGGTCAGGTCCTCGACCGCCTCCAGATCGAGGAACAGGTTGCCGCCGGCGGCGTACCTGCTGATCCAGATCACCTGGACCTGGTCGAGTGCGTTGCAGGCCGAGACGACCGAGTCGGGCATCGCACCCGGCGCCATCTCGAGCAGGACGTCGTCGACAGCGGTGCCGTCGTGGTTCTTCTCCACGATCTCCAGCGCCTCGATGTCACCACCCGCCTCACCGATGGCCGTTGCCAGACGACCGAGAGATCCCGGTACGTCGGGCAGTTGCGCGCGGAGCAGGTAAGGCACTCCATGACTGTAACCCGATGGTGTTACAGGTGTTCGCAATAGTCACGAGTTGGTCACGGCCGTGCCGGACGCCGACCCAGAAGCGAGCCCAGAAGCCAGCGCGGCCACCTCCTCGCCTGGCTCGCCCAGCCGACGCCTCAGGCCGGTCGCCCGCTGCGCGCGACGGGTGACCGCCGTGACCACCGCTTCGCGGCTGCCGATCACTGTCACCCGGTCCCGGGCACGGGTGACGGCGGTGTAGAAGAGCTCCCGGGTCAGCAGGGGCGAGTCGGCGGGCGGGAGCAGGACGGTGACCTCGCGAGCCTGGCTGCCTTGGCTCTTGTGCACCGTCATCGCATGCAGGGTCTCGACGGCGCCCAGTCGCGCGGGTGCATAGCTTGCGCCACCGGCGATGTGGATCTGCAGACTCTCCCGTCCGTTGGCGTCCCGGCCTGCGACCGTGACGCCGGTGTCGCCGTTGAACAGCCCGACACTGTAGTCGTTGGCGGTAACCAGGATCGGCCGCCCGGCGTACCAGTCACCGAGCCAGCCGCCGGCGAGCTCGCCGAGGGCGCGGTCGATCTGCAGGTTCCAATGCTCGGCGCCCCAGGGGCCATCGCGGTGGGCGCACAGCAGTCGGTGCTCGTCGGCGGTCGCGAGGGCGCCGGCGGCGTCACCCGCCAGCGCCAGCCGGCGCAGCTCGGCGGCATGGCTGGTGAGCTGGGCGCGGACAGCTGTCATCGCGGCGTCGTCGTCGGGGTCGATCCAGCGCAGCCGCGCCGAGTCGCCGTCGAGCAGTCCCAGCACCCGGTCGGGGTCGCCCTCGCGCAGCGCCTGGGCGAGGTCGCCGATGCCAGCACCGAAGCGGTGGGTGGTGCGAAGCGCGGCAACCACGCCCGAGTCGCGGTCGGCCAGCCCGGCCACCAGGTCCGCGAGCACCGCGCCGGCCTCGACCGAGGCGAGCTGGTCGGGGTCACCGACCAGGATCAGGCGCGTGTCAGGCCGGACCGCCTCCAGCAGCCGCGCCATCATCGTCAACGAGACCATCGACGTCTCGTCGACCACGATCACGTCGTGCGGCAGCTTGTTGCCGCGGTGGTGCGCGAACCGCGTCGACGAACCCGGTCGCCAGCCCAGCAGCCGATGCATCGTCGAGGCGGTCAGGCCAGCGAGCCGCGCTCGGTCCTCCGCGCTGAACCGCTGCTCACGCTGCGCCTCCTCCACCGCCTCCTGCAATCGCGCGGCCGCCTTGCCGGTCGGGGCGGTCAGCGCTATCCGCAGCGGGCTCGCGGCTTGGGCCGCGATGAGGGCGAGCAGCCCAGCGACGGTGGTGGTCTTGCCCGTGCCCGGGCCGCCGGTCAGCACCGTCGTCCACTGCCCGGCAGCAGCCAGGGCGGCGGCCCGCTGCTCGGCGTACCCGTCTCCAGGGAAGAGGCGCTCCGCGCGCTCGGTGAGCCTCGTGCCGTCGACCATGGGGGGATCGAGTCGCTCGCGGGCGAGCAGGTCGTCACGGACCTGGCCCTCCTCGCGCCAGTACCGGTCGAGATAGAGGAGGTCGCCTTCGGTCCGCACCACGGACTTCGCGGCGAGCGGACCGACCGCGACCCGGCCCAACCAGCCGTCGCTCGGCCAGGGCAGGTCCGGCTCCGTCGCGGTGAGCTCGTTGAGGTCGACACAGACGGAGCCCGCACGCGCCGCGCGTACGGCGAGGGCAACGGCCAACTGGGCCTCCTCGTCCGCTCCGCCGACCAGGACCGCGGTCCGGGCCGCGACATGGACGTCGGCAGCGGTCAGGATGCCGGCGGCGTTGAACTCCCTGAGCACGCCGCTCGCACCGAGGGCGAACCGCGCATCGGCGGGATCGGTGGTCTCGTCGGTCCAACGCTCGATCATCGGAGGGCCTCCTGCACAACGGTGCCGTCGAGCAGGTCGGAGAGCGCCGTCACCAGACTGGCGGGCGGCTGCCAGGAGAAGACCCCGGTGGGGTGGCCGTCGACCAGCGGCGTCTCGGGGCCGCACATCCCGCGCAGGTAGAGATAGAGGACGCCGCCGAGGTGCTCACCTGGGTCGTAGCTCGGCAGCCGCCAGCGCAGGTAGCGGTGGACGACGACGGAGTAGAGCAGGGCCTGCAGCGGGTAGTGGGAGTGCAGCATGGCAGCGGCCAGGTCGGTGTAGTCGGCGGCGGTGGTGCCGAGGAAGTTGGTCTTGTAGTCGACGATCAGGAACCGGCCGACGGGTGATCCCTGAGGAGCCGAGGAACCAGGCGTCTCGAAGGGCACGCGCAGCACTGCGTCGATCGAGCCGGAGAGATATCCGCGTAGCGGCTGATCGCCGAGCAGCGGGGTCGTCAGCCGGTCGGCGTAGGGCGCCAGCGGATCGTCGGCCGGGAGATAGGTGCGGAGCAGCGGGGCGAGGTCGCGCAGCAGCACCTCCGGCGCGGTGCGGTCGCCGAGGTCGCCCCCCGCGAGGGGGAGCTCGAAGTCGAGCTCACGCAGCCGGTCACGCAGCGGGATGCCGGCAAGCGTCAGCCCGGGCGCGAGCGGTCCGAGCGGTGTGTGGTGCAGCGGCACCAGCGCGGCGGCGAGCTGCTCGGGCTCCGCGGCGACCGGAGCAAAGCGCAGCTGCTCGCTCACCTGGCGGAGCAGCTCGGTCCCGAGGTCGGGGGCCTCGGGGTCGGCGTGCTCGAGGACCGCGTGCACCAGGGTGCCGAAAGCGGCGCCCGCGGGCAGGTCGGCCATCGGCGAGCCGACGGTCTCCGCCACGTCCACTGCCATCGGCGCCGCGATGTCCGTGACCTCAGGCGCCTCCGGCTCGTCGTCCTTCCCGGCGTCCTCCGGCTCGGAGCCGACGTGGGCGCCCTCCTCGACCCGGATCAGCGCCGAGTAGGAGGTACGCCGCCAGTCGGCGTCGACCTGGCGGTCGAAGGTGCGCACCGCCAGCGCCGCGGGAGCGGCGTGGTCGGTGGGCGGGGTCACGGCGGAGAGCTCGGCGATCTCCGCGGTCGGCCCACCGGCCTCCTCGATCAGGCCGAGGATCCGGCCGGCGTAGGCGTCGTCGCCCACCTGCTGCTCCGCGGGCACCTCGAGCGTGCCGGGCTGACGACCGAAGAGCATGCGGTGCAGGCCACCGATCGGCGTGTTCGCCGTGGGCGCCCACCAGGCGACCAGCTGGGACTGGGCTCGGGTGGCGGCGACGTAGAGGCGGCGCAGGTCCTCGCCCGACTCCTCGGCGAGGTGCTCAGCCGCGTGACCACCGGTGACGTCGAGAGTGCGCTGGCCGTGTCGCCCCGAATCGGAAGGAGCGTGGAAGAGCGCGACGTCGACCGGGTGCTCGTAGCGCTGGTAGGCGAAGGGCAGGTAGACGACGGGGTATTCGAGCCCCTTGCTCGCGTGGATCGTGACGATCTGCACCGAGGCGTCGTCGGAGTCGAGGCGCCGCGGTCGATCTCCGCTGGCGAAGCGCCTGCGCTCCGCGCGGAACCAGCTCAGCAGCGCCGTCAGCCCGAGACGCTCCCGCAGAGCGGTGTCATGGAGCAGCTGACCGAGGTGCCGGATGTCGGTCAGGAGGCGTTCGCCGTCGACCCACCCCAGGACGCGTGCGGTCAGACCGCGCTCCTCGGCGGCCTCGAGCAGTGCGGCCACGCCACGGCCGCGGAGCAGCAGTGCCCAGCCACGCAGGGTGTCGGCGATGGTGGCGGTGAGCTCCTCGCCGCCGTGGTCGAGCGTCGCCACGTCGTAGCCCAGGAAGCAGGTCAGCGCGGCGGCACGCACCAGCCCGGAGCGGTGCGGCGACTCCAGTGCGGTCAGCAGGCAGAGCCAGTCCTCGCCGGCCGGGGTGAGGAACACGTCGCCGCCACCCTGGACCACGGCCGGGATGCCGCGGGCATGCAGTGCCTCCTGCACCAGGGTGCCGTGATCACGGGTCGAGACCAGGACGGCCACGTGCCCGGCGCGTACGTGCTCGCCACACCAGGTGGCGCCGGAGGCGAGCAGCTCGGCGACGTCGCCGGCCAGATCGCGGGCGATGTGCTCACGAGCCTCGGCGGCGGCGATCAGTCCGCGCTTGAGCCGGAAGCCGGTCCGTGGCACCTGCCGCAACCGGAACGGCGAGGGTCGCGGCGCACCGACCAGGCGGGACTCGCCGTGGTGGGCCTCGACCGGATGCACGACGATGTCGCGATCACCGAGCGCCGCCCCGCCGAGCACGGTCTGCAGCCGAGCCAGCAGCGCCGCGTCGCTGCGCCAGTTGGTGCCGAGCGTCTCGCGGGAGGTCGCCGTGCGGGCGGCAGCGAGATAGGTGGCCACATCCCCACCTCGGAAGGCATAGATGGCCTGCTTGGGGTCGCCGATCAGCACCATCGCGCGGCCCGGCGCGTCGGCTCCGAAGGCACGCTCCAACACCCGCCACTGCACCGGATCGGTGTCCTGGAACTCGTCCACCAGCACCAGCTGCCAGCGCTCCCGCATCCGGGCCCGAGCGGCGCCCGCCGGATCCTCCAGGGCGTCGGCGAGGCGACTGAGCAGGTCGTCGTAGGAGAGGATCCCGAGTCGTCGCTTGCGCTGCTCCACCTCCTCGCGGACGGCCACGGCGAAGTCGACCCGCGCCGTACCGCTCGGGGCAGTGGCGGCCGCGAGCGTGGCCTGCGGATCGCCGACCACCTTCCGGGCCAGCGCGAGCGCCTCCTCGCGCCCGAACGGCGGGTGCTCGCGCAGCTGCCCGAACCGGCGTAGGTAGAGGTCGTCGACCACTTCGACCACCAGGTCGTCGAGCGAGTCCACCAGCGTCGCACCGGCATCGGTGTCACCGGCCACACCGAGCGAGCGCAACACCAGCTGGCAGAACTGATGGGTGGTGGCGATGGTGGCCGCGTCGAAGTCGGCCAGCGCGTCACGCAGTCGCGACCGACGGCGCTCGCGCTCGGCCGGGTCGCAGTCGAGCAGATGGGACAGGAAGTCGCTCCCAGCCGCGTCCTCGGCATCGAAGGCACGCTGCGCCTCGACCAGCTGGCCGCGCACCCGCTCGCGCAGCTCCTGGCTGGCCGCCCTACCGAACGTGATGACCAACAGCTGGTCGAGCCGGGCGTGCCCCTCGGCGACGTAGCGGGTCACCAACGCACCGACGGTGAAGGTCTTGCCGGTGCCGGCGCTCGCCTCGAGCAGGGTGGTGCCGGTCGGCAGCGGACCGCAGATGTCGAACGTCACCATGACCCCTGTTCTGCGACCAGGAGCGGGCTCCAGACCCGCATCGCCAGCGCACCGAACCGATGCGCCTCACCGTCGTACGCCTCACCGGCCGGGGGCGCCTCCGCCAAACCGGGGAGCGCCGCGCGCGCACCCCAGGCCCGGACCTGCTCGGCGTCACTGCACTCACCTGGGAAACGGCCGTCCCGCCAGTCCCAGCCCGCCTTCTCCAGCGCATCGTCGCTGCTCGCGTGCGTACGCCGATGGCGGGCGTAGGTGAGCGACGCCTTGAGCGGGAACGGCAGCGGCTCGCTCAGCCCGGCATCGCGGAGCGTGACCAGATCCCGCAGCAGCCCGCGGGCCCGGTGGTCGAGCGGACCCAGCTGGGAGAGACCGAAGGGGGTGCGCGAGCGGCTGTTGCCCGGCCGGCCGACGGTGAAGGCACTCCAGGCACGGTCCTCGTCGGAGGCGGCGAGGGCGAGCAGCTGGATCCAGGACTGCAGCCGGTGGGTGGCGCCGAGCCTGCTGAAGGAGACCGGGACGAGGCGGTCGCCGTACACCTGGGCGACGGTGCCGCGGAGGCGGCGGCCCTCGCCCAGGTCGACGTCGACGTCCACCGCCTGGGCGGGGCGGGTGCGCAGCTCGAGCGCCTTGGCGGCGAGCGGCTTGGCCCGCTCCACGATGTCGCCGAGCAGCCGCCACCCGAGGAATCCGGGCGGCAGGACGCCACGGCGCCACTCCCGCTGCCGGGCCTCCTCGGGATCGAGGCCGCCGAGGAGGTCGTGCAGGATGCGCTCGCCGACGCCCCACTGCGTGAGGCTGTCGATCTCGACCGGCAGGCCGGCGTCGAGCGGCTCCTCCTCGCGGACGAGTGCCACGTCGAGCCGGTCGCGCAGGAAGCCGCGGACCGGACTCTTCCAGAACGAGAGCAGGTCCTCCAGCACCACGTCGTCGGCCGGCGCCGGCGGCAGCGGCCCGCGCAGGAAGGGCGGCGCCTCGCGCTGGGAACGGGCTGCGGTCGCCCCGGCGAGAGCGGCCCGGTCGAAGGTGAACGGCCGTCCCGGCACGAGCGCGCCGGAGACGAGGTTGCGGGTGTCGAAGGGCTGCAGCGGATGATGCACCGTCACCTGCTCGGCGACCCGCTGCGAGGCCGCGGGCGCCGCGGTGACGTCGAGCGCATCGAGCAGCTCGCCGAGGGGCACCGCCGGAGGCTTGGGCTGGCCGGAGTATTCGCCGGCGCCGGAGTAGGTGACGACCAGCGTCTCGGTCGCCGCCAGGATCGCGTCGAGGAAGAGCTGGCGATCCTCGCTGCGCGGGTCGCGCTCACCGGTCAGCGGATCGCGGGCGAGCGCGTCGTCGCCGTCGGCGATGCCCGTCCGCGGGAAGACGCCATCGTCGAGGCCGAGCAGGCACACCACCCGGTGGGGCACCGACCGCATCGGCACGAGGGTCGCGACGGTCAGGGTGCCGGTGCGGAAGTTGGCCCGGGTCGGGCGACCCTCGAGCCGATCGCCGAGCAGGGCACGGAGGTCGGGGAGCCGGAGCGGCACCCCGCTCCGCTCGGCTGCCGCCTCCCGCACCTGGCCGAGCAGCCGCTGCACCTGGCCGCTCTGCCACGACTCCGTCGCGGGCACGTCCGCGAGGAGTGTGACGCCCTCGCCGAGGGCCTGCAGCCAGTGCTCGAGCGGATGAGTGCCGACCAGCCGGTCGGTCACCGCACGCACCCGGTCGACGAACTCGGTCAGCCGGCCGACCAGATCGATGTCGCCGCTGCCGACATCGTCCAGGGGCAGGGTCTTGTCGAGCCAGGTGTCGGCGTCCTCCGACATGGTGACACCGGCCAGCAGGCGGTCGAGACCGAACTCCCAGGTGTTGGCTACGTAGTCCTGCAACCCGAACTCGGCGCGGTGAGGCGCGTCGAAGCCCCAGCGCACCCCGGCCTCGCGGGCCCAGTCGGTGAGCTGGCGCAGGTCGTCCTCGCGCAACCGGAACCGCCGTCGCACCGGCTCCAGGTGGGCCAGGTCGAGCACGTCGCCCACACCGGCGCGCCCACCCGCCAGGTCGAGGAGCCGAGTGGCCAGGTCGAGCAGCGGGTTGGTGCGATCGAGGGCCCGGTCGGCCAGCCGCACCCGCAGTCGATGGGCCGGGTGACCGGTCTCGCCGACCACTTCGGCGAGACCGAAGCAGGCCTCGATCATCGGTGCGTACGTCTCGACGTCGGGGCACATCACCACCACGTCACGCGGCTCCAGCGTCGGGTCGTCGGCGAGCAGACCGAGCAGCACCTCACGCAGCACCTCGACCTGACGAGCCGGACCGTGGCAGGCATGGACCTGGATCGACCGATCGCCGCCCGCCACGACCCGCGCGGCCGTGTCGCCGACCATGTTGGCCCGCAGGTCGTGCTGCAGCCAGCCCAGCAGGGTCGCCGGCTCTGCCGGTGCGGTGAGCACCGGCTCGTCGACGTACGCGATCGTCGCCAGTGCCCGCTGGAGCTCGCGGGTGTCGCGGCCGAGCGTGGCCAGCAGCGGGTGGCCGACCCGCTCCACCGAGCGGTCGTCACGACGCGGCACCGGCCCGGCGAGGTCGACCAGCGTGTCCCAGAGGGCCGCCGACGGATGCGGCAGCCAGAGGTGCACGTCGCGATGCTCACCGAGCGCTGCCAGCAGCTCGATCTCGGTGGGGGGCAGGCGGGTGTGGCCGAAGAGCGAGAGCCGGTCGGGCAGGTCGAAGGAGGCGGGCTCGTCGCGCAGCTGTGCCAACGTCTCGGCCTGGCGCTCCCCCGGCCTGGCGCCGCCGATCACCGCTGCGACGCGGCGCCACAGCTCGGGCTGCCAGGCCAGGTCCGCCGGCACCTCGCCGACGCCGCGCGACCAGTCGTGCAACAACGCCGGCCGCTGCACGGCATAGGACGCGAAGAGCCGTGCGAGCCGCCGCGCCGTGGCCAGCCGCCGCCCGCTCCGCAGCTCGGCCTCGTCCGCAGTGAGACCGTGACCGAGGTGGCGCGCGAGCGTGGCTGCCCACGGCTCGTGCAGACAGTCGTCGATGACCGTCAGCAGCGGCCAGGTCAGCGCGTCGGGCGCCCACGGGTCCTCGTCGTCCTCAGGCAGGGCCGCGAACAGCGACCACGGCGAGCGGAAGTCGACCCCGGCGCACACGCCGTCGCCCCGACCGGTTGCGGCGCCGAGGCGATGGGACAGCCGCTGGGAGAGCCATCGCTCCACGCCCCTGGCCGGCACCACGACGACCTCGGTCGCGAACGGATCGGCCGCGGGCACCGCGAGCAGCTCGCCGAGTGCGTCGGCGAGCTGATCGGTGCGCGCCGCGCGATGGAGTCGGACAGCCACGTCGGCAACCTACAAGCGACCCCCGACAGTTCGCCGAGCGGTCGTCCCCGGGCCGCTGGTCGTCAGTCCTCGTCCTCGTCGATCCGATCGGCGCGCGCCAGCTCCCGGTCGAGCTCCGCCCGCGCGTGCGGCTTGCCGTGGAAGCGCCGATAGCTGACCGCGAGCAGCGCCAGGGCGATCACCGCCGAGATCTCCAGGGTCGCCCCGGTCTCCCAGCTCCCGGCCAGCCACAGCCGGGCCGGGAGCGGCCACCAGTCGGGGACTGCCGGGTCGACGATCCACAGCACACCGGCCGCGACCAGGCCCAGTGCCACCGCCACCGACACCAGCAGCCGTGGCCAGGTCTCCACCCCGTCGGCCGCGCCGCGCATCGCCCGCAGCCGGAGCGGCTCGAGACGCCGGCGGGCCCATTCGTACTCCCGCGCGAGCAGTGCCAGCCCGAGGACGAGGAGCAGCAGACCGGGGCCGGGCAGGACCAGGGCCGCGATCCCGAGGACGACGAAGAGCCAGCCGAGGACTTCGAGGAACAGTCGACGGATCGTGCTCACGCCTCAGAGCGTGCCAGACCGGCTCCCATCCCGAGCAGCCCATCCCCGAGTACGTCGCGGCAGGCAGCACACCGCGCCACAGCCCCATCGCCCCTGCCCGCGAGCTCTCGCTAGGTTGGCAGGATGAGCTATCAGCCCGATCCCCACCGCTATGACGGCCGCATGCCCTACCGCCGCACCGGCCGCAGCGGCCTCGCCCTTCCCGCCCTGAGCCTGGGCCTGTGGCACAACTTCGGCGACGACGTGCCCTATCTACGGCAGGCAGAGATCCTCCAGGCGGCCTTCGACGCCGGCATCACCCACTTCGACCTGGCCAACAACTACGGGCCGCCCTACGGCTCGGCCGAGACGAACTTCGGCCGCCACCTGCGTGACTCCTTCGCCGGGCTGCGCGACGAGCTGGTCATCTCCACCAAGGCCGGCTGGGACATGTGGCCGGGCCCCTACGGCCAGATCGGCGGCTCCCGGAAGTACCTGGTCTCCTCGCTCGACCAGTCGCTTCGCCGCCTCGGCGTGGAGTACGTCGACGTCTTCTATCACCACCGTCCCGACCCGGAGACCCCGCTCGAGGAGACGATGGGCGCCCTGGATGCCATCGTCCGCAGCGGCAAGGCGCTGTACGCCGGGATCTCGTCGTACTCCCCCGCGCTGACCGCCGAGGCGGCACGGATCCTGGGCGAGCTCGGCACCCCGCTGCTCATCCACCAGCCGTCGTACTCGATGCTCAACCGCTGGATCGAGACCGACGGACTGCTCGACACGCTGGAGGAGGTCGGCGCCGGCTGCATCGCGTTCAGCCCGCTCGGCCAGGGCATGCTGACCACGAAGTACCTCGACGGCGTACCCGCCGGCTCCCGTGCCGCGCAGGACAAGTCGCTCTCCACCGACCTGCTCACCCCGGAGGCGCTGGCGAGCGTGCGCGCGCTCAACGCGATCGCGGAGGGCCGTGGCCAGACGCTGGCACAGATGGCGCTCGCCTGGGCCCTGCGCGATCCGCGGATGACGTCGCTGGTGATCGGCGCGTCCTCGGCCGACCAGATCCGAGACAGCGTCGGCGCACTGCGACGGCTCGACTTCACCGACGACGAGCTCGCCGTCATCGACCGGCACGCGGTCGACTCCGGCATCGACCTGTGGAAGCAGGCCCGGGACTCCACCGGCCTGCGGATCTGAGCGTCGGTGGGATAGTCCAGCCAAACCCGGCTCAGGCGTCGAACCGTGCGCCCTCGGGCTTCTCCGGCAGGATGTACCAGACCAGCAGGATGATCCAGCCGACGATCGGGATCAGCACAAGCAGCTGCCACCAACCCGAGCGGTTGGTGTCGTGCAGGCGGCGGGCGTTGAGGGCGAGCTCGGGCACGATGATCGCCAGGCCGTAGAGCGCGGAGAGGATCGCGAAGCCATTGCTGACCGCCTCGAGCACGTTGAGGACGATCCCCACGATCGCGTTGAACAGGAAGAACCACCAGAACTCCGAGCGGCTCGCGCGCCCCCGAAACTGGGCGTACTTGCCGAAGAAGCGCTGCACGGCCTGCCCGAAGCTGGCGCCGCGCAGCGGCGCGACCGCCGGGTCGCCTTGCGGCGGCGCCCCGTAGGGATTGCCGTAGGAGCCACCGCCGTAAGGGTCCGGGGGCGGGGTCGGATAGGGCTCGTAGGACATGTGGACCTCCTGGCCGTGCGAGGGTGACGAACGCACGTTACGACCACCAACGCCACCGCGCCAGCAAGGTGACGGACAGGTTCGTACCACCACTTGTTCAGGTGCAGTCAGGTCGCCGGCAGGTTGGGGGCACACACTGGAGCCATGGCACGCGTAGGACTCTGCGAGGACGACCCGGCGATCCGACGGATCGTCTCGGAGGCACTGCGGATCTCGGGACACCAGACCGCAACCGCCCACGACGGCAGCGAGGCGATCCGCCTCTTCAAGGATGACAACGACCTGGACGTGATCATCCTCGACATCGGGCTCCCCGACGCGGACGGCCGCGACGTGTGCCAGGCCTTGCGCAGCAACGGGCAGGTCGCGCCCGTCCTCTTCCTGACCGCGCTCGGTCAGCTGCACGAGAAGGTGGCCGGCTTCGCTGCCGGCGCCGACGACTACCTGACCAAGCCCTTCGACGTGAAGGAGCTGGTCGCCCGGGTCGAGGCGCTCAGCCGCCGTGGCCGCTTCGTCGTCCCCCGCAACCCGACCGACCTCGTCCTGGATCCCGCTCGCCACGCGGTGGTCTGCGAGGACCGCGAGGTGATGTTGACGCCGACCGAGTTCCGGATGCTCGCGGCGATCACCAGCCGGCCCGGCGAGGTGGTCAGACGCCGCGCCGTCGTCGCCGCCGCCTGGCCCGACGGCGCGATCGTCAGCGAGAACACCATCGACTCCTACGCCGCCCGGCTGCGCCGCAAGCTGCACGAGGTGGGGTCGCCGGTGGAGCTGAAGACCGTGCGGGGTGTCGGCTTCACCCTCAGATGAACCCGGCGCGTTGAATGGTCGCCATGATCCGTCTGCGGCCGCGCGGGTTCCGCACCCAGATCGTCACCTCGACGGTGCTGCTGATGGCCTTCGTGATGATCGTCCTCACCGCCGGCACCCAGGCGGTGCTGGAGTGGAACTCGCGCAATGACATCCGGCGTGCGCTCGCCGAGCGCACCACTGCGGTGCTGCAGGTCGTGCAGGCGAGCGACACTCCCCTGGCCAGCCGGTCGTGGGAGACGCTGGAGCCACTGAGCCGGGTCTTCGACAGCAACGGCGTACCGGTGGGTGGCAGCATCCAGCACATCGCCGCCGGCGACGCCGCCGCGCTGGCCGACGAGGTGCTGCGCACCGGCAAGCAGCAGAGCACCGAGGTGCACGAGACCATCAACCTGCGGGCGGTGCCCTTCACCACCACTGCCCACGAGCGCGGAGTCGTGGTGGTGAGCGAGAGCTCGCAACCCTATGAGCGCAGTGAGCTCGAGGCGCTGATCGCCATGATCGTGCTCGGCACCTTGGTGGTCGCGCTGGCCGGCGGGATCGCCTGGCGTGTCACCCATCAGGCGCTGGAGCCGGTCGAGCAGATGGCCGAGCGGGCGGCCGAGTGGTCCGAGCACGACCTGTCACACCGCTTCGCCCTCGGTGCCGCCGACAACGAGCTGAGCAAGCTCGGCGAGACCCTCGACCACCTCCTCGACCGGGTCGCCGCCGCGCTTCGGGCCGAGCAGCGGCTGACCGCCGAGCTCGCCCACGAGCTGCGCACTCCGCTCACCGCGATCCAAGGCGCCGCCGACCTGGCCCTGCTGCGCGGCGTCGAGGACGACGAGGCCCGCCAGGACCTCGAGGCGATCTCGGCCGCCGCCCGGCGGATGACCGGCGTCATCTCGACCCTGCTCGAGCTGGCGCGCGAGCGCGGCGCGAGCGCCAAGGCCAGTACGCCGCTGGCCACTGTCATCGAGGCCATCCGGCCCCTCGTCCCCGACACCGTGGCGCTGGTGGACGAGGCCTCGGCGGTCACCGTCCCGGTGGCGGCACCCGCCGAGCTGGTCATCCGGGCCGCCGCCCCGATCGTGGAGAACGCCGTCCGCCACGCCCGCAGCACGGTCCGGCTCGAGGCTCGGGTCACCCCGGATCGGGTGCAGCTGCTGATCGCCGACGACGGTCCGGGCCTTGCCGCCGCCGTACCGGAGAACGTGTTCGAGCCCGGCGCCTCGGGGTCGGGCGGCACCGGGCTCGGTCTGGGGATCGCGCGCCGGGTGGCGCGCTCACTCGGCGGCGAGGTCCAGGTCGCCGGCCCGGGCGCTGCCGGCGACGTCGGCGGCACGGGCGCCGTGTTCGTGCTCAGCCTGCCCCGCCGCTGACCGGTCACCGAGCGGAGCAGCCGCCGAGGGCGCGTCGCGGTGCGTGACCGCCACATAGCCGACCAGCAGCGCGAACAGCACCAGGCCCAGGCCGGTCACCGGGCCGGTGCCCCACCCCAAGCCGCCGTGGCGGTGGCTGACCGCGAGCCCGTCGGCGACCGAGGCGCCGAGCGGACGGGTCAGGGAGTACGACGCCCAGAAGCATGCGACCGCGCTCATGCCCAGCCGCCAGGCGGCCAGCGGCGCCAGGATCAGCACGCCGAAGATCACCACCGACCACCAGTAGCCCAGGTGCAGGCTGGTCGCGGTGGTGTCACCGAGGGCGGTGCCCAGCCCGAAGGTGAGCAGCACCGTGCCCCAATAGAACCGCTCCCGACGCGGCGTCGTGATCGAGTGCACCGAGAGCGTGCCCTCGCTCCGCCTCCACCACGCCAGCAGGCCGAGCAGCAGGACGAGGTAGAGGGCGGCGTCGACGTAGTACGGCGAGCCGAGCGCCTCGTGCGGCCCGTCGGCGATCATCGTGCCGAAGACCGCCACGAACAGCACCGTCACCCAGTACCGGACCGGGTGGTAGCTGGGCGCTCGCAGCTGCCATCTCAGTGTGGCGAAGAAGCCGCCCACACCGATGACGCCGGCGGCGACCAGGTTCCAGGTGCCGAGGAAGTCGGAGGCGGTCTCGCCGATGCCGGTGGTCAGCAGCTTGACGACCCAGAAGACCAGGAAGACCTCGGGGACCTTGGCGGCAGTCGAACGTGTGCTCATACCGCGACCGTAGGCAACCGTCGCTGGCCCCTACCTGATCATCCGGGGTCCCGAATTCGGGTGGCCGGCTCAGAAGCCCTCGGGCCCGCGCCGACGAGGAACCCGATCATGAAGCACCGCGCCCGCCTCCTCGCTCTGCTCGCCCCGTTGCTGGGCGGCCTCGTCGCCGTACTCCCGACGACGCCGGCGATGCCCGCCGTCACGCACACCTGGGACCCGCGAGGACCCGTCGTTCCCTTCCGCTGGAACCCGTGCCAGCCGATCACCTACCGGGTCGACCTCGCCGGCGCACCGCGGCGCAACCTCAAGGTGCTGCGCTCCGCGCTGCACGACGTCTCGGTCGCGAGCGGCTTCCGGTTCGTGTACGGCGGGCGCACCAGCGCGGTGCCCTACGCCAAGGGGCGCAGCGCTCTGCATCAGGTCCCCGGTCGCGGTCTCACCGTCACCTGGGCCACGCCCCGGAAGGTGCCCGGGCTGGCCGGTCACGTCGTCGGGCTGGGTGGCCCCGGCACCTCCTACAGCCGCGTCGGCAGCGACTGGCAGATCGACAGCGCCGCCGTCGTCATCGACAAGACCGCCTCGCTCACCACCGCGATGGTCAAGGGGCCGAGTCTCAAGAGCCTGCTGCTGCACGAGCTGGGCCACGCCATGGGTCTGGGTCACAGCCGCTCCAAGGCCGACGCCATGTACGCCGGCCTCGGCCCCCGGTTCCGTCCTCACCTCGGCCCCGGCGACAGGGCCGGCCTGCGCGCCCTGGGCGCCTCCCACTCCTGCCCCTGACGTGGCTCCCTCCGACCAGGGGCGGAGGCCAACTGTGGACCGTGGGGCGATGACCGCCGCGGCCCCTGACCGGGACCGTTATCGGTATGACCGATACACCCACTCTCCCACGCCCGCCAGCGGTCCTGACCGCTGAAGGCCTCACCAAGCGGTACGGCCGCACGCCCGCCGTGGAGGACGTCTCCTTCGAGGTGCGCAGCGGCGCCGTCACCGGCTTCCTAGGACCGAACGGCGCCGGCAAGACCACGATGCTGGCGATGCTCGCCGGCCTCATCAGACCGACGCGCGGCCGCGTGCTCCTCGGAGGCGTGCCGCTCAGCGAGCGCCGGCCCGACGCCCGTCGGATCGGAGCGTCGATCGATGCATGCGGGGCACATCCCGGTCGGTCCGCACGTCAGCACCTGCGCGCCCTTGCCGGCTTCGCCCGGCTTCCAGCCGCACGGGTCGACGAGGTGCTGGTGGATGCGGGTCTCACCCATGCGGCGGACCGACGCGTCGGCGGTTTCTCCCTCGGCATGCGCCAGCGCCTGGGACTGGCAGCAGCGCTTCTCGGCGATCCCGAGGTGCTCCTGCTCGACGAGCCGGCGAACGGCCTCGACCCTGAGGGGATTCGTTGGCTGCGCTCGTTGATGCGGGCGCAGGCGGCGCGCGGCCGTGCCGTGCTGGTCTCCAGCCACCTGCTCAGCGAGGCTGCCCAGACCATCGACGACATCGTCGTGGTCCGGAACGGTCGCCTCGTGCACGCCGGCGCGGTCGCCGACCTCGCTCGAGGTGGCGGCGTCTGGGTGCGTGCCGACGATCCTGAGCTCTTCATCCGGGCCGTCGTACGCGCGGGTGGCCGGACCACGCCGGATCCGGCCGGCACTCGGCAGCTCGTGGAGGGACTGGAGCCACCCGCGATCACCGAGCTTGCCCGCCAAGCAGGCGTCGGCCTCTACGAGCTGACGCCACAGCACGCGTCCCTGGAGGACGTCTTCCTCGAGCTGACAGGAGCCTCGCGATGAGCCCGTTCACCACCTTGGTCGCCGCCGAGCTGCGCAAGCTCCTCACCATCCGCACGGCGCTGTGGTTTGCGCTGGGATCGGTCGCGCTTGCAGGACTGAACGCCGTCATCGTCGGCCTCGCATCGGGAACGCTCGATGAGGTCGGCGAGAAGGAGGAGGCGCTGGGCGGGATGCCGGTCCTGCTCCTGTTCTTCGGGCTCGTCACCGTCACCGCCGAGTGGCGCCATCACACCGCCGCGCCGGCGGTGCTCCTGTCCGGCCGCTCGCCCCGCGCCGTGACCGTCGCCCGGCTGACCGCGACAACGATCGTCGGCATCGGACTCGCCCTGCTCACCATCGGCGCAGCCTGCGCCGCCGCCGTACCGATCCTGGACATCCACCAGCCCGGCCCGGCTCTGACCACCGCCCAGATCCTCTCGGTGGCCGGAGGCAGTGCTCTCGCCGGAGCGCTGTCGGTGATGCTGGGAGCCGCCCTGGGTGGGCTGCTGCGCAACCAGATCCTTGCCATCGTCACCGGTGTCGTCCTCTACTTCATCGCTCCGTCGCTGATCGGGATGGTCGACGCCTCGGCAGTCGATGACACGCCGTTCGGCGGACTTCAGGTCCTCACCCGCGGGGTACACGGCGCTTCACACTCGCTGCTGGCCTCGGGCTTCGCGCTGGTCGTGTGGGCGCTCGGGCTGGCGCTCATCGCGGTGCTCGCCGAGGATCGGCGGGATCTAGTGTGACCATCATGGCTCCCTTCACTGGCCTCCGCCTGCGCGCCCCGTTGCAGGCGCGGGCCGGCGGCGGGAGGTGGCTGAGCCCGCCGGCCGAGAGGCTCGCCGTCGACGTCCTGGCCGTCGTGATCGGGATCGTCGGCGAGCTCAGCCAGCTCTACAACGACGGCAGCCCTGTTCGCGCGGTGCCGGTGCTCCTGACGGTCGCCGGAGGCTTGGCACTGCTCACTCGCCGGCAGCATCCACTGCTTCTTCTCGGGGGGATGCTCGCGGTAACCTGGGTCCTCGCGCTGCTCGGCGAGTCACCGGGTGGCGTACTGGTCTGCGTGGCCCTGTTCACGGTCGCCGACTGCTGCCCCACCCGATCAGCGGTGCTCGCGCTGGTCGCCGGCACCGCCGTGCTCGTTGCGCTCTCGGTGACCTCGGTGCCGCCTCCGGTGGCGGTGTGGGCCGTGGGCGCTGTGGTCCGTGGCCGGCGTCAGCATCACGAGGAGCTCGAGGCACGTGCCGCCACGGAGCGTGCGGAGCAGGATCAACGCGCGGCGATCGCAGCCTACGAAGAGCGGGCGGCGATCGCGCGGGAGCTCCACGACATCGTGGCCCACTCGGTCACGGTCATGCTCGTCGGCGTACGCGGCGCCCGAGACGTGCTCACCACCCGCCCCGACGTCGCCGCCGATGTCCTCTCCCGAGTCGAGTCCAGTGGCGAGCAGAGCATCGCGGAGCTTCGCCGCCTGCTCACGCTGCTGCGTGGTGACGCCAGGCCTGTCGCCGTCGCGAGCACTCCGCTCCCCGGTATCGCGGAGCTACCTACGCTGGTCGCCGGCTTCCGGAGCGCCGGCCTCAACGCCGACCTCGAGACCTCAGGTGTGCCCGACCAGGTGGAAGGGGGCCTCAGCCTGTCGGTCTACCGGATCGTCGAGGAGGCCCTGACGAACGTCGTACGCCACGCACAGACCGATCACGCCCGGGTCCGCCTCTCGGCGGACCCGGACCGGATCGTCGTCGAGGTGACAGACAACGGCATCGGGCCCGGTGACAAGGTGAGCTCGGGCCATGGGCTGGTCGGGATGCGCGAGCGGGCTCGGCTGCTCGGCGGCGAGCTCACCGCCGGCGGCGGTCCCACGAGTGGCTTCCGCGTCGTCGTCAGCCTGCCGGTTCGGGAGGCCCGGTGAGCATCCGTGTCCTCCTCGCCGACGATCAGGAGCTGATCCGGATCGGCCTACGGCTCTTCCTCGACATCCAGGACGGGATTGAGGTCGTGGGCGAGGCCGCGGAAGGGGAGGCAGCCGTCGTACTCGCTGCGGAACTACGCCCCGACGTGGTCGTCATGGACATCCGGATGCCGGTGCTCGACGGCATCGGGGCGACCGCCCGACTGACCGCGGCGGACCGTGACCACGTCCCTCGCGTCCTGATCCTCACCACATTCGACCTCGACGAGTATGTCTACGGAGCTCTCCGTGCCGGAGCGGCCGGCTTCCTGCTCAAGGACGCGCCACGAGAACAGCTGGCCGAGGCGATCCGCGTGCTTCATGCCGGCGACGCGCTTCTCTCGCCGACTGTCACGCGGCGTCTGATCGAGGAGTTCACCGCCAGACCGGCCGCCGCGGTCGCCCCCTCGCCGCTGCTCGACCGTCTGACACCGCGCGAGCGCGAGGTACTCATCCTCGTCGCGCGTGGGCTGACGAACACCGAGATCGCGGAGGAGCTCGTTGTCACCGAGGCGACGGTGAAGAGTCACCTCGGCCGAGTGCTCGCGAAGCTCGAGGCCCGAGACCGCGTCCAGTTGGTCCTCGTGGCCTACGCGGCCGGGCTGGTAACGGCCTGAGATGTCAGACGCCCTGGCTGCCGAAGCAGCCAGGGCGTCTGAGGTGCTGATCAGGTCAGCCGCGAGCCTCTTCGAGGGCCTTGGCCACCCGGCGGTGCGCCTCCCAGATCTCCTCCGGAAGGTTGAACTGGCTGAGGTGCTCCTCGCGGAACTTCATCTCCTGGATCCAGCGCTCCACGTCGATCGAGAGCAGCTTGTCCAGGTCGCCGTCCTCGAAGGACATGCCCTCGAGGTTGAGCTCCTCGGCCTTCGGCAGCACGCCGACAGCGGTCTCCACACCCTCGACCTCGCCGGCGTCGTACTGGAGCAGCCACAGCAGCGCGCGGACGTTGTCGCGGTAGCCGTTCCACAGGAAGTGGCCGTCCTCCGGGTCGCGCTGGAACCAGTTGACGTGGGCGAAGATCGGCGGCTTCTTGGCGGCGCCGATGATGTTCAGCCAGTGGCGGGCGTAGGCGCCCTCCTCGTAGGCCATGAACGGCCGCATCGACATCGGGTCGTAGCGCAGCTGGCCCTCGACGCCCTCGGCCGCGAAGGTTGCCTCGGCGCCCAGCGTCAGGCCGTCGTACACGCCCTCGGCCACGTCCTTGATCGCACGGATCAGCGGCTCGCGGTCACGGGTGCGGCCACCGAAGATGATCGCGTCGACCACGACGCCGGCCGGGTCGTCGAAGTCCTCGGCGGCGTTCGGGACGTGCGCGATGGTGGTGGTGAAGCGGCTGTTGGGGTGCGCCCACGGGTCACCCAGCTCGTCCGGGTTGCGGTGCGCGATCCGCTCGCCCTTCCAGTCGATCCAGCCCTCGAGGTCGTCGGGGTGGTGCTTGGTCTTGCCCTCCCACCACACCTCCTGGGTCAGCTCGTTGTAGGCGACGTTGGTGAAGATCGCGCCCGAGCCCGGGACGATCGCCTTGACGGCACCCGGGTTGGTGGCCTCGTTGGTGTCCTTGGCGACGCCGAACACGCCGTTCTCCGGGTTGAAGGCACGGATCCTGCCCTCGTCGTCGACCCACAGCCAGGCGATGTCGTCGCCGTAGAAGGTGACCTCGTAGCGGTCGCCGAGGGCGTCGGGAGCCAACGTCATGGACAGGTTGGTCTTGCCCGAAGCGCTGGGGAAGCCGCCGACCACGTGGAACGTCTTGCCGGTCTGCTTGTCCTTGATCCCCAGCAGCAGGAACTGCTCGGCGAGGAACTTGCCCGAGGCACGACCGTCGTAGCAGGCCTGACGCAGGCCGTGGGCGATCTTGCCCAGCAGTGCGTTGCCGCCGTAGGAGGAGCCGAAGTGCAGGATCGTGCGCTGGTCGGCGATGGTGCCGAAGAGGCGCTGGTCCTTGTCCGTGCCCTGACCGAGGTTCGGCAGGTCGCCGCCGACGTGGACCGCGCGCACGAAGGACGACTGGTCCTTGAGCTCGTTGATGTAGCGCACGCCGACGCGCGCCATCCGGATCATCTGGTTGACCACCGGGCGGCAGTCGGTCAGCTCGACACCCGCGGCGTACGCCTCGAGCGGGCTGCCCTGCGGCGCCATCAGGTAGGGGATGACGTACATCGTCTTGCCCTTGGAGGCGCCGCGCATGCGCTCGGTGAGCGTCGCGACGGTCTCCTCGGCGGGCTTCCAGTTGTTGTAGACGCCCTTGTCGGCCTCGTTCGAGGTCGCCACCACGGTGCGCTCCTCGGACCGGGCGGTGTCCTTGAGGTAGGAGCGGCTGTAGAAGCGACCCCCGGTGACCGGGAGGATCTCGCCTGCAGCGAGCGACTCCTCGAGCAGACGGGCGTCGTCCTCGGCGCTGACCACCTCGACCTTCTCGGCACCGGTGATGCCGGCCCAGTACGTCACGTAGTCACGCACGTAGGCATTCGTCAGCCCCGCATCGTCGAGCACCTTGTCAACGTCAACCATTCCGCAACCCTTCTTGCATGGAGATGCTGAGACGCTACAGGACACAAAACCGGGCCCTGAC
>Ga0164242_10002553_pt1 | contig 21076 bp, 12 predicted proteins | sample OricomgcompostMG_FD_108783 | JGI IMG/M metagenome (GOLD analysis project Ga0164242, IMG submission 108783) | Miracle-Growth compost microbial communities from Emeryville, California, USA - Original compost - Miracle growth compost (MG) ... | reverse complement strand
GTCCTCATCACCCGCGGCGCCATGGCCAACATGACCGTCACCGGCAACTGGCGCCGGCACGTCGCACTCTTCCTCGAAGGCATCCGCCCCCGCGAACGCTGACCACCGAAGTGCGGGCAGGCCGGGATGCTGGTCAGGCCCGCAGGCAGGCAACGGTCCACCGACGAGGTGGTGACCGCCACCGCGCTCGCGCCATGCCTGGCTGCGAGCTGGACCGCCGTGATCCCGATGCTGCCCGCCGCACCGCGTACGGGCACCGTCTCTCCGGGCGTGAAGGGGCCCGTTCCCGGGCGAAGTGGGCGACCACACCGGAGCCACGGAGGGTCACCGCGTCGGCACCGGCCAGATCGTCGGGCAGTGCAACGACGTCCTCGACCGCGGCGACGGCCTGCTCGGCATACCCACCGGACAGGCCGGTGAACGCCCACACCCGCCGCCCGATCCACGAGGCGTCCACGCCGTCTCCCACCGCGGCGATCTTTCCCGCGACCTCGCTGCCGAGGAGGTGGCCCTCCCGGAAACCGTAGGCGGCAAGCGTTCCCCGGCGGATCACGACGTCCACGCCGCCCACCCCGATCGCCTCCGTGGCGATCCGCATCCGCATCCTGGACGCTGCCCGCGCGGTGTTCGGCGAAGAGGGCCTGAGCGCACCCATGCGCGAGGTCGCCCGGCAGGCGGCGTCGGCCCCGCCACGCTGGACCGGCACTTCCCGACCAAGCAGGCACTGGTCGTGACGGCCTTCCCCGAGGCCATGGACATCGCCGCCGACCGGGAGCCCGAGTCAGAGGGCGTCTGACCGCTGGGATTTCGTCATGGCGCCCCCCTGCTCGGGTGCCCGACGCCGTCGCTGCAGGAGCATGCACCCGGCTGGCTCAGGTCAGCGTGGGCGCATCCCCGTGGCAGCACAAATTCCTTCCAAACTTGCATTAATGCCTTCGTCAGCAAAGCGTCCCGACAGCGCGGGGAGGACGTGACGGGCTCGGTCCCGTCGAACCAGGCCTTCGCGACCTCGGATGAATCATCACCGGACGACGTGAGGGTGCTGCCGCAGTATGCGACGACGCCAGCGGCAGGGGGCGGGCGGATGCTTGGCCGCCGGAGAGGGGACGAAGTGGTGGTGTGGGTAAACTCAGAACCAGGAGGCCTGTAACGGCGGCCCGGGGCCTGGAAGCGGGTGAGATGCGCCGAGGCTGCCTGCATCGGCGGAGTGCGGTGCGGCAGCACTCGGCCCGTGATAGGACCGCCACGGCAGCCGTACTCCGGCGCCTCGACCGGCACGGACTCGGCTGTCGTCGAGACAAAGCCACGATCGTGAGGCACAGCCGCTTTGAGCACAATGAAGCCGTCGTCGCCCTCCGTCTCCGCGCGCATGAGCAAGCAGGCGAGCAAGGACACGGCCGCCGAACTGATGGTCCGACGCCTCCTGCACGCGGCCGGCCTGCGCTACCGCGTGGAGTACCCGGTACCAGGCATGGCGCGGCGCCGGATCGACGTGGCGTTCACCGCGGTCAAAGTAGCTGTCCTGATCGACGGATGCTTCTGGCACGGCTGCCCCGAACACGCTACGCAGCCGAAATCGAACGCACAGTGGTGGCGGCAGAAGTTGGACCGCAACATGGCGCGTGATACGGAGACCACGGAGCACCTCGTAGCGGCCGGCTGGGAGGTACTGCGCTTCTGGGAGCATGAAGCCCCGGATGACGTGGCTCTCCGTATCGCTGCGGCGGTAGAACGGCGGGACGTCCAGCGAGGGCGGGGGAAAAATCGTTGAGCGGACTGAGCTTTGTCGACGTGTGCTCGGGGGCGGGTGGACTCGCTCTGGGACTGGAACGAGCGGGCTTCACGCCGCAACTCCTCCTGGACAACGACTCGTCTGCCTGCGACACACTCCGAGCGAACCGGCCGCATTGGAACGTGCTGAAAGCGGACCTTCTCGACTTCGACCCCGTGGACCATCCCGAGGTCTATGACGTCGATCTGCTGGCTGCCGGGCTGCCCCGGGTGAAGTCGAGCGCGACAGTGAGGCGCCAGTCGTCGGACACCGAGTTGCGTCTCGTCAAAGCGACCGCCTACCTGGTCCACGCCGTCCAGCCACGCGCACTGATCATCGAGAACGTGCCCACCTTGGTCGACCAGGATTCCCTGGCGCCGCTGCGGGACTTCCTCCACGAAGAGCTGGAGCATCTCGGCTACGAGCTGAACTGGTTCGTCCTGAACGCCTCCGACTTCGGAGTGCCCCAGGACCGTATGCAAGGCGTCCTCGTGGCCGTGAAGCAGCGGTGGGCGAGTGTCTTCCGACCGCCTCGCCCCACCGTTCACGAGCACGTATCGGTCGGAGAGGCGCTGGCACCGTCGATGCGTTCCCGCGGCTGGCCGGACGCCGACCGTTGGGCGACCCAGGCAATGAGTGCGGCGCCGACCCTGGTGGGCGGATCCAAGACACACGGAGGACCCGACTTCGGGCCGAGCGGCACAAAGGCCAAGTGGCGGCGCATGGGGGTCTACACGAAGTCGTTCGGGGACGAGCCGCCGGGCCCCGACTTCACATGGGACCCGTCACTCGGGGACGACGGACTGGTAAGGATCACGGTGGACCAGACCGCCCTGCTCCAAGGCTTCCCCGAAGAGTGGCGGATCTCCGGGCTCAAGACCGCCCGGTACCGTCAGATCGGGCACGCGACACCACCGCCGGTCGGAGAGTCGTTGGGACGAGCCGTCGCCGAAGCGTTGAACGCGGATCCGGGACTCCCCGCGGCTGGCTAGACTTCGGCCACATGACCAGCTCGGCGCACCACCAGCCCATCCTCGACAAACCTTTTGTCCTGGACCTCTTCGCAGGACCCGGAGGGCTGGACGTCGCCGGGCACGCGCTCGACATCCCGAGTCTCGGTATCGAGTGGGACAAAAGTGCGTGCCTCACGCGATACGCGGCTGGGCTGGACACCATTCACGCCGATGTGAGCGCGGTGCGCAGGAAGTCCTTCGAGACGCTGCCGCCGGAGATCAACGTCCTCGCAGGCGGCCCTCCGTGCCAGACCTACTCGGTGGCCGGGCACGGCGCCGGACGCCAAGCTTTGGACCGGGTGAAGGAGTACATCGAGAGGCTGATGGCGGGTGAATCCGACCATGACATCGACGAGGACCTCAAGACTCTCACCGATCCACGCACCGCGTTGGTCCTCGAACCTCTGCGTTACGCGATCCAGGCGACCCGGAGCCCGCGTCGGGAACACCGCCCGTACGACGTCATCGTCCTGGAACAGGTCCCCGCGGTGGCTCCGCTCTGGGAGCACTACGCCAAGGTGCTGGAGGAGACAGGGCTCCCTGACAAGACCAAGTACAAGGTGGTGGTCGACATCCTCGACACCGAGACCTACGGGGTGCCTCAGACACGCTCCCGCGCGGTACTGATCGCTCGGCGCGAAGGGCTCGGCAATCCCTCGGTCCCCGCCCCGGCCCACCGCGCCTATGAAGCGAAGGAATGGAATCGGAAGAACGGAAGGAGCAAACCCGACCAGCCTGCGGACCAGGTCCATCAGCCGACTCTCGAAGAGGACACCACCGCCTCGAAGAGCGACGCGGACCTACTGCCCTGGAGATCGATGCGGGACGCCATCGCAAAACCGGTGGGCTCGCATCCGGGCCGTCGCACTCCCTTCCTGGTCCGCTCGAACTATGGGAGTTCCGGTAACCCGGGGAGGCGTGGAGTGCGGACCGACCAGCAGCCCGCCACCACTGTCACCGGCCGGATCTCCCGCTTCGTGGTCTTCGAGCACCTCGACGAGAAAATCGTCTACGAGGGCCCGCGGTTCAGCATGAACGAGGCGGGGATGCTGCAGAGCTTCCCGCCGGACTATCCGTGGTCCGGTACGGCGCAGGCCCAGCAGGTGGGCAACGCCGTACCACCGCTGTTCGGCGCATATCTGTTGAGCGCCGCTCTGGGGCTCCCCAAGCCGAACCCCGAGGCGTTGAGGAAGCCGTGGCAGTCGGCCACGAAGGAACAGCGGGCCAAGCTCCGCAGCAACGGCTGCGGAGCCGCCGACGCCTGCACCGGCAGGTGCCCGCACCCCAAGGACCAGGTGCCGCCCCCATCCTCCGTGCGCCCTCGTGGGAACAAGGGCAAGAAGGCGTCGGCGAAGTAGCCCGAGCACGGACCAGGTCAATCCCCGTTCTTCCTGCCCCTTACCGGTGCAGTCTCGAACAGCTCCGCGAAGTAGCTGGTGAGCGCGGCCACGGACTCCTCCGGAGCAGGGTCCTCGTCGGGCCCGTCCGGGAGTTCGTACCGCTGGACCGGTGGCGCCGACTCCGCTTCCGCGATCCACTCCCGCAAACGGGCGGGGTCGCGGGGCTGGTCCGGCGCGAGGACGTCGTAGGTCAAGGTCGCTCCTGCGGCGTTGATCGCGACGCTGAGGCCGTTGACCTCTCGCCCGCCGGAGATCTGTCCGCTCTTCAGAAGACGGACCAGCGCCTGAGCGGTGGGACGGTGATCGATCAGTTCACTCCGGAGAACGGTGTGGATGAGATCCTGATTTCCGCAGGCGACCTCGACCGGCTCGTAGTCCGACCCGTTTCTGAAAAGCTCGGCCGCCCACCACAGGCGGGAGAAACACTGACGGTCCGCGGGGCCACGGAAGCGCTCGGCAGCGACACGCCTTTCCGGCCTGTTCGCCGTCGGCTCCGACAGGTGGCGCCAGATCACATAATCCGGCGCCACGGCCAGGGCGAGGTGGTTCCACAGACGCTTGTCCGCCGCTTCTCGTCGCGTCAGGCGCAGCGTGGCATGGAGTCGCGGCGAAAGCCATGCGTCGGCTCGGGTGCGGTCCTCCCGGAACTCGAACATGGCGTCTTCCACCAGACTCCGGATCGGCTCGACCCACCACCTGGCGTCGTCCTCGGGGAACGGCTCGACGACCTTGGCGAGATCGATACCGCCGTGCACCTGTTCACCCTTGAGCAACTCCTCCGTGAGGAACGGATCGACGGCGGAGGTGGCGAGCAGCCCCAGGCGCTCCGGTACATGGTTCGGTTGGGTGATCACTTCTCACTCTCGCGGTTCATCTGTTCAAGACTGCGGATGACAAAGCCGAGCGCCCTGGTGGCATCGGCGCGGCGGACCGCCGCATAATGGATACGCGTCTGCAGCTCCACCCAGCCCGAGTCGCCGGTGCGCCGGCGATGGACCTGCCGTAGGGCCTCCTCGACATGGACGCCGGGAATCACGTCCGGGAGCATCTCCCGCAGCACTTCGCCCTGCCAGTCGGTCGGGAAGACCGGCCCGCCTCCGGGCTCCACCTCCAGATCGCCGATGGCGCCGTGAAACACCGCGGTCCAGACGTCGGTGGCCATCTGAGCGACCAGCAGATCACGCACCTTGCTGTCCACACCCGAGCCATTGGTGTCCAACAGATCGATGACACCTTCGACATCGGTATTCACGAACACGGTGGGGACTCTGGCCGAAGTGTCGACGATCCAGGGAGCGTCGGCGTAAGCCTGGAGCCACTCCCGGGAGCTCTTCTTGAACGACGCCTTCTGAACGTCCAGTTGGAGCCCACGAACCGGCTCGTCGGAAACCGTGTCGATGACCCAGTTCCGGTCGGTCTCGGCGATCGACCGTCCACGCACCCCGTCCACCGTCCCGACCGCATACACGGCGAGGGAGGCTCGGCACAGGTGATCGTCACGGAACACCTCCAGCGAGCCGGACCAGTCCCGTCCGCCCTCCGCGTCGAGCGTGAGATTCGCAGAAGTACGGACATTGGTCTCCCCGTCCGTCAGTACGGCGAGGACGCACAGATCCGACCAGGGCGCGTCCGGCACATTCGCCCCGGGCGGCAGCGTCGCCGAAAGAGCGACAGTGGCGCTCACCCAGTCCGTGCGGCCCGCGATGCCGAACGCGACAGCCTGCTGTTGGGTCGAGTACGCCGCGGTCTCCAACTGGTCGCGGGTACCGTCGGAGAGCTTGAGGGAGACCGAGGTCACCCTGAGCGTGATCGGCCGGTTGAGCCGCTTGTACGGGTAGAACTTCACGTGTCATCCCCCTTGCCGGCACGGAGTTCGACGACAAGACGGGTGAGAGTCGTCCTCACCGGGTGGCTGGTGACGTCGGTGGTTCCTCGGAACTTCGCTCGCCGCGCGCCCGGGGTGAAGCGCAGTATTCCGTTCTCCGCCTCACAGCCCTCGACGCCCACGAGTTCCGCCCAGTCCAACCGGGGACGGCCCCCCGAGCGCACGTCCAGCTGGGCCACCGGCACCATCGGGACGATCTCGTCGCCACGCGGGATGCTCACGTCGCCGGTGATCTGCCACTCCCCGCCGTCGCCGACCGTCGCGTCGAGCCCGTCCAGGACCGGAACCACCGGGCCGGCGGGTGTCTTGGCCTTGGGCCTCGTTCGCACCGTCAACGCCTTGCGCAGGGCCTCGCCACCTTCGCCGCCGCCGCGCTTCGGCCGTGCGACGAGGTCTCTCACCGCGTTGTTGGCCTCGGCGGTCAGCGCGTTGATCCGCCGGTACGCGGACGGCGACCACCGCAGCGTCAGCTCCTCCGTCTGCCCCCAACAGTCGTGCTCGGGAGGTTCCGCCGCGCGCAGGAATTCCTCGGCCTCCTTCGCGAAGGGTGCCGTCTCTCCGGCCGCCTCCCCCACCAGCAGAACGGCCTGGAAAGGGTTGGTGCCGATCGGCAGCCTCGGGACCACGGTCCTCTTGACGGTCATGCGATTGCCGCGCAACGAGTGCATCCGGTTCTTCGCCCCGTCCCTGTCCCCCTCGGCCTCGGTGACGAGCAGAACGGCTTGGTGCGTACCCAGCGTCCCACGGGCGCCTCCGGCCAACGGCAGCTTCAGCGGGACGCTCCGCGCCGCCACCTGCCCGGCCTCGGTGAGGCGATCCACCGTGGTGCCCTCGTAGTGTGCCCTCAGAGCACGGGTCCGAGCGGGCTGTTCAACCGACGGATCCACCTGCTGCTCCGCCACGACCACCTCGCCGTTCCGCAGGGCGCGGACGGAGACCTCCAGGAGGGGAAGCTTGCCGCCCCCGCCGGTCATCGCGGCCCAGAAGTCACGCCCCAGCGCTTCGACCAGTCGGGCATGCATCGTGCTGATGTCACGCGTGTCCTCATCCCCCTCCTCGTCGCCGATGAACCCGTCGTCGGGATCGGAGGAGTTCGCCGCGAGACCGGCCACGTCGTGCGCACCGACGACGAGGAAGGATGTCCCGGGTTCGTCGTTCTCCCGCGTCAGGTACAGCCTCTCCACTGTCTCCTCGTCCGCCCACCAGGAACGGGCGACCATGGCGCCGGGCGAGTCGGGATCAGGTCGCCCGAACCAGGCGGGGCCCGCGTACGACTCGCCGTCGACCTCACGCCAGGGCAGTTCGAGACGGCCGATGACCCGGCGCTCGGTACGTCCCTCATGAGGCACGGAGAGGGTGGAGTTGATGAGCACGAGCCCGAGAGCACTGGTGGCCCACAGAGTCGCCTTGCCCAGACCGTACGAACCACCCGCGCCAGGGCCGGACTTGAGGCTCTCCAGCTGGCGTCTGACCACGGCGGCGAACTTGCCGTCCGCGTAGTCGTCGCCGATGAGCCCGGAGGCGTTGTAGTCGTCGACGCGGAGCAGGACCAAGCGACCCTTCTCGTACATGTCGCGCACCCCGGCGTCCACGACCCGACCGACCTTCTGGTGACCGGCGGTCTCCGAGACGGCGGAGTAGTGCGGAAAGAGATCGTTCCAGAGGATTGCCTCACGGAAGGCGTCCAGGGCTTCACCGGTGAGCTCGTGCAGGGTGTAACGGACCTTGACCGGACGGCCGTTCTCCGTCAGCCGCTCGTCCAGGCTGTTCTGGCACGTCTCTCGCGCGAGGACTTGCACGTCGGCGTCGAAGGCGAAGCCGGCGGCATTGCCCAGATCGCGGCCACCGTCGGGGTAGCCGGGACGGTGGTACCAGGTGACCGGGAGGCCGGCCCGGGTGTCGGTGGTGCGGGTGTGGACCGTGCCCACATCCGTGCCGAGCGCCCTGGCGATGTCCGCCATGACGGTCGGGCGAGGGGTCGATCTGCCGGTGATCCATGCGGACACAGCGGCCCGGGTCAGCTTGAGCTCGTCGGCCAGTTCGGCCTGCGTCTTCGCCGCGAGCTTGAGCTGTCGGGCCAACCAGGGCCCGAACTCCTCACCTGTCTCCACGCGCCGCCTGCTCTCCTCGGGGTCCCATGCCCGATCGCATGGCGTGAACCACGCTAATTTGACAATCGTCGCCGCGTCAACCACCAGTTGATCACGGTCGACCGGGTGGAGACCTTCAGGCCTGACATCCGGTTCGTCGTGAGATAGCCGGGTTCCACCCCGTATGCGGCATTTGTACAAGTGGAGCGGTCAACTCCTTTTAGTAGGGCGGGAGTTGGGGTTGCATCATGGAGTGCGCACCGGATAGGCTCCAGTTGATGGGAATCCATCTCGCTTGCGAAGCTCCGAAATCGGGGAGGCCGGGCGACCGAGGGAGAAGTCTGTCCGAATTCCGACCCGATGCCCAACCGCTACCTCCACGAGGCCCCACCGAGAAAATCCTCCGAAAAGGACCGGCCGCATCGGGCCTTCGTCCGCTAGCTTGATTCGGAGGAAGGCAGTCTCATCCGAAGCGTTGGCTTATCTATTTTCTTCTCACACGGGGGGCGTGTGCCCGAATACACCCCTGTGCGGCCGCAGAAACAGGGGTGGACCAGATGAACGAGCAGGACAGTGAGTCGTTGGACTCGCTTCGGGAGTCGAGCACATTCGACCTGGTGATCAAGACGGCGGAAAGCAAGGTCGAGGTTTCGCGGATTCTTTACGAGAACGCCCTGTCCGAGGAAGAGTTCGCCAACAGGTTCCCAATCCTGGCGAAATTGGCCCAGGAACTGCCGGACATACCGAACCTGGCCGCACCCCCGGCCTGATCAGCACGTCACGGGCCCGAAGTCTCGGTCTGGCAGCAACCGACGGCTTCACCGTGAACTCTCCGCTTCACGAAGGCACTGTGGAAATCGACGCCCAGCGCCAGAGGAGCGACGGGCCGGCGTGCCCGTCGCTCCGCCCTTTCGCCCTTTCGCCCGGAACTTTGACACCTAGGAGCGCAGAAGCAGTGTCGCCTTCGTCCTCTCCGGTAATTCAAACTGTTCTCGAACAGTCTTCGCGCGTCCTGCAGACGTACGCCGTGGACCCCGGCCTCATAGCCGAACATGCCAATGGAGAGCGCCGTATCAGCCAGGGCGGATATGGTGATCGGCAGCTCTTCGAACTCGTTCAGAACGCGGCAGACGAAATATCCGACGAGTCGGGTGGACGCGTTCATGTCGTCCTCACGCAAACCCACTTGTACTGTGCGAACGAGGGTAATCCGGTGACCCCGGAAGGCGCGGAGACAATTCTCCGGATGAGCATGTCGAAGAAGCGTGGCGGCCAGATCGGGCGTTTCGGTGTGGGCGTCAAATCGGTTCTCGTGGTGACCGACGCACCGGAATTCTTCAGCAGCACCGGAAGTTTCGGATTCGACCGCGCGTGGTCGTACGAGCAGATCAAGGCCGTGCCCGGCGTGACGGCACGCTACGGCCCGGTGTTCGACGCCCCCGTGCTGCGGATGGCCCGGCCTCTGGACGTGCAGGCCGAGCGCGCTTCCGATCGCGTCCTCAACGAGCTGTTGAGCTGGGCCACCACCGTCGTTCGTCTCCCCCTGCTCCCGAAGGCGGACGACCGACTTGGCCGGGACATGCACGGCGGACGTGCCAAGGACCACGGCGAGCCCCGCGAGGAATTCCCGGCCGGCTTCCAACTCTTCTCCCCGCACGTCGCGAAGGTCGTGCTGGAGGACCGCCGGCCACGGCCCATGGCGCGTCGGACACTGACCGCCCGGCAGGCCGGCGACCTCCACACCGTGGTCGAGGAACGGACCGGGAAGGCCGTCGCCACCGAACGGTGGCGCGTGTTCACCGCCACCCACGAACCCGGTCCGAGCGCGCGTGCAGACGCCGGAGAACTGCACGACCGGATCTCCCTCGACCTCGCCTGGGGCGTCCCTGCCCTGGAGAAGGATCCGGAGAGCGGTCTGTATGTCAGCCCGCGGTCGCGCGGACGCGGCAAGTTCTGGTCCTTCTTCCCGACCAAGTACGAGATGTCGCTGAGCGGCATCCTCAACGGCGCCTGGAAGACGAACGAGGACCGCCAGAACCTCCTCGACTCCTCTCCCTTCAACCAGGAGATGATCCGGGTGTCGGCGAAGCTGGTCGTCGACTCCCTCCATGCTCTTGCGCCCGAGGAGGACCCGGCCGCCTATCTCCCCCTGTTGCCTGGCCGGGTCAAGGAGGCGATCAGCTGGGCCGACGAGTTCCTGACCCGGGAGATCTGGGCCTGCACCGCGGACCGTCCGTCGCTGCCCGACCAGGACGGCGTCCTGCGCATCCCGACGACGCTGAGGATCCACCCGCGCCTGGACAGGGACCTCAAAAAACTGTCCAGATGGCTGCGGATGTGGCACAAGTGCCCCGGGCGCCCCTCCAACTGGCTTCACCCGAGTGCCGAGGCGGACACCCTGCGCTCCGGAAAGGTCGAGCACATCATCGGCGCGGCCGGGCATGAGCGGACCGATGTCCGGGAATGGCTGGAGGCTCTGGTCGGGATCGGCACCCCTGAGGCGTCGGCGGTGGCCGTTCGCATCCTCGCGGACATGATCGAGAACGGCTCTCCATATGCCGAGGAGGCCCGCAAGGCCCACGTCGTGCTCACCGAGGAGCACGGTCTCGTCGCACCCGTGCACGGAAAGGTGTTCCGCCGTGCCGACCAGGGCGGCCTGCGCGAGGCCCTTGTGTACGTGGTCGACGAACTCGCCCAGGACCCGTCGCTGGCTCACGCACTCGATGTCTTGGGCATCAGGGAGGCAGATGTCGAGGGACGGTTCGACAGCGTCCTCGATCAGGGCTTCGACCACTACAGCCAGTCGGACTGGGAGCGGTTCTGGGAGCTGTTCCGTCAGGCGGGGATCCGTCGCCTGACGCACAAGGTCCTGGAGCGGGTGCCCGCGGCACGTTCGACGCTCCGGGTGCGGACCGTCGACGGTCGGTTCCGGCCGGTCGAGGACTGCATGCTGCCGGGCGTCGTGGTCGACGCGAAGCGCGACCCGAGCATCGCCGTCGACATGACGTTCCACTCCGACGACACCCCCTTCTTCTCCCAGGTCGGTCTGCGCGAACGACCGACCGGCGGTTTCCGGCCGCAGGAGGGTGAAGCGTGGTTCGAGGAGTACCGCGAAGCCCTCCACACCGCCTACCTGCGCCGCCTGGACAGCAGCGCCCCGCGCCCTGCGCTGAACCGGATGAAGGTCGAGGGTGCCGCTGTCGGTGGCCCGCTCCACCTCTTCCGCGCTCTCTCCGAGGAATCCCGCGCCGCATTCCTGAAAGTGCTGCCCGACGACGCCGTGGTGGACAACTGGACGCGCCAGATCGGCGCACGGACCAGCACCCGACAGGCCGTGCCCTCGCCGATCCGGTGGATGCTGAGGAACTTCGGCACGATCGCCACCTCCCAGGGGATCAAGCCGCTCGAGGAGGCCGTCGGACCCCAGCTCGCCGACTACCGGGATGTGCTGCCGGTTGCCGACATCTCCCCCGAGAAGGCTCGCAGGTTGCGACTCCCGAGCACGGTCGACGAGGTCCCCGCCGACCGTTGGGACGCGCTCCTCGACGAGGTGACCCGTAGCGAGGACGACTCCTTCGTGGGCGCCACCTACGTGATGCTGACCCGATTCGGCGCGGACTTCCCCGAGGACTCCCTGACCCGATGCCGGATCGGCGATGCCTGGGGAACCCGGCCCGACGGTGAGATCACTGTCGCCGTCGGAGCCGCTCAGTACCAGGCGCTGCGCGCCGAGCAGCTCCCGGCGCTGCTCGTACCGACCGCCGACGACGCGGAGCTGATGATCGAGAAGTGGGGCATGCTCCGTTACGCCGACGTGATCAGCCGGGAGACCCGCGAGGTGCCGGAGGGTGACCCCGTACCGCTGGTCGAGCTGTTCCCCGCCCTGCGGCAGCGTCTGAACAGCGGGAACCGCAACAGCATGGTGCAACGGTGCAGTGAGCTGGAGGAGGTCACCCGTACGCCCAACGGCACGCACGCCTCCCCCCTGGACGCCGTGCGACAGGGCAGCACCGTCAAGGTCCGCGTGCCTCTGGAGCCCGAACCGATGCTGCGCCTCATCGACCGCGAACTCGGGCTGGGCCTCGGTGTTGCCGGCTGCCATACGGTTCTGGAGCACCAGGACCGTATGGCTCGGGACAGTGAGCTGAAGGCGGCGCAGAAGGCGGTGCGTGAGGCTGAGGACGTGGTGACCAAGATCGAGCTGCTGATAGGTGCGGACGCTCTCCGGAGCGGCCTTCCCGAGGGATTGATGGAGGCCGAGCTGCAGGCGAGCGACGGGGTGGAGCCGTCCGGGCACCGGATCGCGCAGATGGCGTTCAACGCGCACGGGGACGGGGTGCTCCAGCAGCATGCGCGGGACATCCAGGCCCGCTTCCCCAACGCCCCGGTCTCCTACGGAGGTTCGTCGGCAGCCATCGCGTTCGTCTCCGAGCTGAGGTTGCCCGTCGCGTTCGCCGGTTCGAGGACTCCGTCCCCGCCTCCGTTCGAGACGGTCGAAGGCCCCCGGGATTTCCCTAGGCTTCACGAGTACCAGGAGGACCTGGTCCGGAACATCTCCACCATGCTCGCCCGTCTGGCACCGCAGCGCGGCATGCTGTCGCTGCCGACAGGCGCGGGCAAGACCCGCGTCACCGCAGAGGCCGTGATCCGCTGGGTGAAGCGGGTCGGTGGCCTCAAGGGCCCGCTGCTGTGGATCGCACAGACCGAGGAGCTGTGCGAACAGGCCGTCCAGAGCTGGAAGTTCGTGTGGAGCAAGGTCGGCGCCGAGCGGCCGCTGACCATCAGCCGACTGTGGAGCACCAACGAGGTCGGCGATGTCGTCGACCACCCGCACCTGGTGGTCGCCACCGACGCCAAGCTGGAGCGGTGCCTCGGCACCGACCAGTACGCCTGGCTGCGTCAGGCCGTGCTGGTGGTCGTGGACGAGGCGCACACCGCCGTCTCCAGGCGATACACCGGGATCCTCGGCCAGTTGGGACTCACCCAGTACGAGACGAGCCGGCACCTGCTCGGTCTGACCGCCACCCCGTTCCGGAACCGTAACGAGGAGGAGACCCGCCGCCTGGCCGGCCGCTTCGGCAATCGGCGCCTCGACGAAGGAGTCTTCCCCTCGGGTGACCCGTATCGCGATCTCCAGGACTGGGGGATGCTCGCCCAGGTCGAGCATCGCACCCTCGAGGGCGGCAGTATCGAACTCACCCGGGACGAAAAGACACACGCCGAACGCATGGCCATGCTCTCCCGGTCCGCTGAACAGCGGCTCGCCGACGATCACGCGCGCAGTCGGCGCATCGTCGACTCGGTGGCCGAGCTTCCTGACGACTGGCCGACATTGCTCTTCGCCACTTCTGTCGACCACGCCAAATACCTGGCAGCCATGCTCAACGACCGGGGTGTCCGGTCAGCAGCCGTGGACTCCACGACCAGTCCGCAGGACCGTCGTACCCGCATCGAGAACTTCCGGAGCGGACGTATCCGGGTCCTCACCAACTACGGTGTGCTCACCCAGGGATTCGACGCGCCGGCCACACGTGCCGTGGTCGTGGCCAGGCCGGTCTACAGCACCAACGTGTACCAGCAGATGATCGGTCGCGGATTGCGCGGACCACGGAACGGAGGCAAGAAAAGCTGTCTGATCCTCAACATCAGCGACAACATCACCAACTTCGACACCGACCTTGCCTTCAATGAGTTCGACCACCTCTGGAGCCGGAAGTGACCGACGCCTACCGGGACAGCCCTCCGCTCACCGACGAGCAACTGGCCGTGGTCCAGCAGCCTTGGGATGCTCGCGTCCTGGTCACCGCAGGCGCCGGTGCCGGAAAGACACACACCCTGATACGTCGACTCGACGCGCTGTGCGGTCACGAGGACCCGGAACAGGCGCTGGAGGCCGCGGAGATCCTGGTGCTCACCTTCTCCCGTGCCGCCGCCCGGGAGTTGCGCGAGCGAATTTCTCGGCACGGGGAACGAGCCCGTCGGGTGCGCGCCCGTACGTTCGACGCATGGGCCTACGAGGTGCTTCGCCAGGCACATCCGGACGGCGAGTGGGGAACGGTCGGCTTCGACGCGCGGATCGCCGCCGCGACCCGCGCGATCGAGAGGGGCGCGCTGGAGATCGGCGACGCAGTCCCGCCGGCCCATGTCGTGATCGACGAGGTGCAGGATCTGTTGGGTGGACGCCGCGAGTTGGTGGAGGCGCTTCTCGATCGGTATCAGGACAGCTGCGGCTTCACCCTCGTCGGTGACGTCGCCCAGTCCGTGTACGGCTTCCAGATCGATGACCTGAGCGAACGCGCTGACGAGACCGGCCGCTTCTTCGATTGGCTGCGTTGCTCCTACCCCGACGACCTGGTGGAGCTGCACCTCACCCAGAATTTCCGGGCCACCACCCCGGAGGCCAGGGTCGCCCTGGCACTAGGCCCCCGCCTCCAACAACTGGGCGATCCGGAAGATGCCGGAACGCTCTACGACGAGCTGCGCGACCTCCTCATGGATCCGGCGAACGGCATGGGAAGCCTGGACGACGAGTTCACCCTGGACGGCCTGCGGGGCCTCTCCGACACATGCGCGGTCCTCACCCGCGACAACCAGCAGGCCCTCGTGGTCTCCGAGCTGCTGCATGCGCACGGCATCGACCACCGGCTGCGACGCCCGCTGGAGGAGCGTCCGGTACCGTACTGGGTGGCCGAGTTGCTGCGCCGCACGGAGGCGAATGCCCTCACCGAGGACCGGTTCCGTACGCTTCTCGCGGACATCCCGCTCCCGTACGAACCCGACGCCATCGCCCTGTGGACGGTACTGCGTCGAGCCGCGCGTGGAGCCGGGCCCCGTGTGCTGGATCTGGACCGGCTGCGGCGGGCGGTCGCCCGAGGCGGATTCCCCGACGATGCGGCCGGCCCGGAGACGGCCGACGTCATCGTCTCGACGGTGCACCGGGCCAAGGGCCTGGAGTTCGACCGGGTGATCGTCATGACGCCACCGACCCTCGCTGAACTGCGGAAGCGGTACCTGGACAAGCTCGACCTGCCCGCCGAGGCCCGCACCCTGTACGTGGCGATGACACGTGCCCGCCAGGACCTGTATCACGTGGCTCCTCCCGAGCTGCCGATCTTCAGGAGGGCGGGGGGCTGGCGCCACGGTCGTCGCTACCTCGGGTCGTGGCGGTCGTACGACAGGTACGGGATCGTCGCCGAGCCCGGCGACGTGAGCCGGGACGACCCACCCGGGCACGAGACGGACGCCGTCGCCACTCAGGCGTATCTCGTGGAACAGGTTCGCCCCGGTCACGAGGTTCTGCTGCGCAAGCGCCACAACCTGCCTGCGGGCGAGGCGGAGAGCCCGCCGTACGCCTTGGTGCACGAAGGACGGGAGATCGGCGAGGTCTCGCAGAGGTTCCGCGAGGAGCTGTTCCAGGTGCAGAAAGTGAACCGCACCTGGGACCCCTGGTGGCCCGACGAGATCCACGGCCTGCGGATCGACACCCTGGAAACCGTGACGGGAAGCACCGCCGCCGGCGCCAACGCCGGTCTCGGAGAGCGAGGGGTGTGGATCGTTCCGCGCATCACCGGCATCGGCCGGTACCGGCGAGCCCACAACTACGAGGAGCAGCGCGCATGACGCAGGTGGCAGGCCGACACTCCGAGCATTACCGGATCCGGGACCAGGAACTCCTGGCGGGGCTCCGTCGTGAACTTCTGGGCCCCGCCGAGAACCTCGCCTCGGACGACCTGGGCGAGATCCTCACCCAGGACACACCGATCGACCGCTATCTGACCGGTGTGCTGTATCCGCGTGCCGCGGACAGAGCCGCGAAGGAGCAGCAGGACGACGAGGCCGACGTACAGCAAGGGCTGGATGCCACACCCCTGATCTCCCGCGAGGACGCCGAGGAGTCCGGCACCGCACAGGAGACCGGCGCCTCGGGGGACAGGCGTCCCTCCTCGATGGGTCTCACCTTCGCGGTCCGCCCTGCGATAAGCGGTTCGATCGTGGTCTCGGCCCGTGCAGCCGTCTACGAGCCCACCGACGCCGCCGGAAGGCGTGTCCCTGCCCGCCGTGCCGAGGCCCGAACCACCGCCGACCAGCGGGAGCGGTGGCGGCGCAAGGAACTCACTCTCCCTGACCAGACCATCGACGTGACACGGCCTGATCCGAGGATGAGGATCACGCTGTCCCCGGAAGCCGCGCTGCACCTCAATGTGCGGCGTCTCGACCGAGCCGAAGGCACGGTCACGATCACGGTCACGTTGATCAACACCCAGAAGGTCGGGGAGTGGGATCTTCAGGACGCCTTCTCCCTGTTCCAGTGCGGTCTGACGGTCCGAGCCGCCGACGGCTCCAGCGCGTTCGTCGAACGTCCCGCCCCGGCCGCCGATCACGACCCGGAGATCGCCACGAGCCGCTTGCTGCACCGCCACGCCCCGACCTTCGCAGTCGGTCACGGCTGCGCCGCCGAATGGGACTGGACTCCGCAGCCCATCGGTATGACCGAAGCCGAGATCCCCGCCGTTCCCGAGGTGCGGACCCAGTTCGTGCCCTCCGTGGAGGTGCTGCTCACCGACTCCAACCCGCAGATCGACAGTTCGGCGCTGTCCATGCTGGGGCTGGCCGAGCGGTCCGACGCCGAGGTCCTGGCCGCTCTGGAAGGGCTCGCCACGGGCTACGAGCACTGGATCGACAGCAAGTCGGTCGAGGCGGCCGCGCTGACGGGCGGCCCCCACGAGAAGCCCGCGCAGGAGCAGGTGGCGGCCTGCCGCGAGGCGCTCGGCCGGATCCGCGAGGGCATCGAGCTGCTGCGGACCAAGACCGACCTGATGAGGGCGTTCCGACTCGCCAATCACGCCATGGCTGACCAACGCGCCCGCAGTGCCTGGGTGAAAGAGGGACGCGTCGGCTCCCCCGACCCGGCCGCCGGTCGCTGGCGCCCGTTCCAGATCGCGTTCGTTCTCCTGTGCCTGGCCGGCGTCGACGACCGTGCACATCGCGACCGACACATCTCCGACCTTCTGTGGTTCCCGACCGGTGGTGGCAAGACGGAGGCCTACCTCGGGCTGATCGCCCTCACGTCGTTCCTGCGCCGCATCCGCAGGGGCGCGGACGGCGGCGGTGTCACCGTCCTCATGCGGTACACGCTGCGGTTGCTCACCCTCCAGCAGTTCGAGCGCGCGGCGATCCTGCTCTGTGCCATGGAGCACATGCGGCGGACCACTCCGGAGTTGGGCCATGAGGAGTTCTCCGTCGGCATGTGGGTGGGGCGGTCGGCCACCCCCAACACGCTGGCCGTAGCAGGTTCGAAGCTCGAGGAGTTGAGGAGGAATCTCGACAGGCGCCTCGCCACCGAGAACCCTGTCCAACTGCACGCCTGCCCCTGGTGCGGAACCCGCCTCGACGCAAGGAATTACGAGGTCGACGAGGACGCCAAGCGGATGCATGTCCGATGCCCCGGCGCGGACTGTGACTTCGCCGACGGTCTGCCTGTCCACCTGATCGACGAGGCGGTGTACGACGCGCGGCCGACCCTGGTGATCGCCACCGTCGACAAGTTCGCGTCGATGCCGTGGCGTCCCGCAACCGCTGCTCTCTTCAACCGCGACGACGACCCGGACGGCGGCACCCCTCCCCCGGAGCTCATCGTCCAGGACGAACTCCACCTGATCTCAGGTCCCTTGGGAACCCTCACCGGCCTCTACGAGACCGCGGTCGACGCACTCGCCGACCGGCCCAAGGTCATCGCCTCCACGGCGACCATTCGTCGCGCCGCCACCCAGGGACGTCATCTCTTCGCCCGCGACGTGCGACAGTTCCCTCCCGCCGGTCTGGACGCCCGCGACTCGTGGTTCGCCGTGGAGACACCGCGCGAGGAAAAGGCGAGCCGCCGCTACGTCGGCCTCCTGGCCCCCGGCACCAGCCAGTCCACCCTCCTCATCCGCACCTACGCCACCCTGCTGCACCGGGCCGCGCAGGCGAAGACAGAGGACGACGTCCGCGATGCGTACTGGAGTCTCGTCGGCTACTTCAACAGCCTCAGGGTGTTGTCGGCGGCCGAACTCCAGGTCCATGACGACGTGGTGGCCTATCTAGAAGTGCTGGCCGAGCGCGAGGGGGTGGGTGTCCGGTCGGTGGCCAACTACTCCGAACTGACGAGCCGTATCGACGCCAGCGAGATCCCCACCCGTCTCAAGGGCATCGAGAGGCGGCTGCCCGACGACGACACCGTGGACGTTCTCCTGGCCACCAACATGATCGCGGTCGGTGTGGACGTGGACCGCCTCGGTCTCATGGCCGTGATGGGCCAGCCGCAGACGACCGCCGAGTACATCCAGGCCACCAGCCGGGTCGGCCGTGCACACCCCGGCCTGGTCGCGGTCATGCTGAACGCGAACCGGTCCCGCGACCGTTCTCATTACGAGACTTTCCAGCATTTCCACTCGGCCCTGTACCGAGAGGTCGAGTCCACATCCGTCACCCCGTTCTCCGTCCGCGCCCGCGACCGGGGTCTGCACGCGGTGGTCGTCGCCCTCGCCCGGGTCCTGATCCCCGCCGCCCGCCCCAACGAGGGCGCCGGCCAGGTCGAGTCCTACGAAGACGTGCTTCGGGGGCCCATCAAATCAATCTTGCTGGAGCGTGTGGAGGCCGTCGCCCCCGAGGAGATCGACGCCGTGTCCCGGGCCCTCGACGAGTTCGTCGAGTGGTGGTGTACCGAGGCCGAGATCCACAACGGCCTGCTGTTCGAACCACAGAGGGGCAATCGTGCCCCATCGCTCCTGAAGGCGTACGACGACCAGTCCCATGAGGCCGAGGCGTGGCCCACCTTGTGGAGTCTGCGCGACGTCGACGCCGAGACCGCCCTTTTCATGGAGGGAACCCGATGACTCCGCCCCCCGCCCGCCGTCGCCGGACCGGCTCGAACAGCTCCGACCCCGCCCACAACCTTCCACGACGAGGTGCGGTTCGCCGCGCCCAGGCGATCACCACCTACGGCGTCGGCTCCCTCATCGCCGTCGACCACGAGTCCTTCATCGTCTCGGGGCTCGACGACGCCGAGCAGAGCTGGAACCGTGACGAATCCCCGCGGATCTACGAACGGCGCCTGGCCCGGGTGCTCGAGGTCGACTACTTCCGGCTGCCGCCCGCTTCCGATGACACCAGCAGGGACGGTCTCCGCGTCCGACGATTCCCCTTGATGCACTCCTGCCCCGAGTGCAACGACCTGCAACGCCACCGCGACTTCAACCCGCCCGCCGGGCGAAGCGTCTGCGGTACGTGCGAGGTCGAGCTGGTCCCCTCCCGTTTCGTCGTGGCCTGCGAAGCCGGACACCTCGGCGAATTCCCGTACTGGCAGTGGGTGCATCGCTCCGCGGACCGTGGCGCCACGACGGCGGGACAGTGCGGAGGGAAGCTAAAGATGCGCACATCCGGCCGCACTTCCTCGCTCCGCTCGATCCTGGTCTCCTGCACCTGTGGGCAGGCTCCCGAGGTCTCGATGGAGGGCTCCTTCCGCCGGCGCGCGCTCAAGGACCTGGGTCTCAGGTGCCGAGGCACCCGCCCGTGGCTCGGCGCATCCGGCCCGGCCCAGGAGTGCGGACTGCTCCTGCGCACGTTGCAGCGTGGTTCATCAGCGGTGTGGCAGCCGGTGCTGAAGTCGGCGCTCTCCATTCCGCCGTGGAGCGACGGCCGCGCGGATCCGCTCGCCGAGCACTGGGACGCGCTCCGCGAGTACGACGAGCGCGAGCACGTCAAGATCTATCTCGACGGTGTTTTCAAGGGGAAGTGCCCGATACCGCTGGACCAGGTGATGGAACTTCTCGACGCGGAGCGCGAGGAGGACCCGAACAGCGAGTCCGCCCCCACTTTCGACCACCGCTACCGTGCCCTGCGCGACAAGGAGTACGAGCGTCTCCGCGCGGGCAACGACGAGGGCGAGCAGTCCCACAACGAGCAATTCGTGTGCGAGACCCCGCTGGGCGACCGGAGCGTGCTCGATCCACTTGGCGTCACCGGCCCCATGCTGGTCAAGAGACTTCGCGAGGTCCGCGCGCTGAAGGCGTTCACCCGGCTCGTCGACGCCGAGTCGTCGACCGACTCCTCGGAAGTGCAGCTGTCCGACCGTCCCTTGCGGTGGCTTCCGGCCATGGAGGTACATGGCGAAGGAGTCTTTCTCCGCCTGGACGAGGACCGACTCGGCGCGTGGGAGAAGACCGTGGCGGTGGCGGCCCGGGTCGATCGGATGCGTACCGCCCACCAGCGGGTGTTGGAGCAACGGGCCGACGCCCCCAGCCGGGTCATCCCCTCCCCTGCCACCCCTCGCATGGTGCTGCTGCACACGCTGGCCCACGTCCTCATCAACGAGTGGAGCCTGGAGGCGGGTTACCCGGCCGCGGCCCTGCGCGAGCGCCTGTACGCCGCCGACGACATGGCCGGGGTACTCGTCTACACGGCCACGAGCGACTCTGCGGGCAGCCTAGGTGGCCTGGTGGCTCAAGGCGAACCGGAGATTCTCGATCGCACGGTCCGTTCAGCGGTCCGCCGTGCCGAATGGTGTTCCTCGGATCCGCTCTGCATGGAGACCGAGGCGTCCGGCGCCGGCGGTGTCAACCTGGCGGCCTGTCACTCCTGCTTGATGCTCCCGGAGACGAGTTGCGAGCACAACAACATCCTGCTCGACCGCGCCCTGCTCGTCGGTACCCCCGAGGACTCTCGAGTCGGGTACTTCGAGGGAGTCCTGGGTCAGTGACATCGGGCGTCGTCCGCAATGGCACCGGTGATGATCCAACACGTGCCTCTCGGTGTCGCTCACCGTCCGGCGGTGCCGAAATGACCGCTTGCTGCCAACGACTGCGCGGAAAGCAGGGCGATGTGACCTTCGCCGGCCTCACTCTCGCTCCCGAGAGGGAGGCCGCCTGGCTCCATGCTGC
>Ga0164242_10002552_pt1 | contig 21083 bp, 18 predicted proteins | sample OricomgcompostMG_FD_108783 | JGI IMG/M metagenome (GOLD analysis project Ga0164242, IMG submission 108783) | Miracle-Growth compost microbial communities from Emeryville, California, USA - Original compost - Miracle growth compost (MG) ... | reverse complement strand
TGGATCTGACGCACAGGAAATGCTATGTCCTTCTCCACGGTTGCGGTCTGTATACCATTACGCCAGATAGCGACAGTCATGCCGGCGGTCAGTGGCATGTCAGGTGAAACGGACAATGTATCGTCCTTGCTGAGCGTAATGTGCTTCGCGGCCAACATGGCGCCGACAGTGTCCTCATGGCTGTACGCCGTGATAGGAGTACCGTAAAGATTCAAGGTGAACCGTTTGGCACGGTCGATCGTCAATATCTCTGCCGCACCATCAGCAACGATATTCGTGCTCGGTGCAAGCGTCGTACGATCTTCATCATGCAACGGGATACCGGCAGTATTCACGATACCTTCCGCCGTCTGTTCAGCAGTCATGACCTTGACACGGACAGCACCGTCAACGACGATAACCGGTCGGGCCCGATAAATATTGACCGTGTAATCCGTGGCCATCAGCCGATCGTCCAGACTCGGCTCGACCGTGTCCTGGCTGACGACAGCCACATGCGCATCGTTCAGTGCATCACGCACAGTCTGGGCGTGAGTCAGGATGACATGCGTCTCGCCACGGTCGTGGATCGTCACCAGACGGCCGTCGCGTGCCGTGTCGGTCGTATCGGCGCTTGCGCGGCTCATAAACAAACAGCTTGCGACGATGAAAGCCACCCCTATAATAAAGACGTTTCGCTTGAGAGCGTGAGAAAATCTATTCATTCGATAAAGTACCCTCGCAACGGGACTCCCTCCATTTTACCTGAACGGTCACGTTACGGCAAACGCTTCTACAGGGATTTGATAGCCACGACAGCGATATCCGATAGAGGCTCGGGCAACTTGTCCTGAGCGAACCATCCGGCCGCCGCGATTTCCTTGGGACTGTACAGTTTTGCCGGCAATTGACTGCGCTTCGCGTGCGTCCGAAAGAGCGGTGCCTCAAAAGAAATCGGCACCTCCGGTCGGCCCAGCGTACGGATAAAAACCAGATCAGCTTCGTCGACAGCAATCCCCGTCTCCTCGTGCAGCTCACGGCGCGCCGCCGCAGTGAGTGTCTCACGACGACCGACACCGCCACCCGGCAACGTCCAGCGGCCGTCGGACAATACGCCGCGTACGAGCAATACCCCGCCGCGTTCGTTCGTCACCAATACGCGCACCCGCGGCCGTCTGGTCAACCGTGTAAAAACTTTCAGCCCCAGGATCGCGGCCGGACTCACTACCCTGCCGACAAGCAGGTATAACTGCCTCATAATTTCTCCAACCGGGCATATTCGGCATTCAGCTTTTTGGTGCCGCCGCGGTCAAATCGGATCGTCACCGCCATGCCGTCCACATCGACGATCTCACCGTCGCCAAATGCCAGCGTCCGTACGCGATCGCCCGGCACAAACGGCAACTCGTCGCCGAAAAACTCGTCAGCCTCATGCTCGACGCCATACACGGGTTGTCCCGCATTAATCGCCACTACCTGATCGCCCATGTCAGCAATAAACCGCGACACTTCATTGTACCCGCGTTGGCCGAATTGCAAGCGCGAACGAGCGTATATCAGATGTAATTCTTCGCGGGCGCGCGTCATACCGACATAGCATAGCCGCCGCTCTTCTTCCAGCTCAGCCGGGCCGGCTTCGTAGATGCGGCTGTGCGGGAAGATCCCTTCCTCCATACCGACCATGAAGACGACCGGGAATTCCAAGCCCTTGGCTGCATGGAGCGTCATGAGCGTCACCTTGTCGCCGCCGGCCGCGTCGTCGGCACTCGAAATTAGGGCCGCCTCTTCGAGAAATTCCGGCAAGCTGGCAAAAACTTTGACATCAGAAATGAGTGAACCGATGTTCTCCTCGCGCTCCTCTGCCTGCGGCGTGCCATCGCGCAGATACTCGCGGTAGCCGGTAATCTTGACGAGCCGTTCGATAATATCGGACGGCGCGGCGCCATCCGCCAACATGCCCTGCAATTCACGCAAGTGATTACCGAGCTGTCCCAGCGCGGCCTTGGCTTTCGGCATCAGACCGTCGGCCTCGTGCACACGCCCCAGTGCCTCGATCACATCCAGACCGGTCGCACCTTGCCAGATCAAAAACCGCTCGAGTGACGTCGCACCGACACCGCGCGTCGGTATATTGACAATCCGGCTGAAACTTAGGCGGTCGTTCGGTTGATAGACCAGCCGCAGATAGGCGATGACATCTTTGATTTCTTTGCGATCATAAAACCGGACACCGCCGACCAGCTGATAGGGGATACGCATGAGCCTGAGCGCCCGTTCCAGCGCAGCCGATTGCGCATTCATGCGATAAAGTATGGCAAAATCACTGTATTTCCGAGCCTTCATGCCGACCTGTGTCGCGATCCGGCCCGCAACCAGACTGGCCTCTTCTTGCTCATCGTACGTCGCATGAATCTCGACCGGTGCGCCCTCGCCCCTGTCTGTCCAGAGCTTTTTGTCAGTGCGCACTTTGTTCTTGCTGATCACAGCCTGCGCCGCTGCCAAGATGGCGTTCGTCGAACGGTAATTCTGCTCCAGTTTGATCACTGTCGCGTCCGGGTAGTCGCGTTCGAAATTCAGAATATTCGTGAAGTCAGCGCCGCGCCAGCTATAAATCGATTGCCAGTCGTCGCCGACCACGCAGATGTTGTGCTCCTTGTTGACCAGATATTTCACGATAGCGTACTGCGCCGCGTTGGTGTCTTGGTATTCGTCGATAAAGATGTGTTTGAACTGCTGCTGCCACTTGCGGCGGATATCGACATGATCGCCGAGCAGTCGCACTGTCTCGATCAACAGGTCATCGAAATCCAGCGCCCCGGCGGCTTTGCGCAACTTTTCATACCTGGCATAGATCTGAGCGATCTGCCGTGCCTGCGGATAGCTGGCTGAGGCTTCCATGTCGTCCGGCGTCTTGAGTTCGTTTTTGGCGTTGCTGATAATGCTACTCACTGCCCGCGGCTTAACCTGCTGGGTGTCAATGCGCAGTTCTTTCATGGCCTGTTTGATCAGGCCCTGGCGGTCGTCCTCGTCGTAAATGACATAGTTCGACTGGATACCGATTGCTGCGCCGTCCTGACGCAGCAATCGTACGCAGATACCATGAAATGTTCCCATCCATGGCATGAAACTCCGTGGTACTTCATGGCCAGGTCGCTCGGACAATTTCCATACGCGTTCGCGCAGCTCGCGCGCCGCTTTATTGGTGAACGTTACTGCCAAAATTTCATTCGGCCAGATCGATTCATGCTGCACGAGATAAGCGATACGATGTGCCAACGTCTTGGTCTTGCCGCTGCCCGCTCCTGCCAAAATCAGCAACGGTCCGGATGTCTGGCACACGGCAGCAGCCTGTGCCTCATTAAGCCCCTCGAGAATTTCCATTGTACTCAGTATAACAGGAGAACTACGGCTTCGCGAACATGAAGTACGCGCCGCCGGCAGCAGCCGCAGCCAGAACGATGATAACGATAATAATGACGACGATCGTCCAGCCGGATTTCTGCTTGGCCGGATGCGCGACCTGCTGATGATACTCTTCGACACTGTAGATACTGCCCGCCTTGGTGACCGGCTCATCCACAATGTTCTGGACGGTCTTGCCAGTATCGGCGGATTCGACCGCCTGCAATGACTTCGGCGGTGCCGGTTCCGTCGCCTCGGCGGCTTCGATGGACTGGAGTTTGCGCTCCTGCATAGCTGCTTCGACGTCAAAAGTAGTCGGATCGAGCGGCCGCTGCTCGTCGCCACTACCATCATCGACTTTCTTCTCGTCGTTATTGATAGCCGTTGTCTCGACGATTTCGTCTGCCGGCTCGGGTGTGTCGACAGGTGGTGATACCGGATCTTCGTCCGGTTCCGCATCACCTGTCGGCGGTTCTCCGCCAAGAGGACGTTTCTCAACTTTGGCGTCAGGCAGGAAAGGCGACTGCGACAACGCGGCAGGAGATGATGGGACGGGAGGTTTGGACGGCTTCGGCAAATGGGACGCCACCGGCGTCGAACGCGAAGGTACACTTACAGAAGATTGAGAGGAGCCGCGCATGTCGGCCGACGGATGCACCATATCGAGAAAACGACCAGTACTCGGACGTTTCACGGCGGGAGACGCCGGAGGTTCGGATTTCACCGGCGGCTCATCGACGACCGGCTTGGACTCGACCTTCGATTCCGTGTCCGGTTCGGGCTCCGGTTTTGGCTCCGGTTCAGAATCCGGAAGCGACGGAAGATTCTCGACTTTCTCTTGCTCATCGTCCGGGGTCAACGCCTCGTCGCCTATCTTGCTGGCAACTTTATCGAGTTTTTCGTATTCCGGTTTTTCATCATCTTTGAGTGTCGTATTAATCGACAGCGTATTCACTTGATCTTCATCCTTGGCGGATTTCGGCCGCACGCCGCCCATCAGCGAATTGACGGCTTTGTCGAGCTCGTCAAAATCAATATCCTTCACTATCTTTCCTCCTGGTGAGCCGCCGCGACAATCGCACTGAAGTTCGGTACCGACAGACTGGCGCCGCCGACCAACAGGCCGTCGATGCCCTCTGTCCGGAGATATGCCGTCGCATTATCGGCCGTAGAGCTGCCACCATAAAGGACACGCAATTCACTCGCTGCCTTCTCGCCGTACAGGTGCGTGATCTGACGCCGAATCGCCCGAGCGGCCTTTTTGGCGTCGTCCGGCGAGGCACTCACGCCCGTGCCGATTGCCCAGACTGGTTCGTATGCGATAACGACCCGGCTGAATTCTTCACTGGTGACATTTGCCAGGCCACCGAGAAGTTGGTCGTGAATAACGTCCATCGCCTCGCCGATCGCACGCTCGTGCGCTGTTTCGCCGACGCAGAGGATCGGTCGGATATCGTTGCGAAGTGCCGCCTGAACCTTGCTACGGATGTCCTTGTCGTGCTCATGGAAGACATGCCGGCGCTCGCTGTGGCCGACGATGGCGTAGTCTACCAGACCGCGCAGCTGCGACGCCGATACTTCACCGGTAAAGGCGCCGTAATCGCGCCAGTAAAAATTCTGCGCTGCCAGCTTGAACTGACGACGGTCGACTTGCAAGCTGAGCGGCTGCAGGGCCAGCATGGTCGGCGCCAATACTACTTCGACGTCGCGGTGCACGGCGACCTCTCCAGCCAGCTTGTGCACGAAAACGCTGGCGTCATGAACGCCCATATTCATTTTCCAATTCGCGACGATTAATTTTTTAGCAGCTGACATCTCGCTTATGCTTTCTTATTGATTAGTGTAGCGCATTTCCTCTCATGCGTCGAGTAGGGCTTCAACCCCGGGTAATTTCTTGCCTGCCATCAGATCCAAACTTGCACCGCCGCCAGTCGAGACATGCGTGAAACTGCCGCCCTCTTTGGCGTCCCACTTCAGGACGAAATCGGCCGTGTCACCGCCGCCGACGATAGAGGTGATGCCAGGGTGGGTCGCCAAGCTCAGAGCCAGCCGAGCCGAACCATGGGCAAAGTTGGGGTATTCGGACATGCCAAGCGGACCATTCCAGATTACCGTACCGGCCTTTTCGACCACGCTGCAGAACTTTTCGATCGTCTGCGAGCCGATATCGAGCGCCATCTCGTCGGCGCCGACCTCGCTCACCGCCCGCTCCGCCCGCGGTGTCTTGTCGCTCAGCTCCTTAGCTACCGCCAGATCCGTCGGCAACATGACAAAATCGTCCGTGTCGTCGCCGGCTTTCTCATGCGCTGCCGCATAGACACCATCAAGCGTCTCTTTCTGATCGGCTTCGACTTTGCTGGCACCCATCGACAGGCCCTTGTAGGCCAGGAACGTGTTCGCCATCGCGCCACCGATCAGCACCGTGTCAGAGAGTTTGACGAACCGCTCGACTACTTGCACCTTGTCGCTCACCTTGGCACCGCCCATCACAGCCACGAGCGGCCGCTTGGGGTTTTCCATCGCTTCGCTGATAGTGACGTACTCCTTCTCGAGCAGTAAGCCCGAGACGCTTGGCAGCTGCAAAGTGATAGCATGCGTGCTGGCATGTGCCCGGTGCACGACGCCGAAACCGTCTTGGACGAAATATTTCGCCTGGGCCACATGTGCCAAACCTTTAGCGAATCCCTCGTCATCTTCTTCTTCGCGCGGATCGAACCGTAGATTCTGCAGCATGACGATGCTCTTCGCCGCTGATTTGCTGACTGCCTGAAATGCCGCATCACCGACGATATCGTCAACGAAACTCACTTCTTTGCCGAGCAGCTCGCCCAGTCGGACAGCCGTGGGTTCGAGGCTGAACTGTAAATCGTGACCTTCGGGCCGGCCCAGATGGCTGATCAGCACCAGCGAGCAGCCGCGATCGAGCAGATGTTTGAGCGTCGGCAAACTGGCACGGATACGCAGATCGTCGCTGATTTCGCCGTCTTTCAGCGGTACGTTATAGTCGACACGCACCAACACTCGCTGGCCGTCCAGCGGTACGTCTCTGATCGTCTTTTTGAAGAATCCCACCTTTGCCACCCTTTCTGATTATCGTTAAATTTATTCTAGCACACGCACGCGGATAGTATCGGTACCACCGATCAGCCCCGGTTGTCGGCCACTGACGATGACGACCGTCACCGGTGACTCGTCTCCGAAAAAGCCCTTCGCTTTCAGCTCTTTCGCAAGATCCAGCCCGGCCCTATCGCCGTCGGGTCGCACATATGATTTGTTGGCGTAGCTGAGTGCTAGCTGCTGAGCCGCACGCGACTCAGAGGTGGCACTGATGATCGGAAGATCCGGACGATGCGCCGCAATATTGGCTGCGGTCCCGCCAGATTTGGTCTCGGCGATGATCGCGATCGCACCCACCTGGCCTGCCAGGCTGACCGCCGCCGCACTGATCGCGTCGCGCGTGGATTTTTTGCCCTTCAAGATATCGGTTAGCGGCGCGACGACCGTGTGCTCCTGGGTATAGAGAATAACCTTTTTCATGGCGGCAACCGCTTGGACCGGATACCGGCCGTTTGCCGTCTCGTCGCTCAGCATCACCGTGTCGGCACCCTGGACGACGGCGCTGGCCACGTCGCTGACTTCGGCTCGGGTCGGCTCGGGTGAGTCGACCATACTAGCCATCATCTGCGTCGCCACGATCGACAGCCTGCCATGCTTGCGGCAGAGCGCAATAATTTTGCGCTGAGCGATTGGCACGACCTCGGCACCAGCCTCGACGGCCAGATCACCGCGCGCCACCATGACGCCGTCGCTAGCCAGCACGATTTTTTCCAGCTCATCGCCCTTGATCGCAGCTTTGGTCTCGATCTTGGCCACGATTTGCGCCGTCGAGCCGTAGCTGAGCAAAATCTGGCGCAAATTATTGATATCATCCGCAGATTGCACGAAACTAAGCGCGACATAATCTATATCTTTGCCTGCGCCGTATTCGATATCTTCAAGGTCTTTTTGCGTCAGAATATCGCCGCCGAAGTCAGTATCGGGCAGATTGATACCTTTGCGGCTCGACAGTACACCGTCGTTTTCCACCCGGACAGCGATCGTCGTGCTGTCTCTCACCGCTATTACGGTAGTGCGGACTTTGCCGTCAAAAAGATACAGCGGCTCGCCCTCTTTGACCTTCTCGGCCAGATTGTACTGCACGGGGAGCAGCTTATCGCCGTCGTGCTCAGTCTCGTAAGCGAGCGTCAGCTCGTCGCCCTCATGTACCTCGACATCGTGCTGCAGATCGCCGAGACGGATTTTCGGTCCCTGGAGATCCTGTAAAATTGCCACCGGTTTGCCCTTTTTCTCACTCGCGGCGCGGATCCACGGGATTATCTGATCGCACTCTTCGTGCTTGGCATGGCTGAAATTCAGCCGGAAGCCGTTCACTCCGGCATTCAGTATCTGTTCTATCATTTCGGGACTGTTGATTGGCGGCCCGACAGAAGCAAGGATTTTTGTTCGTTTGAAGAGAACACTCATATAAATAATTGTAGCATGGCGACACCTGGCAAAAAGATAGACCCTATTGGCGCGACATTGTCGCACCAATAGGGTCTTACAGAGTGGAGACGAGGAGCTAGCTCGCCAGAGCCATGTCCGGGTTGCCCGCGTCGTCCGCGTTCATGACGCGATCGAACACATCTTGCGATGCGGGTGCCGGCAACGGCCGGCCGGCCTTGACCGACTGGTGAACGACCGTCAGCATGCCAGCAGCCAGAACCACGACATTCAGCGGGGCCGCGACGTAGAACACGATCGCCGGAATCGAGTAGACCCCGAGCATGTGTGCCACGACCGCGCAGGCCATGGCGACGATCTCGACTGCCATCAGAGACAGCAGCACCTTGGCCACGGGCCAGCCACCATCCCTGTGGGGACTCGACTCGGTGCGCCGATGCGACGCGGAAATGTCGTGGATGATGGGCTGAAAGTACGAGACTCCGACCTGCTCGCCTCGGATCCAGCAGCCCCGGGAACCGTCGTCGTTGAACCGATGCGGGTACCAGAGCCAGCCTTTCTTGTCGAGTCCTTGAGCCAGACCGTCTTCCTTGGATAAAGTCAATGTCGCAGACATTGCTTCACCTCCGTTTCTCTTTGTAGGTACGCCTAGTAAATCCTAGCGATGATAGCAGTATACCACCAAATAACGGTAATGTCAATATGGCTCGGGCTCGAAATAAAACGGCCCCGCCCGCACAGTCAAAGCTATGCGGACGGGGCCCGGGGGGTGGTTCATGTCACTCGTGCGCGAGGTAGACGATCACCTTGTCGGTACCACTGCTACCGTCGGGACCCGAGGTGACGGCAAACCGTACCTGATGGTCGACGCCGATGGCAAACGTGGTCTGCCCTTCGAACGTGCCGGCGTACTTGATCTCGCGAAGAGCGGCGTAGTTGGCCGCCGACCCCTGGAAATCGAAGCCATTGAACAACTCCGGGTTCGACGGTGCGTGAATGACCAGCTGCAAGACAGCTCCGCCATGCACGTCCACCGGCGCGCCGCTGGCGTCATGCGACACCGACGGGACATACCGTGCCTCGAACTGCACATCGGTCAGCGTACCGACGTTGAACACGATGACATCGTAGCCATGCTCCGAATCAGAGCTTGGCGAGACATCGAACACCTCACCGTTGTCTCCCGGTACCAACGGCACGCCGCCCGAGTCGGGCTCGGTGTTCCAGCAGTCGGGGTTGAGCTCATCCGGCGCACAGAGGGGACGCAGCTCCTCGAGCGTCTTCTCCGGATACGACACCGGGGGTGCTGTATCGGCAGGGGCCTCCGTCGATGTCAGCGGAGCTTCGCTCGGAGTCGGCGTCACTGACGAAACCCGTGGGCCGTCAATCGTCACTCCTGAGGGCAGCGGACTCGGCCGCATCACCGCATACGCCGCCCACACGGCGACGGCCAGCACAACGACGACCAGTGGCACCCATAAAAAAAGGGGCTTCCGATCCTTCATAGTTCCTCCAAAGGGATGGGATAGGACCTATAGAGTATAGCTTAAAACATATTTGAAAACAAGAGGCACAGAGTTGTCAATAGAAGGTTATTTGATATCACCGGAACGACGTTTTGACGTTGTCACGTTGCGGCTAGCATCACTCTGAGGCGTCTACTTCTCGCGTATGTCTATCAATGGCATTTGCAATTTCCTCCGGGTGCTTGAAAGGAAGAGAATGAGTACCGTCAACCCATTGTGTAGTAACCGAAGGATATTTAGCCGTCAAACGCTCAACACCTTCACGCCAAAGTTTGTTATTTCGTTCTGCACGAACCCCCTTCTCGCCTGCGCTTTTCGTTGCTAAGACCATCGTGATCGGACAATCTATCCTGCTATAGTCATTCATCAGATCAGTTTGCCGACGCTTATCGAGCTCGAGCGTAATATCAGCATAATCATCCCCTGATATACGATAATTGTATGGTGTCGGGCGCATGAGAAGCTTGGATATCTTCATGATAGGACTATTCAACGAATGCCGCAGACGCTCCTCGTCTTCGATCAATGGCTTCGCCAAGGGTACGGCACCATCAACGAGTACCAATCCGCCCACTTCACCGGGGTGGCTCGAGGCATAGGCGGCAGCCACGTCGGCGCCCAACGACCAACCTACGATAATAGGTTTGTCTAAACTAAGAGCGCCCATAACGACTTCAGCATCACCAAGAAATGCCTCGAACGAAAAATTATCTGCCGTTGAAGCTTTACCGTGAGACCGAAAGTCAAACGTTACCGTCTCGTAGTTGCCCTTCAGCTGTCTTATGACTTGTTTCCAGCTGATTTGAGTAGCGCCGCCCCCGTTGAAAAAAATAATCGGTCGGCCCTCTCCGCTCCTAGTGATCGGAAGTGTGACTGAGCCATTTTTTACGGTAATTTTACTAGCCATAATTTTATCCACATCATATCATATACACACCTACAAAATATGAGAGCCGCTTTGCGGCTATCACTCCGCGTTCGGTCTCGGCTGAGAAGCCAAAGAAATAAGCCCATCCTAGGATGGGCTTATTTCTTTGGTGATCTCACCGGGAATCGAACCCGGATTGCCAGGATGAAAACCTGGTGTCCTAACCGTTAGACGATGAGACCGCATTTCGAGCGAAGACCGGCTTCACTGCTGACCTACTCTAGCAGATTGTTTTTCATTTGTCCACCCCTGTTATCTCCTAAAATAGTTGCATTTCACCGGTTTTGTTTCATATATCCCTTGTTTTATTACAAATTTGTTATGTATGTATTGACTTTTCTGTATTTTTGTGATAAGCTTACAGAGACAGTTGCGTGAGGTGGAGACTCAACGTAACGGTGGACGCTTAACAAATCGGATCATTACAGATTATGTTTCTACTGCCTGGCAGCGCGACCGACGCAATATTTTGTATCGGTCGCGCTGCTACGGCAGCATGAAGTATGAATGACGATTACTCTACCCCTGTGGGACACCGCTCCGCTGACTAGCTTATAGCCGTCGGAGCGGTGTCCCAAATCCGTGGGCATCAAAGGCAAATCAGCCAACGAGCCCTCGGAGAGGGAGGTTAGGAGCAATCAAATGAGTGAGGAAAAGAAGGGACCAGGCAGCCCCAAGCCGCCCAACAGCAAGTCCAAGCACACTACCGCTCCCCAAAGCAATCGGAGCGGAATGTGGACCATGGTCAGCGTGATCGGCGCCGTTATCACTGTAGTGGCTGCTATCCTGCTGGCCTACAACCTTGGTAAAGACGATGACTCGTCCACCCCGGCTTCGGCTCCGGTGGCGGCTTCGGCTTCCGAGTGTGTCAACGGCTATCCGCTGGACTACGATCCCAATGCAACGGGTAACGTGGTCGAGAAGAAGGCGAATTCGAACTACGCGGTCGAGAATCCAGACGACATCTTGGCGAACGCCAAGAAGAATCCGAAGGTCCTCGCGGGTTACGGAACACTGTTCCTGCCCGCTGTCTTTCCGGACAGTACCAAGTGGCAGTCGCTCGTCAACCAGTCTGGCAAGTGTTTGAGCGCCGATGGCGTGAAGGCGTACGTTCAGCTGGAGGCCTATGTCCGTCAGTCGGACTGGCACGTCGGTCAGGCTGCACCTGACATGGTCAACACCGGAATGGGTGCACCTGGTATCGTCAGCAATGCGGCACCGGGCATCACGGGTGACCTGAAGGCGGTGATTTTCGTCACACCGGACGGTCGCAAGGTCGTGATCCTGGAGCGGTGTGGTAACCCGGCTGAGTACAAGCCCAGCTACCCGCCCGTGTCACCTCCGCCGCCGACGGAAACACCGTCGTGTGAGCAGACGGGGACATGCGCACCGCCGCCATGCACAGTGAACTGCACGCCGCCGCCTTGTACGGTGAACTGTGGCCCGCCTCCGTGCATGGAAAACTGTGGCCCTCCGCCATGCCCGCCGAACCAGAATGGTGTCTGCGTGCAGCCGAAGGACCCTGCTGTCGATCCCTACCCGCAAGGCAATGCGCCTCAGGGTGGCGGACCGAACGATCAGCCCGGTCCAGGTGACTACCGCCCGCCGGAGTCAATGCCGCAACCACCGTCGACGCCGCGGGTCAACCCGCCGCCGCCAGTGGTAACCGGACCTAGCGCACCGACGCACGTCACCGCTCCGGTGACTGCGCCGCCGCCAGAACCGGGTGTCAACGGCACCGGAAACGGAGCGGGATCGGCTACCGTAACCCATCCTGATGGGTCTACGGCAACGGTCAACACCGGCACGGTGGCTCCGCCCAAGTAGTCCGTGTCCGAGGTGGACGCATACGGCTTCGGCCAATGCGTCCACCTCGGCTGGACACTCACAACTTCATACTTCACCGGGGAGCTATCTCCCGTCCGAGCTTCGGCTTACGGTGATGGTAGCTCCTCGGAGTTACCCCAACTTAGCCTGTAATGATCCGGTTTCAGGGCGATCTTAACAATTAGCTTCGTAGCAATCAAACTATTAACTACTAATTTCCGGTAGGTGGGTACCTGAGAGGAAATATATGAAAGCAGTTTTTAACGCTATCATGCGTTCACCAAAACTCGCTGTCTTTACGGCAGCCGTAGTCGGTGCTGTCTTAGTCCCTGCCGCTTTGCTGGCATGGGGTCCGAACCGTCCGACTTTCACGATCCAAAGTCCTGCTGACTATGTCACGTTCGACTCGATCACGAACAACCCGAATATCGGTGATGAGCGTGATTTCGTCGGTATCCGCGAGGCTGGCACAGGCAGCGCTTGGACTGACAATATGACAGTCCAACCGGGCAAAACATACACTGTGCGTATGTACGTCCACAACGACGCCGCAAGCAACCTGAATCTGGTTGCCCAGAACGTCACCGCTAAATTCAACCTGCCGACAACTACCGGCAAATCAATCGAAGTTGACGGCTACATCAACTCGAGCAACGCTTCGCCGCGCGAAGTATACGACGACGCGACCTTCAACAGCAGCCAAAACTTCAACCTGGCTTACGTTCCTGGTTCGCTCAAGTATGAAAACAACGCCTTTGGCGCTGCAGGCACCCCGGTTTCCGAGAGTGTCTTCACAAGCGCTGGCGCCCTGCTTGGTTACGACAAGCTCGACGGTAAGATCCCTGGCTGTATGCAATACGCCGGCTACCTGAGCTTCAACGTAACACCTCAGTTCGCTACGAACTTCAAGGTTACCAAGCAAGTCCGCAAGGACGGTACGAGCGGCTGGCACAACTCTGTCAACGTCAAAAACGGTGACACTGTCGACTACCTGCTCGGCTACCAGAACACCAGTGGTGAAGAGCAAGACAACGTCTGGTTCCAGGATACGCTTCCAAAGGGTATCAGCTACGTCTCGGGTTCGACCCAACTGACCAACAGCTCGAATACGAAACCGCTGACATTGTCTGACAACCTGACAAAAAGCACCGGTGTCAACGTTGGCAACTATGTCAACAACGCCAACGCTTACGTCCAGTTCAAGGCAAAGGTAAGCGACAAGACGCTGGCTTGTGGTTCCAATACTCTGGTAAACAAAGTCCGCGTTACCGTTAACAACGACCAGTACAAAGAGGCGACGGCAAACGTCGTCGTCAACAAGGTGTGTGAGAACACGCCGCCTGAACTACCGCACACCGGTATCAGCACTGGCATCACGACCATCATCGGTCTGGGTGTCGCTACAGCCGGCTTGGCATATCTTGCCACCAGTCAGCGTGTACGCAATCTGCTACGTCGCTAAGCGAGTCTGACCGCTCCCAATCGAGTGTGGGCTCGAAATCTCCCAAATAACCCCTGTCATATGACGGGGGTTATTTGTTTGGTATCATAGAAGTAGTGAGCAAGAAAAAACGCAACAAGCAATACAAGGGCAGCGCGCCGGTGCGACCAACCATCACCAAGGTCAGCGCGGTCAAGCGCAACCCTGTCCACCAGTGGTGGATCGACCACGAGCGCTATGTCAAACCGGCATTGCCGGTCATCGGTGTAATCGTCGTGATTATCATAGCGGTGCTCGGCCTGGTCAGTCTTATTTGGCTGAAGTAGCAGCCGCGACAGGTGGTTTCGGTGCCGCTTCTTTGACCACTTCATCACTAAGCGGCAGACGAAATCCGAACGTACTGCCCTTGCCCTCGTGCGAACTGAAAATAATCGAGCCGCCGTGCGCCATGACCACGCGTCGCGCCAGATACAGACCGACACCTGTGCCGTCCGGCCGCTGCTTGCGGGCATTTTTGGCCCGGAAGAACTTGTTGAACAGATGCGACTGCTCTTCCTGCGGCACGCCTATACCGGTGTCAACTACGGTAAATGCTACGTTGCCCGCCACCTTCTCGACGGTGATAACGATCGTACTCTTGGCGTGTGAATAATAAATAGCGTTGTCGACCAGGTTCATAATCACTTGGCGGATCTTGGACTCGTCGGCCAGCACCGGCAGTGCGACCTTGCCCATCTTTAAACGCAGCGTAATATCATGGCTCTTCGCAATCAGCTGGAGATCATCGACCTCTTGTCGAACGATATCGCCCAAATCAAACGGTATCTTGTCGATAATAAATCTGCCCGTCTGCAGACGCGACACGTTCAAAAAGTCGCCGATCAGTCCGACCATGCGCTCACTGCTCTTGTACGCCTCGACTAGTAGTTTCTGCTGATCCGATGTAATCTTGCCGGCATCACCCTCAAGCACCATGCTGATATAGCCCTTGATACTGGTCAGCGGTGTCCGCAGCTGATGCGAAGCCATGCTCATGAATTCATCCTTCACCTCATCGAGATGTTTCAGCTTGGCGTTACTCGACCGCAGCTCCTCAGTCGCGACATCGATACGCTGCTGCAGCGTGGCATTGAGCTCCTTGACTTCATGTAGCGACAGAGCGTTCTGGATAGCGATCACCAGCTCGTTGCTGATCGTTGCCAGCACGTTCAGATCACGTTTGGTATAGCTGCCGCTCAAGTGCTCACCCAACAGCACGTAGCCGATAATATTGTCACCCTGGCGCAGCGGCATAACCAATCCTATATGATGACTCATGAGCATCCTCCGCACCGCATGGTCCTTCTCGTCGAGCAAATGAGTCAAAATAACTTTATGCTTGCTTGTAGGGATGTACTGCTCCAGCATGCGCACATCGTCAACCGGAAACTTCGCGTGTCCACGAGTCCCCGCCGACATGTAATGATCGGTGCCGTTCGTGTAATGCAGGAAAAAGAACGCCTGCTCTGCCTTAAAGGTCACTGCCATTTCTCCAGAGGTACGTTCCAGTAACCCGCGCAAATCGACCGTCGACGACAGCAGATTGCTTAAAGACGCAAAGAAGTCTTCGCTTTTGTAATTGTTCTTGTAAAAAATGCTATCGGTCGTCCGATCAAAAAACTGCTTGATAGGCTGGAAGAGGAACGCCAAGACAAGTGCCAGCAGAATATTGACGGGGTTGACGCTGATGGCATTCGTCGTCTGAGCGCCTATCAGAAAAACCGATATGACATAGGCGAAAAAGTAGTAGATGAGAGACAGTGTCAGCAGCACACCGGCATACGCGACGCTCCGTACAGCTGCAAGTTTGATATCAAACAATTGGTGTTTGACGATGGAAATACTAATAGTCACGACATAAAAGAGCGTCCACGTCGGCCCTAGCCAGATAAAGCTATCGACCCCCAGGATAGGCAGCGTCAAGTTAGTAATAAGCGAGAATGCCGCTGCCAGAAGTGTCCCAGAAAAGACATAGAGTAGTTGCTGATGTTGATAGCCCTTCTTGCTGTGTCGAATATGGACGAAAAACTCCGTAAAGGCGATGAGAAAAGCGATATTGAAGTAGACAGTATAGACCGAATACCAAAATGTACCGACAGCAAGGCCATTATAACCATGATGAAGCGTAATCGTCGTAATAAACTGTGACGGATCATACACGATAAATAGCGACAGGCACACCGTCAGTAGGGTAAGAAAAATATTGAACGGCGTAAACGAACGGCCGCTCGCCTGCGGGAACACTGCCGCAAACAACGAGAGAAAAAGAATGGTATACATGGGGGCCGTGAGAAAAAGCACCCTTCCCGCATCCACAAGTCCGGTCGTGGTCCCACCGATCAGTAAGAGGGTTCCGACTGCCCATAGGACTACAAGGGCTACCGCCATAATAAAGTAGCGGTTAACTGTTGTACGCCAACTTTGCGAAGCAAGCACCCACACAACCGCCGTATTGACGATAATGATAAGCGCGAGACTGATTACCCCTATTGAAAACATCTTGTCATAAGCTACTTCCGCTTATGACTATTAAAGCATAAGTTACTTAATAGCAACAGGCTGTCCGAAAGCCTGGAAAGGCGCGACCCTAACTCCTGCAGCTCGAAACAGCGCTCCGATGACCCGGACATTCTCCGGAGTCACTGGTCCGGTGATTGCTTTGTGAAATTCGCCGGACTGGGCAATCGCTGCCGCTTCCTGTCCACAAGCAAATTCCGAGCTCACACCGAAAAGACCCGACCTATCACCATAGTTATAGGGGACACCCTCCGTATGATAACCGTCGCGGGTAATAAACTTGCTTTCGCTGGCGTCTTCGCCAACGACCCAAACCAGTTTGCCACCTCTAGCCTCAACCTGTTGTGTGTCAAAGCAGCCTGGCTGGCTATCGTCGATAATGACTTTGCCCGTCAGATCCAGACCCTCATATTCCTTATCATCCAGGTCAATCCGACCCGTCACTGCGGTCACAATAATATTCGTATCTCTCAGGACATCAGCCGCACTTTCTGCAGCCTTCACCTTATTGCCTTTTTTGTACTTGCCTATCAGACCGTACAGGCGCTCGGTATTGATGTCATAGCTTACGATTCCGTGATTATCAATCATTTCCGTTGCCGCTACCGTACTTGACCAACCGATAGAACCTGCGCCCCCGATCACACCGATCTTGCCATGCGACTCGGTCGATGTCTCGTTCATGATCTTGCGCGCTGTTTCAACGATCATATAGACAGTGCCGCCGTGGCCGGTCGTCGTGACGAGCCCCTCCATACCTTCGATATTGCGAAGCGCATGCCCAAAGTGGGTGACTTTCGGCAAAATCGCCCCCAGGCCTACAACGTCCGCACCAAGCTGATGATGGACGAAGTGTGCAGTTTTCTCCAAGATATAACCGCCGACTTTCAGAAGCTGGATTTTTTGAGCGATGTTGTCTTTGTCGGGGCGAATATCTGCCGTCATATCACTATACATCGGCGAAAGCACCAGGGCACCAACTTCGTTGTCGTGACTGCTTTTCGTATATGTATCGAGGACCGTAGGTGGTAGTCCATACATGGCACGCATACGGATATTAGAATCAACACCAAACTTCACAGGATCGTAGAGTGAGAAGAATGGCGTCGATTCGCTTGCGTAGTGATCGTCGCGCCGATTTGACCGCATAGGTACGACAAAAGCGCGTCCCACTTTGCGGCCGATATCCTTTTTGCCTTCAAAAAAGTCAAATGCACTGTTGATAAACGCCTCTGTGCCTTCATACGCTTTATCGGCCTCAGCGGTCGCTGCATCAGTTTCGGAGGTCACCGCCTCATAGACATCATCCAGCTTGCCCAAGAGGTAACCTCTGGAAAAATTCGTATAATCAGGTGGCATCAAAGTCCATGCATCTCCCCGCTTCTTCAGGTATGAAGCAACGGCCGCTCGTTCTTCGGCGGTCCTCATAGAATTATCAATCCGATCTTCCATATATTTTTCTATCTGCTCGCTGGTTTACTGTATATACTTTAACATTATTCTTATAAATTCGCAATCAATAACCCCTGGGGAGGGTGTCGGTGGGGGTGCTTCGCACCCCCACCGGAAGTCACCTGCCACCGCGGCCTCTACGGCCTGCTGGCGGCAGATCGGCGGCGATCCATGAAACTGTCGTACCTGGCCGCCATCGGGGCAAAAAGATTGCCGGCGATGGCAAACGGACGCAATGCCTGTAGCAGGAGCTTGCATCCGTAGTATTCGATAGTGCTTTTCATGACGTTCGCACTCCTTCGCAAGGTTCAGAGCCATAGCTCACTTCACTTTGTGCTCACAAAGCTATATTTATTATAACACGAATGTGCTATAAAATCAACCGCTAGGCGGCCGGTACTAATTTTGACTGGCTCAGATCCATGGCAAATCCGGCGACAGCCAGTTGGCCATCCTTGTTTTTGCCGACGATCTTGCCGCGATCGAAGAACGTCTTGTACTTACCGCTCTTGGTCTTCATGCGGTAGTCTACCTGATATTCTTTTGTCTTGCCGGACAGATAGTCCTGCAGCGCATGCATTGCCTTTTCCCGATCCTTCGGGTGCAACAGCTTGCTAAAAGCGTCGAGATGAACGAACTTCTCGGCATCCCTTTCGTTGTAGCCAAGCATCCTGAGCTTATTCGGATTGAAAAAGATCAGGCCGCTTGGGTACTCAAACAACCACCAAGCCATGCCGCTTGCTTCCATCGCGTCATTGAACAACGTCATTTCATCGATTTGGTCGTAAAAAATCATATTTTGTGCTCTCTCAAAACACTAGATTATGTGTCAACCTTATTATTGTAGCATAAAAAGTATTATTTTGCAATAGCTTTTGCATACAAAACCGCTACGTATAGTGTATTACCAGAGAAAAAAAGCACTATGAAACATCCGGTATATGCAAGATGTCTTGAGCCGACATGCTGTAACGGCCGCTAGCGGGACCCCTGCCTAGTAGGATTTCGCGGCCCGCTACGACAGCATAGGCACCGCCGGCCCCGGCCGTCGTCGACAACTGAGCGATACCGCCAAGCGATATACCGATCCGGCTCATCGACCGCACCATACGCGGCGACATATTCTCCTCACCGATAATTTTATTCACGAAACGGAGCTTCTGGTCAGCCGGCACCATGTCTTTCTCGAGAGCGTCCAGCTCTTCATCGTTCAGTTTACCCAGAAATGGCCGTGCGTCGCCCAAGTCATACCGTTCGATATCGATCAACGACCGATCGCCGACATCGGTAGCCATGATCAGAGGTATTCCTGCCTGCCTCGCCAGTCGACGCAACAAGACCTTCGTCGGCAGATGGTCGACATGCTCATACAGCAGATCCGGCTGATACTTCATCAGCTTTTTGGCACTGCCCGGCGTTATTCCCTCGGGCAAATGAACCTGTTTGATATACGGATTCAGCTCGCTGACGGCTATACCGACCAGGTCCGTCTTGCGCATACCTACCGCCGTCATGCCCGCGTGGATCCGGTTCAGATTCATTATCGACACCACGTCGGGATCGGCCAAAATCATCGTGTCACCGATACCGCTGTGAGCGGCCTGCAGGACTATATGCGAACCGACGCTCAGGCCGACACAGGCAAGGGTGGCCGCACCGAGCTTCCGCTGCTCTTCCATGGTGATAAGTTCACGATTGCGAAAGGTGAGCAGCTCCCGGTAATCCGCTTCATCCGGATACTGTACCAGCTGATCCGACCAGGGGAAATAAAACCATTTGCCGTATTTGTCGCCCTGCCGGACGATCGGTGCGCCAAAACGCTCGCGAGCAACCGTATCGGTCGTTTTATCAGGGTGATTGAGCTCAAACAGCTCGTCGGCGATCTCGTGCACGCGCAGCACTTTCTCGGTGCCCGCTGCCTCAAGCCGGTACAGAAGACGCCGATCGGCCCTAGTGGCCATATCGTAGCGATCCGGCTGTTGCCACACCGGGACTATTTCCGATTCACTCACTGGTATCTCCTAACATTCCTATGATCTGCCGGGCCTTCGTCCTGAAATCAGCCACTTCCGCACCCAGGGCCGTATCGCTGATACCGTCTGCCATGTAGACGAAATCGGCCAGTTGCTTGAGTGTAAGCTTGTCCCCAAGCGAGCGCAGATAGCTGTAGAAATCGACATAGAACCGATCGATATCCATGACCGTCGGCACCAGCCGCACATCCTCGACGTGGGGGTGGACCAGCGGTTTCGGGTCGCCGATTTTCCGGACTGCCCGCGGTCCCCAATAGTGCAGCCACGAACCGAAAACGGTCGTCTCGACCAGCCCCATGAACCACACTTCGCCCTTACCCTGGGCGCGCTGGATTTCGTTGCGCATGAATTCCTTTATCACGCCGGGGTCGTCTGATGTCTTGCCTAGGCCCTCCGGCTCGGCAAGCTCACGTGCCGGATCGGCGTCTACCGCCCTGAGATACTCACTCCAGCCGTCCCAGAGGTTATCCCGGCAAAAACGATACGTCGGCAAGGCATCCAGCGGCGCGTGGTATTTTTTCCATGCCACCAGCTTGCCGGTTTCCGGATCCCAGTCGGCATCGTCTTTTTCTCTCCCGATGCTGTATTCCGTCCAAGCTCCGCTCTCTACCTCGGGTGGCACATCCGATGGTCTGGCGATATCGGCCGCTAGGACTTCGACGCCGTTCTCACACACCAAGCCTTCAGGGCGTACAAACCCGCTCGCTTGGTAACTTTTTGCTTGGACCCGCCGTGCCAGCAACTCGCCCTCCGGCCATGTTTCCGCTCGAAAGTCACGATATTCGTATCTGTTACTTACCGGTGGCTCATACTCACCGGGGCGCCCTACCCCCTCAAAAAGCCTCATTCGCAAGTCCATCCTGCCGCACGTTTCATATCGTCTCACCATCCCCCCAGCAAAGCTTGTGCTATAATATCCTGAGTATATGACAAAAATCGCAATTATCGAAGACGATGCTGTTATCAGCCAAATGTACCGCATGAAATTCGAGGCCGACGGCTTTGAAGTCCAAGTGGCAGACAACGGCCGATCCGGCATCGACATGGTGCAGTCCTTCGTACCCGACCTGATTCTGCTTGACCTGCAAATGCCCGAAATGACCGGTGACGAAGCCCTGCAACATATCCGCTCGCAACCTTGGGGCGCTCGCATCCCCGTCATCATCCTGACCAACACCGGTATCGAAGAATCACCGAAATCACTCAAGGACCTCGGTATCCAAAGCTACATCGTCAAGGCCGAGCTGACCCCAAGCCAGGTCGTCGCCCGCGCCAAAGAAGCGCTCGGGCTCTAACCCTCATCGATCTTTATATAAAATAAGGGTGATGGCATGCACATAACATGCATGCCATCACCCTTGGACTGTAGTTAGGCAGTCTAGCCAGGCTGGCCAGTAGCGTCGTGCCGATCCTTAAGGTCCTCGATCTTGTCTTTG
>Ga0164242_10002551_pt1 | contig 21087 bp, 17 predicted proteins | sample OricomgcompostMG_FD_108783 | JGI IMG/M metagenome (GOLD analysis project Ga0164242, IMG submission 108783) | Miracle-Growth compost microbial communities from Emeryville, California, USA - Original compost - Miracle growth compost (MG) ... | reverse complement strand
TGGTTACCCGACCACCATGCAAGCCCCGTACCTGCTATCGCTGAGCAGCACATCGGCCACGGCACAATTTGCTCATACGGTGCCGAACTGGGGTGTCACCAGCATCGCCTGGCCGGCGGGCGCAGGAAGCGTTTCGCTCTATTACCGCGACAGCATCGCCGGGCAGGCGATGCTGCACGCCGGTGGCGGACTAACAGAGGCGACGCAGCCTATCACTATCGTGCCGCAGGTGTTCGACCATTTCCTAGTGACGAACATATCCGACCCACAAATGCCCGGAACCCCGAGCTCAGTAGTAGTAGTGGCGCAAGACGCCGAAAACTATACGGTTGCCAGCTACAGCGGAACGATCCACTTTACCTCGAGCGACCCAACGGCAACGCTGCCGACCGATTACACGTTCCAGCCCTATACAGACAAGGGCTTGCACACTTTCGTCAACGGCACCGTCTTCACCCTGCCGGGCGAGCAAACGGTGACGGCGACCGACGTGACGACCGGTCAGAGCGGCACACAGGAGGCGATTACCGTCATCGGCCCCAATGGCACTACCGGCGATACCACCGATAACCCCGGCGGGAACGGCAGCGACACTTCGCCAGGGCAGGGAACGGGCACAGATGCCGGTACCAATGACTCCGGCTCCGACAACTCCGGCGGGAGTGACGGCCAATCCGGCACCACACCTGGCGGTACCGACGGCCGAAATGCAGACGGCAAAAGTGCAAAACACCCGGCCGATAACATACTACACAACCCGGTCACCCGTGCCGTCGGTGCGGTAGTGGGCAAAATCGGCGGTCTGGGTAAACACATCCTCAGTTCACCGGCCGCACCGTATGTCGTGCCCGGCATATTCTACCTGCTGGTAGCCGGGTTTGCAGGACTGCTCATCTGGGACATGTACCGCGAGATCCGTACCGCCAACATACTGCTGGCGATTTTGAAGCGTGAACGCCAGACTGCTCAGGACAAAAACCAATTCCTGAACTTGGTGGCGCACCATGTCCGCACGCCGGTGACCATCATTGCGGGCGGAGCAGAGCTGCTTGGCTCTATGCTGCAGGGGGACCGCTACGTAGCACTGCTGGCAGATTGCTCCAAACGTTTGCAGGCGGCTGCCAACACTATCGTCGAGTCCATTACTGCTCAAACGGCCCGTCCTGCCGATGCGAATGTCCCCGCCCAAGCCACGCTGGAGCGCAAGCTGTACCTCTCGCCGCTGTTTTGGATGCCGGTCGGTATCAGCCTGGTGCTGACCTGGCTCATCAACTGGCTGGGAACCGCCGTCGGCCATCAGGATATACATGCAATCACCGTCGCGAGCCAGCTGTTCGTCGCGGCTATCGTTGCAGCACTGCTCTATTCCGCGTTGCGCGGTCGTAACTTGCGCCGCCGTCGCACCGAAGCGCTCGAGCAATCTCTCGCCCACCGCAAGCAGCTCGACGATGCCAAAAACGCATTCATCCTATCGGTCAGTACCCAGCTGCGCAGCTATACCGACGAACTATCCTCGCTGGACAGTTACCTGCAGCAAAAGCAGCCTGCCGCTGCCAAACCATTCCACAGCGGTGTCCAACAGCTGCAAAAACTGGTTGCCACCATGGAAACACTCAGTACCATCGATACCACGACCGTTCAGACCAGCCAATTCGAGCTGGCCAGCGTACTCGACACAGCGCTGCACGCCCATACTGAACAGATTGCCGTCAAACAGCTCGCCATTACGGCCACCGGCACCACACATGGGGTATTGTCCCAGAATCAGCACCTCCTGATGCGCGTCACCGACACACTGCTTGACAATGCTATTGCCTTCAGCCCCGCAGGAGGAAAGATACGCGTGAACGCCTCAGAGACGGCCGATAGCACGGTGCTGAGCATTGCCGACTCCGGTCCCGGCTTACCCAAGGCGGTGACCGAGCAGCTGCTGCAGCCCTTTACACACCCCGAGAACACGCTAACCGAGACGCATCAGGGCCTGGGCCTCAGCTTGTATCTGGACACACTTATCATGCGTCATCTGGGCGGCAGCTTGCAGGCCCGCAGCGGCAAAGACGGCACGACTGTCACCCTCCGCATCCCTAAAACCAGCCCGACAACACCGTAGAAAACAGGGCCGGAATAACACCAAAAATTGCTGGAGCCCTAGGAATCATTCGCTAGAATCTTAGTATAAAATAATGACGCATAGTTGCGTACACTTCTAATAAATTTCATGGCAGGGGTGCCCAGATTTGAACTGGAGTCGTCGGTTTTGGAGACCGAAATACTAACCACTGTACTACACCCCTATGTCGCGTTGCATAGTGCAACAGGGGTAAGTATACCGTATTGTATCGAAATGAAAAACCCCTGTTAAGAGCAGGGGAGTTTCTTCGTGCGTGCCCACCCGTGCGGCGGATGAGTGTTTTTGTTTTAAAACTTTTTGTTTCAAGCGCCGCAAGCGACGCACGAACTACCTTAAGCATAATCTATTTCACAAGCTTGTCAAGAACTCGCTTAGAGCTGCAAAGGGTTTAATGGCGGCGTATGTTGTAGTATCGTCGGAAGGATTCATCTCAGCACGCGTTAAACCACCAAAACCATCAGGGCAAAATATTGCGTCCCAACCAAAACCGTTCGTACCCCGTGGATGATCGGCGACGGTACCATGCAGCTCACCTCGCAATAGTTTGAGTTGCTCACCGTCATAATAGCCAAATACACATGCTGCTACTGCGTCTCGGTCATCAAATCCATCCAAACTTCGGCACAAGTTTTCCAGTCCGTTGGGTTGTTCGACGTAGAATTTTATAAATGGACCAGGCAAACCATTCATAGCATCGAACCCAAGTGAAACGTCTTCGACTAATGCCGGCCTGTCTATATGGCGGTAAGCCTGCTTTACTTTATGCTCGACAATTTCCTCCAAAGAAGTAGATTGGATTTCATCGAGTTCTATCTTCTGATGCCGCACAGGCACTCCGAGCATTTTGGCTAAATAGTCAGCCTTATTTTGATTTCCAGTTATAAAGGTGACTTCCGACATAATTAGTCCTCTATAAATTTTAGGAATGCTGCTTCGTCGATGATTTGAGTACCGTAGGTGGTGGCTTTTTTGAGCTTGCTGGCACCGACTTTGCCGCCGACAACCAGATAGGTCGTGTCTTTGGCAACAGAGCTCTGGAAAGTACCGCCTAAGGCACGGATGCGTTCGGCAGCCTCGTCGCGGCCCATGTGGGTTAAAGTACCGGTTATAACGAAGTTTTTTCCCACCAGTGGGCCAGTCTTACGTTCAAAATACGGTGTTACACCAAGGTGGGTAAATTTTGTCAAAAGTTCTTCATTTTCCCCACTGGCAAACCACGCAGCAATACTTTCGGCAACCACAATGCCCACGCCCTCCACTGCCTCTAGCTGCTCGATGGTGGCGTGCTGCAGAGCATCCAAAGACCCGAAATGGTTCACGAGGTCGATAGCCGTCTGCACGCCCACATGGCGTATACCCAGACCATACACAAACCGTTCCAGCGGCGGTGTTTTGACCGCAGCAATCGCATCGACCAGTTTTTGGGCAGAAATGTCCGCAAACCGATCTAGTTCCAGTAGCTGCTCTGTGGTAATTGCGTAAATGTCAGCCAGGTCATGCACCAAACCAGCGTCGACCAGCGCAATGGCATTTTTTTCGCCCAACGTATCAATATCTAGCGCACCTTTGGATGCAAAGTGAATGACCGCTTCTTTCAGCAATATAGTGCCGCTGACGCCCTTCAACCGGTACACCACTTCGCCCTCCGGCCGGTCGAATTGCAGGTCGGGGTACTGGTGCTGCAGCGCTGCTTCGAAGTCGAACGGTTTTGAGCCCTTTGGCCGCAGTTCCGTAACCACGCTTTCCACCTGCGGGATGATATCGCCTGCCTTAAAAATGACTACCGTATCGCCAATGCGCACGTCTTTGCGGGCGATTTCGTCGGCGTTGTGCAGGCTGGCGTGTTGCACGGTCGTACCAGCCACATTCACTGGGTCAAAAACGGCGACCGGGGTGGCTGCGCCGGTCCGACCAATGTAAATAACGATGTCTTTCACAACAGTGGTGGCCTGCTCGGCAGCGTATTTGTAGGCAATGGCGCCGCGTGGGTTTTTGCCGACAACGCCCAGCACACCGTACTGCGCCCGGTCGTTCACCTTTACCACCAGCCCGTCGGTATTGAACGGCAGCCCGTGACGTTTACCATCCCATTCGTCGATGAATCGCATAACATCGTCCAGACTCGTAAACACGGTAGCCCGTCTGTTACGGGTGATACCCAGCTCGCTCAAGACCTCGTATGCGAACATGTTGGTTGGGACTTCAGCGGGGTCATCGCGCAGCAGGTCGTACGCCCGGAAGCGCAGCGGTCGCTGGGCCACCAGCGCCGGGTCAAGCTGGCGAATGGTACCGGCGGCCAGGTTGCGCGGGTTTTTAAACAGCGGCAAGCCGTCTGCCTCACGGCGCTCGTTCAGAGTCTCGAAGTCTTTTTTACGCATAATGACCTCGCCGCGGACTTCGGTGCGCCCTAGGAGAAATGGTGCAAACCGTTTTGTTTCACGCAGCCGCAGCGGTACATTCGGGATGGTCCGCACATTCATCGTCACATCCTCGCCAACGCGCCCGTCGCCGCGGGTGACCGCCTGCGTCAGCACGCCGTCTTCGTATATAAGCGCACATGCCAGGCCGTCCATCTTTATGTCGCAGAAAAACTCATGTTTGGCACCGGGCAGCAGCTTGTCCATGCGCTGTACCCAGGCCTCCACCTCGGTGCGGTCAAACACATCGTTCAGGCTTATCATCGGCCGGCTATGGGCGACCTTCTCGAATTTATCCAACGGTACGTTACCGACACGCTGGGTTGGGCTATCGGGCGTAACGAATTCCGGGTGGGCCGTCTCCAGAACCTTCAGTTCCCCCATGAGGCCATCGTAGACCGCGTCCGACACGGAGGGATCGTCGAGCACGTGGTATTCGTAGCTGTACTGATTCAGAAGCGTGCGCAGTTCCGCCGTTCGCGCCGCATCATTCATAACATTTCCCGATACAAATTATAGAGATAGCCGTGTATCACCGGCAGTGCCAGCATACTGAGCAGGAAAAACACCCACGCTGCCAACGGCGTCGCCCACAGGATGAGCGGGATTTCGACTACCGCAGCCAGCACCAACAGGACCATCGGCAGAAAAATAAGTTTGCGCCAGAGGTATAACCGTCGCCCATAGACGAGCTGACGGGCGCTACGATATGCCCGTAGGGGAGTCATATCGGGCAGTGTCACGATGTACAGCGCGAACATACTGGCCGTAATCATCCGCAGTGACCACAGACCCAGACCTATAAAAAGCACCAGCCAGAGCGCCTTCTCCCAGGCGTGTACCGCAATGCCATTGCCGATGACCGTAGAATACAGGCCGCCGCCGACCGCGAGCGGCAACAACTGCACCCCGATAAGCAGAAAAACTAGCAGGAACGGTACAAGCGGATACATACCTTTGTAAAAACTATCCCGCACCCGCACGGTATGGTCGGCCAACACCTGCCGGAGCGCCCATATGAAAGCCAGGCTGCAAAGCACGAGAAGTATACTCTGATACACACCCGAGGCATCAGTATTACCGCTGCCGCTGCTAGCCAGTAGGTAGACAAAGCTGGTAGTCGTACTGGCAATCTTTCCTCCTACGCCCTGCAGGACACCGTCCAGACTGTCCTTCAGGCTGGTTAAATCGGTGCTGCCCGACAGACCGCGCACAAACAGTAGATTAAGCAGCCCATACGTCAGTACAATGCCTCCGAACAGCTTCTTGTGGCTCCACAGCTGCCGCCAGGTGGCGGTAAACAGTTTACGGGCTTTGGGCAGGGGCGCATAGGCAGGGGTAGGCTGACGGTGATGCCAGGTCCACGGCCGGTACCAAATGCGCGGCCGCACCTGCAGTACCCGTGTGCCCGATTCCGCCCGTTTCACCGGCGGTTTTTTCGCTGCAACTTTCTTGGCCTTTGTTACCCGTTTCCCGGCACTTGCCTTAGGCATGTGTTCCCATTTCTTTCAGCCGCTTGATTCGTTCGTCGATGGGCGGGTGAGTGCTAAAGAGATTGGCAAGCGAATGTCCCTTGAGCGGGTTGGCGAAGAAAAAGTGCGCCGTAGCCGTGTTCTGCACCCGGGTGGCGCTGCCGACCTGACCGATTTTGGCCAAAGCACTCTCGAGCCCCTCAGGATAGCGGGTGGTCAGGGCACCGGTCGCATCTGCCAAATACTCACGCTTGCGCGAAATGGCCAGCTGAATCATGGTGGCTACCAGTGGGGCAATAACGGCTGCCGCGATGCCGGCGAGCATAATAACCTGATTGTTGTTTTCGCGGTCGCGGTCACTAAACCAGGTCATGCGCAGGATAAAATCAGCAATAATAGATATAACCGCACTCAGCGCAAACGCAATCATGCTGACACGCATATCGTAGTTTTTAATGTGCCCCAGTTCGTGCGCTAGCACCCCTTGCAGCTCCTGGTCGTCCATAATCTGCAGTAAGCCGCTGGTTACGCAGACCGCAGCGTTTTCCGGATTGCGCCCCGTCGCAAAGGCATTTGGCGCCGGATCGTCCATAATAAACACCCGCGGTGTCGGCAAGCCGTCGGTAATCGCCAGGTTCTCGACAATGCGGTACAGCCGCGGATTGTCGGCTTTCTGGATTTCGTGCGCCCCGTTTACTGCCAAAGACAGTCGCGAACCGCTAAAGTACATAATACTGGCATAACAAAGCGCAAAAATAAGGATACCAAACGTCAGCGAACGGCTGTCATACATTGCTCCAAACAGCCAGCCCAAGGCCCCGGCGAACACCAAAAAGAAGAACATAATGAACCATGTCTTCCGCTTATTGCGAGCAATTGCACTATACAAGCCGTGTACTCCAGAGACCTATTAGAATTTAACTTCGGGGGCTTGTTGCAGCGTAGCGTTTTCGGCCTCGGAAACTTCGAAGAACTCTTTGTCCTGGCGGAAGCCAAGCATGTTGGCAAAGATGTTGGTCGGGAAGACCTTGCGCTTGGTGTTAAAGTCGCGCACTACACCGTTGTAAAAGCGGCGGCTGGCTTGGATTTTGTCCTCGGTGTCGGTCAGCTGAGCCTGCAAGTCGAGAAAGTTCTGCGAAGCCTTTAGGTCCGGGTAGTTTTCGGCCACGGCAAACAGGCTCTTCATAGCACCCTGGAAATCGCCCTCGGCCTTGGCGGCAGCGGCCGGGCCCTGACCGGCAGCATTGATAGTGGCTGCCCGGGCTTCGGTGACTTTCTCGAACACGCCGCTTTCGTGTGCGGCGTAGCCCTTGACAGTGCTAATCAGGTTTGGAATTAGGTCGGCACGGCGCTTCAGCTGCACCGTAATGTCGCTCCACGCTTCGTCGGAACGTACGTTCAGTTTGACCAAGCCGTTGTACATCGCACCGAATATGATTGCGAGCAGTACGATGACTACGACGATGATTATAATTGCCACCATTTCAGAGAGTCTCCTTATATCACTAGTACATCTACTAGTATACCGCAACCGCAAGCGGAGGGTAAGTATATTACAATAGAATACATATGCCTGTCGTTGCTCCGGCGCGCTACCATACTGCGCCACCCCGGAAAAAGCGTCGTCCGTACGGACGCGTAGCGTTGCTCGTGGTCGCTGTTGCCGGCGTAGTCAATTACACCCGTCCGCTGCCCGGACCGACCGTATCGTGGCAGCTGCAGACACCGAAAGCCGAGACGGTGCAACTGGCATGGCCGGAGGACAGCACGCAGGCCGCGGTGGCAGCCCAGGGGTACGGCCTGCTTGGCACGGCCGGCGATAGCAAGCCGCTGGCGACCGCTTCGATGGCCAAAGTACTGCTGGCGCTCTGCGTGCTGCAAAAGCAGCCGCTGCAGCCTGGTACCTCCGGCCCTACTTATACCATCGGCCCCGCCGATGTCGCCAACTATGACACCGAGGTTTCTCAGGGCGGGTCTCTGTTGGCCGTCACGCTGGGCGACAAACTGACCGAATACGAAGCGCTGCAGGCCCTCATGCTGCCGTCGGCCAACAATATCGCCGATTCGCTTGCCACCTGGGTGTTCGGCAGTCATGCCGACTACGCCACCTACGCGACCGCCTGGCTGCAGCAGCATGGTATGAACGATACGCATATAGGTATCGATGCGAGCGGCTTCGATGCCAGTACCACCAGTACGGCCAGCGACCTGACGACATTAGGTCTCTTGGCGCTCAAAAACTCGGTACTAATGCAGATTGCCGGCCAGCGAAGTGCGTACATCGCCGGCTTCGGCACGGTGTACAACTACGACACCATTTTGGGCGTAGACGGTATAACCGGCCTCAAGACGGGCAATAACGATGCCAACCCCGGCGCATTCCTCTTTACCTCGACTGCCCGCATCGGTACACAGGACATACCGCTGACCGGTACGGTCATGGGCGCAAGCAGCCTGGACAGTGCCCTCCACGGCGCCGTCCAGCTGAACGATTCACTGCAGCGACAGTTCGAGCAGATTACTGTAACCACACCTGGGCAAAAAGTGGGCAGTATGCATACTGCCTGGGGCGCCCGTGCGGATATCGTGGCCGACAAGCTGGAGCTGGTCCGCTGGAAAGCTACTGCCGTGTCCCAAACACACCGGCTGGATACGGCCAAGCGCAGTGGGACCATCGGCAGCCTGCGCGTTTCGGCCGGCCCGAACCATGCGCAGACCGAGCTCAAGTTGGGCACGGCCGTAACAGGGCCGACCTTTTGGTGGCGGCTGACCCGTCATTGATACTGCTAGAAAATGGAACGCGTCCTGGGGCCTGTACGTGCGTCTGGAGGGCACTATAGCATGTGCGTCCGAGCGCAAAACCATGTCACCCATAAGAAACCAGCTTCTTGTAGGCTCCGTTTCTACGGTATACTGGCTGCATGCATACGTTTTTCAGTGCCGATTTTTTTACTAATAACCGCCAGCGGCTCCGTGACCTGGTCGGGTCCGATGTACCTATAGTGGTCACCGGTAACGGCGTCATGCAACGCGGCGCCGATGAACCGTCGCCGTTCCACCAGGACAGCAATTTCTGGTATCTGACAGGTATTAACGCCGCCGATCTGGTGCTGGTTATGCTTGCCGGCGAGACATATCTTATCGTGCCGTCTCTCAGTGCCTCACGCGAAGCGTTCGATGGTGCACACAATCTGGCAGCCTATCAAGAACGTTCCGGTATTACCGTTTTTGTGGGTGAGCGTGAAGGCTGGACCCGCCTACGCCGGCAGACCGATGTCGCTACGCTCGGCACGCTGCCGCCCTATGTACGGGCACACGGGCTGCACACCTTGCCCTATCGGCGACGGGCTATTGCCCGCCTCAAGCGTTTCAGTCCCGGCGTGCGGCTGCACGATATCCGGTCCGACCTGAGCACGCTGCGCGCCGTAAAACAGCCGCAGGAACTACAGGCGCTGCAGGCGGCCATCGATATCACCGGACAAACGCTTCGTGATATTACCGGTTCGGTGTTGGTGGAGGCAACCCACGAGTACGAGATTGACGCGGCGCTCGGGTACGGATTCCGTATGCGCGGTGCGGCAGGACATGCCTTCGCCCCGATCGTCGGTGCCGGCAAACACAGCACAACACTGCACTATATGGACAACAACGGGCCAATTACTCCCGATAACCTTATTGTGCTCGACGTCGGAGCCGAAGTTGAGCATTATGCGGCCGATGTAACCCGCACCGTCTCGCAACAAGCGCTTACGGGGCGCGAAGCGGCGGTATTTGAAGCAGTCGAAGCTATACAGGACTACGCACTCAGTTTGCTGCAGCCCGGGACGCTGCTCCGCGACTACGAACAAGCGGTCGAAGCCGAGACAGGCAGACAGCTGCAAGCTCTGGGGCTTATCAAGCAAGCGACGCATGAGCATATCCGTCGTTATTTCCCGCACGCGACGTCGCACTTCCTCGGTCTGGACACGCACGACGTCGGCGACTACCAGAAACCGCTGGAACCGGGAATGGTGCTAACTTGCGAACCGGGCATATACATTCCCGAAGAAGGTATAGGGGTGCGCATAGAGGACGACATACTGATAACCCCGAAGGGGCACCGCAACTTGAGTGCCGCTTGCCCTCGGCGGTTGACCCCTGTATCTACGTAGGAAGGCGTCCGGGTATGTTTCGGCTGCCGGTTGTGTACGCCCTGGCTCCGTTATAGAATAGAGCATATGCAAGGAGCACGACGACAAGGTTTTTTGTACCGATTTCTGCTCCGGTGGGTTATTTGCGGGCTGGGCCTGTGGGTGGCAGCGGGGCTGCTGCGTAACAGCATTAGCTACACGCATATCGGAGCCATTATTGTCGGCGGGCTGATACTTGCCGCTATCAACACTATTATTAAGCCTATTTTGGTAGTCGCGACCGTGCCGGCCATACTGCTGACGCTCGGCCTCTTCATGATTGTTATAAACGGCATAACGGTATGGCTGGCCAGTGAGCTGTATTCAGGACTGCAGATACAGGGGTTCGGCACGGCCATTATTACAGGAATCATCATTGGTCTGGTAAACTACTTGGTGACGGCGATACTTGAGGAACGACGTTAAAGAGTATAGACGCGGGAATATTCGGAGGAAAATATATGACCATTTATAATTATGTCGCAATCGGCTCGATGCTACTCATGACTTTACTAATCTTGGTACAGACAAGGGGTGCCTCTCTGGGCGCGGGGCTCGGCAGCAGCGGCGAAGTGAACACGGAGCGCCGCGGTACCGACAAAACCATTTACCAGCTGACCATTATCTGTGCGGTTATATTTGTGCTGTCCATATTGCTCGGTATCATTATTCCCAAATCCTAAGCGAGAGGTAGGGCGGGAGTATAACTGACATATGAGTCTTATCAACCGGGCGACCCAACTGCGCGTACGCCGTAAGTTGCGCCGCCGCCAGAAACAGGTCGAGACGGCCGCCGGCGATGCGGTCAAACGGTTCGATACCGATGTTATCAACCGGTTCGACCGCCTGCTGCGGGTACGCCGTTTCGTGCTTGCGTGGACCGGTTTGATCGTGCTGACGATTGTTTGTGTCATTATCCAGACGCTGCATCTCAACAGCTATTATCAGCACACGCAGCCGGCAGCCGGCGGCATATATAACGAGGGTATGGTGGGCACGTACAGCAACGCCAACCCGCTCTATGCAAGCGGGGCGGTCGATACCGCGGTGTCACGATTGGTTTTCGCAGGCCTGCTCCGGTACAACAGCCATAACAACCTAGTCGGTGACCTGGCCACCGGCTATACGGTAGATAAGACGGGGAAGCACTACGTGGCGCACTTGCGGACGGGATTGACCTGGCAGGATGGCCGTCCGCTGACGGCCAAGGATGTGGTTTTTACCTACCACCTCATCCAGAACCCTGATGTCGGTTCACCGCTGATGCAAAGCTGGCAGAACATCGTCATCACGGCGCCCGACAAATATACTGTCGATTTCGTGCTGCCCAACGCGTTCGCGGCATTTCCCTACAACCTGACTACCGGCATTTTGCCGGAACACATTTTGTCGCATGTGCCGGTCGCGCAGCTGCGCTCAAACGCGTTCAACACGACCGAGCCGGTCGGTGCCGGGCCGTTTGCCTGGCAAGCCATCCAGACTACGAACGCCATCGACCCCGACAAAACCGTGAGTCTGATAGCGCTTACCCCCTTTAAACACTACGCCGGTGGCGCGCCCAAACTCAGCGGGTTCGTGCTGCACGCCTACGGTAGTCAAAGCGAACTTATCGATGCCTTCAAACACCGGGATGTCAACGCCGTAGCCGGCCTGCAGGAGGTGCCTGGCACAATTGCCAAACTGGAAGATATGAATGCCATCGACTTTCCGTCCACTGCTGCCGTCATGACATTCTTTAAGACATCTGACGGGGTATTGGCCGACAAGCAGGTGCGCTTGGCGCTGACCCAGGGTGCCGACACGGAAGCGGTCCTGCATAGTCTGCCTTATGTTGCAAAAGCGGTTCAAGAGCCGCTGCTGCAGGGCCAGATCGGATATGACGCCGCATATCATCAGGCAGCATATAATCCCGCCAAAGCTGACGCCACGCTGACCGCCGCCGGTTGGATACGGGGCGCCGATGGGGTACGCAGCAAGGACGGGCACCCCTTGGCATTCCAGCTCTATGCTCAGGACACCCGCGAGAACCGCCGCACCGCGCGCATACTGGTGCATGACTGGAAAAAGCTGGGCGCCAAGGTGACCCCTGTGTTTCAGTCTATCGATAGTTTCCAGACCACGCTGCAGTTCCATAGCTACGAGGCACTGTTATACGGTATATCCATCGGCGCCGATCCCGATGTGTTCGCCTATTGGGACAGTTCGCAGGCCGACATACGGAGCACTACCCGTCTGAATTTTTCGGAGTACCAGTCATCGACTGCCGATACGGCACTAGAGGCCGGTCGGACACGGCTCGACCCCGCCCTGCGTACGATAAAATACCGGCCGTTCCTGCAGGCCTGGCGGGACGACGCACCAGCTCTCGGGCTCTACCAACCCCGCTTCCTCTACATCACGCGTGGAACGGTGTACGGCCTGGACAAACATACGCTGAACGCCGACAGCGACCGCTACGACTCGGTCCAAAATTGGGAAATATTGACCACGCGCGTTACAGATAACTAGTATCCTGCGGGACGTATGAATACGCGCAGTCCCGGGACGGCATATGCACCGTACGACCGGGGAGTCATTCCTGGATTTCGGGGCTGGAACTCATAGATATGTTTATTCGCACCAAGTAAAAAGCCCCAGACGAGCTGAGACTTTTTACTTGGTGCGGACGAGAGGACTTGAACCTCCACGAGTGTTAAGCTCACTAGTACCTGAAACTAGCGCGTCTACCAATTCCGCCACGTCCGCTCGGAGTAGATAACCCCGCTATCATATCTGTTTTGTGGATTTTTTTCAATATCGACTTGCAAAGGTACTACGCGCAAAGCGTTTATGGTATCATTGTCGATAAGTCTATGAAATGTCAGGAAGCTCGCCAGACGGTATGAGTAAAATCGCGCATTATTTACAGGAACACCTGCTCGGTGAAGTCATGACCAGCGCCGATGCCCGGCGCTATTTCGCGACCGACGCGAGCATATTGGGGCTCGTGCCAAGCCTGGTCGTGTATCCGCGCGGTGAAAATGATATCCGTAAGACGGCCCGTTTCGCATGGCAACTCGCCGAGCGAGGGCGAATAGTGCCCATAACGGCTCGGGGCAGCGGCACCGACCTGGGCGGAGCGGCCCTGGGAGAGGGTATTGTGCTCGCGTTTCCCGCACATATGAACCGTATTGTGGAGCTCGACCCGAAAAACGGTGTGGTTGTGGTAGAACCGGGGCTTAATTACGGCCGTCTGCAGCAGACACTCCACACTCATGAGCGCTTCTTGCCGCCCTATCCGGCCAGCTACGAATACTCAACCATCGGTGGAGCGGTTGCCAACAATGCCGCCGGCGACAAGTCTATTAAATACGGCAGTACACGGGCGTATGTGAAGTCGTTGCGCGTCGTACTGGCAAACGGGGAAGTTATAGAGACATACCGGCTTGGCAAACGTGAATTGAACAAAAAGCTTGGGCTGCAAACCTTCGAGGGTGAGATATACCGCACGCTCGATGCGCTATTGGAAGACAACAAACAGCTTGTCGAAAAAATCGACCTGCAGCTTACAAAAAACACTGCCGGTTATCATCTGAGCGATATCAAACGCAAGGACGGCAGCTTCGACTTGACGCCGCTGTTCGTTGGCAGCCAGGGCACGCTTGGTATCATCAGTGAAATTACCATGGAAACCGAAATATACACGCCTACCAAGGAGTTGTTCCTGGCTGAGTTTGAAAGTATTGAACAAGTCGGCAAGGCCATAGCGGAACTGCGCGACAATGACAATCTGCCGAGCAGCATCGAACTCGTCGATGGACAACTATTGGAGCTGGTCGACCGACTTAATCCGAATCAGCTAAAAGGCATTGTCAACAAACCATATCCTGCTGCGGTACTACTCGTGGAATTCGACGACGAAGGACGTACACAGAAACGCCTCGTAAAGCGTGCCGAGAACATTCTGAAAGATTTTGCGACGCACTACGAACGCGAAAGCGACCCGATTGCCCAGACACGTCTCTGGAAGGTGCGAGAGGCGGCCGCGAGTGTTATAGGCCATAGCGAAGGCCCCCTAAAGGCGGTGCCGATCATAGAGGATGCGGTAGTGCCTGTCGGTAAGCTAGACGAGTACACCAGCGGCCTGTACAAACTGTTTGCCGCCTTACAGCTACAGGTGGCCTTGTGGGGCCACGCAGGCGACGGCAACCTGCACGTGCAACCGTTCCTGGACCTCTCACAGGTCGGCGGGCGGCAAAAGGCATTCCGCCTTATGGACGAATACTATAAGTTCGTGCTTTCCCTGGGGGGCTCAACAAGCGGCGAAAACAACGACGGGCGACTCCGCGCGCCCTACCTACCACAAGTGTACGGCACCAATGCGTACCTACTATTTCAAAAGGTCAAACAGATTTTCGACCCGTACAACATACTGAACCCCGGGGTCAAAGTGAACGTATCGCTGGACGACGTCAAGCAACTGGTACGGAGCGATTACACCCTCCACCACCTCTACGACCACATGCCCCGCAGTTAACCCTTGAGTTTTTTGCCAAAAACAGATAAGATACCGTAGTTATCTGCCCAGTTTGTCAGCGGCTGGGAAGAGCAACCCGACAAAATCTATTCGATTTTGCCGGCGCGATGAGAAGCACATGAAATGGGTGTCTCATTACCTAAGCGGACGTGGCGGAATTGGTAGACGCGCTACCTTGAGGTGGTAGTCCTTAACGGGGTGGAGGTTCAAGTCCTCTCGTCCGCACCATATATGTCAACATGTTGACATGGTTGAGCCATTTGTGGGTGATTAGCTCAGTTGGCTAGAGCATCTCGTTTACACCGAGAGGGTCGGGGGTTCGAGTCCCTCATCACCCACCATGACCTGCTTGTTCCAACCCGTGACTGAAAACATCGGTCTGGATGGAATGAACAGGTCCGGCCGTCCGTTCACCACACTACGAGAGGGACTAGTAAGGTATCGAAATACGTTCGGTATAATCAGAGAGCCGCTTGGAACTTGATTGATATGACGGGTGAGGCTGCGGCTGACGCCGGCGGAACGGTATTGCTCCAGAGCTGACATCGGCGTGATCCCTTCTGCCCACTGAACAGACGGTCTCGGGAGGACCCTGGAGCTGTCCGGTGCGGCTGTTTCCAGGCAATCACCGGAAGGCAGCAGGTCAAAGCACGAGCGTGATAGCACCCGTAGCCCCTTGTGTAATAAGGCGATACGCTGCAGGTGTGCAACAGCCCGAGCGATACCCCGAGAACCAGAAGATGTTCGTCCCCGAACACGAAGAACCGCTGCCCGCACACTGGCAACGGTTCTTCGACCTACGGGAAGACTTGCTCCTGAACTACGGCTACAACACCGCCCGGGCGTACTGGGCTGATCTGGATGACTGGTTCAGGTGGGCCATCGAGCGAGACAAGGACGTGCTCAACCTCAGCGAGAAGGAACAGAAGCAGTACATCGCGCTGCTCAGACGGCGGGGGTACAGCGAGAACACGATACGGCGGAGGAGAACGGTGATGCGATTGCTGTATGCCAAAGCTGCGGTATTCGCCCCGACTCCAATCTCGACGATCGTGCCGTAACCTTGCACCGGTCTCCTAGCCCGGATAGCTCACACGTCGGAAAGTAGTTTTGGCGTCGCTCGAAAATGGTGGCTGGCGATATAGACGGCCAACCACCATTTCACTCCCAATTTTGGAATCCATCTCCAAACATTGCTAAGATCGGCGAAAGCCAGCGATACAGCACGCCGAAACCAAAGGCGGAACTGAGAGCCGGCGAAGTGTATCCTTCATCGCATACTTAGAGGGTGTTATCTATGGACGGTAGTTATGCGAGTCGAATCCAGGCTCGGAAGCGCGATTTCATAAGTAAAAAGAATCAATTCGTAGCGACAAGCCAAGGGCGCATTCGAACCATAACCAATCTACTCGCTGCAGTGACGCTATCCTCGATTGGTGTATGGACGTACCTATTGGCGAGCGGGCATCACTGCATCTGGGCACTTGGGATAGTATTAGGACTAGCCATCTTATGGCTATACATGCGGTGCGCCCTTTACGTGTCGGGTGCCCGCGGCGGGGCTTATTTGGGCTCATCGGGTGATGCAGAAGCTACATCCCTGAGGACCTATCTCAATCTCGCTATGAAGAACGGCTATGAAAGATATTCAGCCGTTATGATTTCTGATTACGCGGACCTTCTTTTGGGACCAGCAGAATTTCGCTCGCGCTGCGTGGAGTCGTTAGAGATCTCCAGAGAAATCACCGAGCGGAGTCTTATTCTAAATTTCTCGATAGATGGTCTTAGGGGCATTTCAGACCCAATTGAACGAGGTCGCCGCAGGAGCGTCATCCTGCCTATACTTGTGCCCGAAAAAGGCCGGCTATATGACCGAGAAAGCATTCACTCGTCTAAGAATGAATTTCTTTCCCCTTTAAATACACAGCAATCCATGGCCTTGAACCTAAAGATGCTGCTATATATGTATCGCAGTGCCCTTGGGCTTCCGCCCGACCTGGAAGACTGGACCGACGATGACTGCAATCTACTACGCAGGATTTTTGGAGTCGTCGTACGCTCATCTGGCAATCTGGCAGCCCCAGATTCAATAAGAGATATAGAGGCTGTATTAGAAATTCAACACAGAAGATATGAAACAGAGTTCTCGCGACTCGCCTATAAAAAGCTGATAGAAGGGATTAAGCTTCTCGCCTATAGGTATGTGGTAGCAGTCGAAGTCGAATTGGTTAGTCAAGTAACCATAAGGTGCATAAGCAAGATTCCGACGTCGCGACTGAAACTGCTGATCAGAGAGTCGGACTCGAGCCGGCCGACGCGATGGCTACATCGCCAGCTAAGGATTAGTAGCGGCTACCTTCGAGTATCTTTGGCGCAAGCGAGAAAATGTCAAAGCTATCATTTATATCTAAGCGTTCCAGATCGATCGTATGTGGGACCAGCGGTCCCGGTCGCAGAAGGTAAAGAGTATAAATTCCAATCTGGAGAAGAGCTTACTTCGGATCGGATATATCTTAGCTGCGGCGCGTACCAGCGCAGAATTCTTCATATTTATGGTCGTAACCTTGAGACGCTCCCAAATAGTATGCAAATTGAAGGTCGATTTTACGAACGACCATACGGAACTGAACTCCTAGCTACAATATCGTGTTTCGCTCTTCTCGTGTTTAGCGTGATGTTGCGTGAGGCTTTTCTCGGTAGGAGCGAGGTCGACCCCGGTGCTGTAAGCCTTGCCGTTCCAGCGGTGATCGTGACGCTGAGTGTTCTGTTCGGATCATCGATAAGGAATTCGCTCACCGTGTCAATGGCAGGCCTAGTAGGAGGTAGTTTCGCAGGGTGTACTTCAGTGCTACTTGTTCTCATATACCTTCTCCAAGAGACAGCGGATAAACTAGGCAGTAATAATTCCGCGGGCGTGGTCTTCTGGAATGTCTCCCTGTCGCTCTGCACGGTAGGAGCAGCATGGAGCGCGGGCATCTTCTCTAAACGACTTGTATCTTACATTAAGCAGAATCCAATACTTGCCCAGCCTGTCTAAAAGCGATAATATAAGTTTGAGGTGATACGAGAACGACCGGAGAAGAAAGATCCACCAGCTCGTAGTTCAGTAATTGCTAGACGGCTTCGAAAGGCGATAGGTTACCTCCTGATGTCAGGCGAAGGTCCTCGAGGAATTGGCTATGGCGCAACGTCAGTCATCGTTATTGACGGAGATGACTCCAACGAGATATCTACGGTGTCCTGGGAGGATAGTAAACGGATGCGGGAAGCTCAGCGCAAGTCATTCGCGGAATTTGACGAGGGTCTTGCTGACGTCGCCATAGATGATGACCGTCGCAAAGCTTTAATAGATAGGATTCTGGGTTTGGGCGACGATGATTAGTTAATTTGGCATGTCACATTTTCGTCTTCCGATATGAACTTGCCGGTCCTGTACATAATTGTTTGGGTGACCGAATTTAAACACCGTAGGGTTTTGTTCAGATGAGTCGGAAGGTCGATAAAGGGTCTGGTTGGAGCGGTATCGAAGTCTATTCCTATCACAAGATTCGACCATGTTAGGAATCCTCAGCTATTACAAGCACAACGGTTAAGGTTGCACGGCTTGCCCCGAGTTCGCAGTTTCGCGACGAACAATTAATCGCACAAAACGGAGGCTTTGATGGCTGACCTGAAGCTCGAATCCGCGAATCTACACTGATAGTTCCGCGGGCTGCCTTGTCAAAAACACCGTTGGCGGGTGAGGCGTCCGGTCTGTGCGCGCATCGCGGCTCTGATCTCAGCTCCGCACTCCGGTCGTCGACGAGCTTCCATTAGCACGGCAAATAATTCACGAGTATCGATTAGCAACCCGTCGGCGCTCGAGAAAGCCTCAATGACATCGTCCCGTCCATTGAGCGCGCGCTGACGTGTCGCAGGGTCTTCACGTCGGAAATGATTAGCGATGTACCACTGATGCCCGGGCGTCTGCTTCTGCTCGCTGGCATACAGCGCGGCGTACTTCATCAGGTTTATGATTCCTGACTCCGACACACCTTTGGTAAAGCCCTTGGCCTCGCCCAGCGCTAGCCAACCCGGCTCGTCCGGATCTGTGATCCGGTAGTCCTCCCGCCGTGCGTCTTCGGGCCAGACATCGTCCATGTTCTGTACCTCAAAGCCAAGCTCGCTGAGTGCCCGCGACACCGCCGCCTCAAGGGGTGTGCCAGTGGCGGTCAGCAAAGCTCGCTCGTAGTCGTCGCCAGACTCGCGGGCAGACGACAACGCTTCCTCTAGCGCGGCCACTGTCGCTTCGTGCTCGGCTCGCGCCTTCTCCAGCGTGTCGTCGGCATCCTGCAGCTGATCCATGAGCCGGGATTCTGCTGGAGTGGCCCAATCCATCGAATGAGTCCAGTCGGCCACTGCGGGGAACCGTTTCGGATACAGATCGTGCCATTCCCGGAACGCTGCAACCAGCCAGGACCGCAGATCGCCTAGCAGGTCCAGTGGTAAGAGCCAGACCGATGCCTCAGTGGAGCGCTCGTATGTAGCGGCGAGGATCTCGTCGCTAGGGCCATAGAGCAACGGACGAAGCCGGAATGAGTCTTCATCCGTTACACTCGCCTGGTCTCTGTCCTCAGTCGGCCGACGGACGCTCATCGTGATGTGGTCTTTCCTCACTTGTGCAGCAGGAGCAAGGTGCCGCTTGACTAACTCGGTGAGCTCAGCGGGCAGGCCCTGGGCGTAACGAATGTGCCTGCCCGGCACGTGGCTGTCCAAATAGATGGCTTCATGGCCAAGAGACTCGCCAGCACCCTCAGACGGCTTCAGGTCTGCGAGTGGACCGACGCTTTGTAGATCCATCAGGATGCGGAATATCGAGATGTGGGCCGGGAACTTCTGCCGCCACTTCCACCAAAGTGGCGGGTCGGCGTAACCGCCGTGGTATTGCTCCTCCTGCGGGTGCGTGTCTGGCTCGACTTGGAGATAGTCGTCGCCCGTTATGACGCAATCATACTCCGATAGGTCCACATTGGGCAGGTAAAGCTCGACCGTGACCGTAGGCGCGACGTTGGCGGCGACGGCTGCCACCGCCGCCGTCTGATCTTCTCGGAAGCCAGTCACCAGCACCCTGGGTCGTGGCTGTTCATTCACGATCTGGCCAAGACGGATCGTGTCGGTACCCGCCTGAGGCGACTTCAGCATCACAGAGCCCTCCCACATCTTCCGGGCCCATTCTGGAGTGCGCCACTGACAGCCGCTTGCTTGGCGGCGCTCCGATGCGCGTGTTTCGGCGCTGCCGGACGACTGCAGCTTCACAAATACACCTATTTGCGTCATAATTACGTGCTAGGAATGAGATATAACACCGCACTCCTCACCCGCCTCTACCGCCTCAAAGTCATCATCGTGGCCCTGACTTCCCTGATCATCGGCGTTGCTCTCCTGGCTCTCTCGAAGTACATCAATGGCCGTCCTGACTGGGACTGGCTGTCCTTCTGGCCGATCGGCGAGATCGGCGGCACCCTCACCGCCGCGGGGCTGTTCGGCATCGCCTGGGACTTCATCGATGCCCGTGACAAAGAAGCCCGTGAAGACGAACGCATCCGCCGTTTGCTCAAGGAATCCGCACCGGACTTCCGCGATGCCGTCATCGCCGGCTTCGCTATCGATCCTGGCGACCTGAAGCGGGTTGCCACGCCCGAGCTGCTTGATTCGATCGCCACCAATGTCATGTCGCTCCGTCTGGGCGACGAGCAGTTCGCGGGTGAGATCTACTCCGGTCTGCTGGCTCAAGCCATCCGCACACCGGAACGCTGGTACGACGTCGATGTCAATGTTCGGCTCTCATCAAAGAGCCTGCCTATCCGGCAGCCTTTTTCTATGTAATCTGTTAGCTCGTTGCGTATACAAGAGGATTCTGCTATACATATAGCAATGGCTAAAGTGATCCCCACCAAACCGCTTTTAGTATTGCTGTACGGCATGCCGGGCAGCGGTAAGACCGCATTTGCACGTCAGCTCTGTGACCAGCTGGTCGCGGTACATGTTCAGGGTGACCGGATGCGCAGTGAACTCTTCGAGAAACCCACGTACAATAAAAATGAGAACCATATCGTGAGCAGCCTCATGGAATATATGACGAGTGAGTTCCTGAACGCGGGCGTTAGCGTCGTCTACGACACCAACGCGCTCCGTGCCGCTCAGCGCCTCCGCCTACGCAACATGGCCCACAAGGCCGGCGCCGAAACTATACTCATCTGGGTCCAGATAGACACAGAAAGCGCTTTTACGCGGGCCAGCCGCCGCGACCGACGGAAGGTCGATGACCGCCATGCGCAACAGCTCGACCGCCCCACCTTTGATACCACGTTAGCGGGCATGCAAAACCCCACCACGACCGAGC
>Ga0164242_10002550_pt1 | contig 21090 bp, 21 predicted proteins | sample OricomgcompostMG_FD_108783 | JGI IMG/M metagenome (GOLD analysis project Ga0164242, IMG submission 108783) | Miracle-Growth compost microbial communities from Emeryville, California, USA - Original compost - Miracle growth compost (MG) ... | reverse complement strand
CGGGCGCACACGCCGCGCATAGTCACTGCGGCCCAACCGCTCTCACTCCAAATCTCGGTCGCAGCCTCGATCAATTGCTGCCGTCGCTCTGCTCGACGCTCAGCACCGGTCCGACCACCCCAGACCTTGCTTCTCGACCTCACCTCACCATCTTGACAAAACGTCGGGCTCACGCCCAAACTGGTGGCATGCGACCCCAATGGTGGCTGATGCCCCCAAATGAATATCCTCCCGCACCGGAAATCAGTGTCGCGATCCAAAGGGCAAGCAGATGAGGTTCTTGCCGTTCGGTAATTCACCAGGTAGAACCCACCGCGCCCACGCAGTAGTCACAGGCGCAGGGAGCGGTATCGGCCGCGCGTTCGCCGTTGAGCTTGCTCGCAGAGGTGGACGTGTTGTGTGTGCGGACAAAGACCCCATCACTGCGAAGGAGTCGGCCGAGATGGTGAGGCAGGCCGGCGGCGAGGGTTTCGACGTCGTATGCGACGTCACCGACCTTGAGCAGGTCCGTAACCTCGCTGATGCCAGTGAAGACTGGTTTGGCAAGGCGGCGAGCCTGGTGATCAACAACGCCGGAATCGGTGCGGGCGGCAATCGCATCGGCGCTACGTCGGTCGAGGACTGGAACGCTGCGATTTCTGTCAACCTTTGGGGTGTTATCTACGGGTGCGAGACTTTCGTTCCCCGGCTCCGGAGCAACGGCCGTGGCGGAGTGATCAATGTGGCGTCCGCCGCGAGTTTCGGCTCGGCGCCCCGAATGGGGGCATACAACGTGAGTAAGGCCGGAGTGCTCGCTCTGTCCGAGACCTTGGCGGCCGAACTGAGCGGTACTAACGTCAATGTCACAGTGCTTTGCCCCACCTTCGTCAAGACGAACATCGCCAAAAATCCTCAGATTGAGGAGTCGGCGGCGAAACTCGCGACCAACCTGATGAGGTGGACCGGCATTTCGCCGGATCAAGTGGCTCGAACGACCTTGAACGCGCACGATCGCGGACAAATCTATGTAGTGCCCCAACTGGACGCGAAAATTTTGTGGCAACTGAAAAGAGCTTTACCCGGTCAGTTTACGCGGGCGTTGGGGCTGGTGGAGCGCGTGGCCTCATGGAACGATCCAGCCGAACAGAGGGAGCAGTGAAATGGCGTTCGCATATAGCGACATGCTCGAGACGATCAAGAACAAGCAATGGGCTCTCGCCGATATCGATTGGGGCGCCCCTGGTGCGGAGTTGATCACCGACGAACAGCGTCCCAAACTCAAGCAATTCATGTCCGACGTGGTGTGGATTGAGCATGTCGGAGCGCGCGCCTTTGCTGCGATGGCCCCGAAGGCGCCCTTCGAAGCGCTCGGAGACATTTACCGTTACTTTCACGCCGAGGAGCAGCGTCACGCCAACGCCGAACTTGCTCTGATGCGTCGCTGGGGCATGATCGAGGAAGGCGAAAAGCCTGTACCGAATAAGAACATCCGTCTCGTGATCGAGTGGCTAGATCGGTACGCTGAGGCTCTTCCCCTGACTGTCATCGGCGCCGCGATTCCCGCACTGGAGACCGCGCTGGACGGGGCCCTGCTGAAATTTCTCCTTGATGAGGTCGACGACCCAATTTGCGGGGAAGTATTCAATAAGGTCAACAGCGACGAATCGCGGCACCTTGCAGTAGGTTTTCAAGTCCTGAATGACCTCGGCGCCAGTCCCATGCGAATCCATGCAATCCAAACGGTCGGCGCTGTGATGGACCCCCGTATTCTCACTGGCGCGTTGCTGTATATACCGCTTCTCACGCGCATGTTGATGAATCTCAACGCGATGGGGCTATCCGAAGAGAAGCTGTACAACGCGGTGACGCGATATGGCAATGTCGGGGACCGCAGTGAGCACACGCGGAGGGTGCCTGGATATCACATCTTGAAGGCCCACATGTCCTCCTCGATCAAGCGGTCCCAACCCCTTCACTTCGTTTCCCAGCGCTTAGGCAATGCGATCGACATCTTCCCCGTGCAAGTACTCGGGCGACCGCCTTCATGGACGGATGAACTGACCTATGAACCGGTCGCTAAATGACGGACACGGTAACGACTTTGATCGTCGGCGCCGGCTTCGCGGGTATCGGTACGGCGATGAGAATGCTTCAAGCGGGCATTAACGACTTTGTCATCTTGGAGCGATCACATCGCATCGGGGGCACCTGGCGTGACAACACTTACCCCGGCGCCGCCTGCGACATTCCGTCATTGCTGTACTCCTACTCGTTCGAGCCGAACCCAGGCTGGACTCGCGCATACTCGGGGAGCGCAGAGATCCTCGCCTATATCGACGCGATTGTCGCGAAATACGATCTTGGGAGGTTCATTCATTTCGGTGCGGACGTGAGTGCACTGGAATTCGACGAGGATGCCGGAGAGTGGGTTGTCGACACGACCGGCGGCAGGCGGTATAGGGGCCGTTCAGTCGTGATGGCTAGCGGACCACTTGCTGACGCCAGTTTCCCGGATATTCGTGGCATCGAGTCGTACGAGGGGAAAAAGATTCACAGTGCTCGGTGGGACCACTCCTATGACATGAGCGGTAAGAGGGTGGCGGTTATCGGGACCGGGGCGAGCGCTGTGCAGATCGTTCCCGAATTGGTCCAGTTGGCGGCGTCGGTCAAGGTGTTTCAGAGGACGCCCGGCTGGGTCCTACCGAGGGTGAATTTCCGGCATCCGGCCTGGGCGCGTTCGACTTTCAAGCGCATGCCGGCAACCGAACAGGCCCTACGAGGTGCGTGGTTTTGGGCGCATGAGGTCATGGCCGTGGGCATGGTTTGGGATACCGCTGCCACATCTGTCATCCAAGCGGCCGCGAAGGCGAATCTGCGTCGGCAGGTGAAGGATACCTGGTTGAGACGTCAGCTAACACCGCAGTTCAGACCTGGGTGCAAACGCATGCTTATGACTAACGACTATTACCCTGCTCTCCAGGCCGATAACTGCAAACTCGTCAGCTGGCCGATCGCCACACTGGCTCCGAACGGAATTCGAACCGCCGACGGCATCGAGCATGAGGTGGACTGCATAGTATTCGCGACAGGCTTCGATGTGTGTAAACGCGGTACGCCATTTCCGATCCTGGGGCGCGACGGGCGAAAACTCGAAGACGCGTGGTCTGAGGGGAGATTTGCCTACAAGAGCGTGAGTGTGGCCGGGTATCCGAATTTGTTCTTCACTTTCGGGCCTAATTCCGGTCCTGGCCACAACTCCGCTCTTCTATATATGGAGGCGGCAATCGATTACATCGTAAAAGCGATCGAGCTCTTGCGCGACCAAGGTAACGGAGTCCATACCCTGGATGTGAAAGAGAATAGCCAAAACGCGTACCACTCCAATATTCAGCGGCGGTTACGACGCACGACATGGAACTCGGGTTGCAGCAGCTGGTATTTAACAGAGGATGGCTATAACGGCACGATGTATCCGGGCTTTGCGACTCAGTTCACCAGGGAACTGTCCCGTCTGGATATGCGGGATTACGATATCACTCGGCGTGACGATGCTGACCTGAAGTTGACACAAACACGCTGAACTGCAGCAGCGGATAGGGTAAACATCAAAGCGCACGTGAGGAAGTAATGGGTTCTGAGTCTGGGCAGCACTACGAAATTGTAATAGTCGGAGCCGGGTTTTCTGGGATTGGTACAGCGATCAGCCTGTTGAAGGCCGGATTTGCGGACTTTCTTATAGTCGATGACGCCGATGGCGTCGGCGGTACATGGCACTGGAATACGTATCCGGGAATAGCGGTCGATATTCCGTCCTATAGTTACCAGTTCTCTTATGAGATGCGAACATCCTGGTCACGTACTTACGCTCACGGGGATGAGTTGAAGGCTTATGCAGAGCGGTGTGTAGAAAAATACGGACTCCAAAATTACATCCGGTTCAACACGACTGTGGACGAAGCCTGTTTCGACGAAGGCGCCGCACTATGGCGGCTGAGCTGCTCCTCTGGTCAGAATCTGACCGCGCGTTTTGTGATAAATTGCTCTGGCGTTCTCAGTCGGCCGAAGTGGCCTGATATTCCAGGAGTGCGCGACTTCGCCGGCGTGACGCTGCATACGGCCAGATGGGACCATACGAAAGATCTCACCGGTAAGCGGGTGGCGGTGATCGGGACTGGGGCATCTGCGGTGCAGCTGATTCCCGAAATCGCGAAGATCGCATCAAGTCTGACGGTCTTCCAGCGAACGCCGATTTACTGCTTGCCGAAGCCGGATTTCTCCATACCGAGCTGGGCCGCGACAGTGATGCGGTTGGTGCCAGGGGCACAACTGATGACGCGCACTGCGAGTCAGGCGTTCGTCGAGTTCACATTTCCCATCGCAGCTCATTTTCACTCGTTGATCCCTGTGTCGGACCTCATGGAAGAGGCGGCGAAACGCTATATGCGTCGGGCGGTCGACGATCCGGTGACTCGAGACCAACTCATTCCTCGCTATTCGTTGGGTTGTAAGCGACCGAGTTTCCACAATTCCTATCTCGCAACGTACAACCGTCGCAATGTTTCGCTCGAGACCAGCGGCATCACCCATGTCGACCATGCCTCGGTTCACACGGAAGATGGCAAGAGTTATCCGATCGATGTCATGGTCTTGGCCACCGGGTTCAAAGTGATGGAGTCGGGCAATATGCCGACTTATGTGCTGAAGGGACGCGGTGGAGTGGAGCAGTCTGCCTGGTGGGATGAGCACCGCCTCCAAGCCTTCGAGGGTGTGAGCGTCCCAGGGTTCCCGAATCACTTCAATATCTTCGGTCCCTATGGTTACAACGGCTCCTCGTACTTCACACTCATCGAGGCGCAAAGTCGGCATATCGTCCGCTGTCTTCGTCGTGCGCGCACGCTGAAGGCTGATTACGTAGAGGTCAGACAGCAGGCGAACGACCGCTACTTCGCTGACATGGTTAACCGCCGACATCGACAGGTTTTCTGGCAGCCGAGCTGTTCCAATGCCAACAGTTACTATTTCGACAAACACGGCGATGTTCCGTTGCGTCCGTCAACGACCCTGGAGACTTACTGGCGTAGCCGCACCTTCCGGCTCTCCGATTACCGATTTGAACGTCGCGCAGAATCCGTTGGCGCACGGTGACCAACACTGATGCGGCGGACCGGCGCCCCAGTCTTGCAAGTCATTTCGTGGCAATGACTTCGCGAAACACACTGCGTCCGCTGTCGCAACTCATCCCGTCGAGCGCCCACGGCCTCGCGGTGATGGATCGCGTACTCCGGATGGCGCTTGTGGGATCGCGGCCCCGCCGAAGCGTGGCGGTTCGCACAATAGATACCGAGTTCGCCGGGAATCAGATACGCGGGGATTGGATCACTTCTCCTGCAGTCGATCCACACGCGGTTCCGTTGCTCTACATTCATGGCGGCGCCTACTCCATGTGCTCACCGGCTACCCACCGCGGCCTGCTCGGTGAACTTGCCTCCGCGAGCGGTCGGCCCATCTTTGCGGTGAGGTATCGGCTAGCTCCACGCTATCCCTTTCCCGCTGCCGCCGACGATGCACTGAACGCATACCGCTGGCTCGTCACAGGGCAGCCTTCGGCTTCCGGCGAACGCGGTGTTGCGGTGGCCGGGGACTCGGCGGGCGGCCAGCTCACGATGGCCACCGCCCTTGGCGCACGTAGTGACGGACTTCCGCTGCCGGATTCGATGCTTCTCATGTCTCCGGTCCTGGATCTGACATGTGAACTCGCGAGGGCACGCGAACTTCGCCGCCGTGATCCTTTCGCCTCTGCTCGGTCCGCGGCCCGCGCTCTTGACCTGTACGTGGCTGGTGCAGATCACCGCAATGAGCGAATCAGCGTGCTCGACGCAGACCTCAGGTCCATGCCACCGATCCTGATTCAGGTAGGCGGAAGAGAAATGTTGATCGATGACTCGAGGCATCTTGCCGACCGCCTCCGATCGGCCGGATCAAGCGTTGAGATACAGGTGTACCGGGGACAGATCCACGTGTTCCAAGCCATGTTCCGAATCCTGCCCGAGGCTCGTGAGGCGATCCACCGCGCTGGAAACTTCCTGAAAGCTTCGGCCCACCGGTGAAAGTGTTGGGACCGTGGATGCTCCACTGCCACCGCGCCATCAACTGCTTCTTAGCTGTCTCATGACAGGCGGCTTTGCGAGGGATCCTCGAGGACACGATCCGTCGATAGTGATCATCGGGGCCGGCGTCGCGGGTATCGCCATGGCCCATCAGCTGAAGAGGGACGGATTCACCAACTTCACCATGGTGGAAAAGGCTGCAGACATCGGCGGCGTCTGGCGCGACAACACCTATCCAGGAGCGGCTTGCGACGTGCCGTCAGCGTTGTACTCACTCTCGGACAAGCCCAACACTCGTTGGTCGAGACGTTATGCAGAACAGCCCGAGATACTCCAATATCTTCGCCGACTCGTCCTGGCCGACGGAATGGACCTGCATTTGCGCACGCGGACCGAAGTCGTCGAGATGACCTTCGATGAACAGGCCGGCCGTTGGCGTTTGGTGACCGAATCCAGCGAGACGATCTGGTGCGATGTCGTGATTTCGGCCGTGGGGCAGCTCTCGCGACCTCATACGCCGAATATTGCCGGCGAAGACACCTTCGAGGGGCCGCGTTTTCATTCGGCGCGTTGGGACCATTCGGTATCGCTGCGCGGCAAGGAAGTAGCCGTCATCGGGACAGGCGCAAGCGCGATACAGTTTGTGCCACGGATCGCACACGAGGCACAGCGCGTAACGCTGTATCAGCGCACGGCGCCTTGGATTTTGCCGAAGTGGGACAGCAGGTACGGACGTCTTCACCAACAGCTGATTAAGGTTCTGCCGCTGTGGCTGCGTCTTGAGCGTTTCGCGGTATGGCTGATTTTTGAAGTGCTCGCAGTGACGTTGGTCGACGCGAAGCCCTTGTCACGCATTCTCGGCGCGGTCGCCCGCTACCACCTCCATCGGCAGGTTGCCGATCCAATGCTGCGCCGGCAACTCACGCCATCAGATGCGCCGGGGTGCAAGCGGGTGTTGTTCTCGAATGATTACTACCCCGCGATTGCCAACGGTGAAGTCTCGTTGGTGACCAACGCGGTTGCGAAGCTTTGCGACAAGGGAGTCGTGACCGACGATGGCGTACTCCACCACGCGGACGTCGTCATTTACGGAACAGGTTTCCGCGCTACCGACTTCCTCGCCCCGATGCGTGTTCGCGGCTGGGGCGGAGTGACTCTGGACGAGGTGTGGGGGACGCAGGCGCACGCATACCTGGGCATTACAGTCCCGATGTTCCCGAATCTCTTTCTCCTCTATGGCCCGAACACGAATGTCGGTTCCGGGTCGATCATTTACATGATCGAGTCTCAGGTCCGCTATGTCGGTGCCCTCATCAAGATTTTGGCGAGTGACCCAGGGCGTACGGTCGACGTCAGGCCAGACATCGAGCAAAGCTACAACACACGATTGAGCCGGCGGCTGCGAAGGTCGGTGTGGGCGCTTTGCGCGAGCTGGTACACGACCTCGAGTGGCGCGATCCCGACGAACTGGCCTGGGCCTACATTTGCCTACCGGATCCTCACCCGCAAACCACGCAGTCACGATTATCTATTCAGGCACGTTGAACGCCTTCAGTTAGACGGCCCGAGTGAGAACCGCGCGAGGCTGCGCAGATGATCCGGGTCGCAGGCGGTGTCTAACATTTCACTGTTAACTGTTCGAATATTGACATTCAGCACATCTATGTAAACTATTACCAGATACCCGTGCAGCAGAGCGCCCAGGAGGCATCGTGGCTAATCAGCTTCTCGCAATCACGCGTCACCCCAAGGAGCGGTTGACGTCTGTCCTGTTGGCGCCCGCCCCCCGCGTCGTCGATGACAAATGGCGACAGTGGAGTCGGGACTGGAGAGTCCGGGAACTTGCGCTGGCCCCCGCCGGATCTGGGCTGAGAGCCGTCCTAGGGGACGCTGGACTCCCGTTGCTGGGGCACACTGTCGACTACATCCGATTTGGTTCAGAATTCAGTCGGGAGCGTTACGAACGTTTGGGCTCGGTGTCGTGGATGGGCGCATTCGGTACCAAAATGGTGGTCATCGCCGGTCCAGACGCAACGCGTGAGGCGTTCACAAGCGAAGCCAAGGCCTTTTCTCAGGATGGCTGGTCCTTCTTGATCGATGCTTTCTTCCATCGCGGGTTGATGCTCATGAGCTTCGACGAACATTTGATGCACCGGCGCATCATGCAGGAGGCGTTCACGCGTCCTCGCCTGACCGGATATGTCGGGCAGGTGGCCCCGTGCGTTCGCGCAGCCGTGCCCGCGTGGCCGACCGGTCCGTCGGTCCGGATCTACCCGTTGTTGAAGAATCTCACCCTCGATATTGCCACGGATGTCTTCATGGGTGGCCGCGGCAAGGACGAGAGCGCTGCTGTCAACGAGGCGTTCATTTCCACTGTTCGCGCGGCGAGTTCCTTTGTGCGAGTTCCACTCCCGGGCACCAGGTTCCGCGCCGGCGTGCATGGGCGGCGCGTGTTGGAGGACTACTTCTCCCGACACCTGCCGGCCGCGCGTGCAGGCGAGACCGACGATCTATTCGCCGCCCTATGCCAGGCGACCACGGAAGACGGTGAACGATTCTCCGACGAGGATGTGATCAACCACATGATCTTTCTCATGATGGCCGCCCATGATACCTCCACGATCACCACCACTGCTGTGACCTACTTCCTCGCTAAACATCCTGAGTGGCAGGAGAAGGCAGCGGCGGAGGCGCGGTCCTTCGGTGACGATTCGCCAGATATCGACGAACTGGAGCAGATGACGGTCCTCGATCTGATCCTCAAAGAAGCTCTGCGTCTGCTGGCGCCCGTTCCGCTGGTGATGCGCAAGACCGTCCGCGATGTCGCCATCGACGGCTATCACATCCCCCGTGAAACCTTGTGCGCAATCACACCCGCCGTAAATCACTTCGACCGCAGAATATGGAGCGACCCGGACCGTTTCGATCCGTCGCGCTTCGATGAGCCCCGGCGCGAGGACCAACAGCACCGATTCGCCTGGGTGCCGTTCGGCGGGGGGGCGCACAAATGCATTGGGATGCAGTTCGGCACACTCGAGGTGAAGGCAATCCTGCACCAGATGTTGCGTACCTACACTTGGACGGTCCCAAACGACTATCACGTGCGTTGGGACAACACCTCGCTGCCCATTCCCGTGGACGGACTGCCTGTGACGTTGCGGCACCGATGAGCGGTGAGAACTCGCCTTACCTGGAGCCCACGGAGTTCCTCGATTGGCAACATGAATCGGTACGCGACTTCGTTGCATCGGCGACCCGCGGCGCGGTCGACGACACCACGAAGGCCATAGCCATCTTCACTGCGGTCCGCGACTCGATTTGGTATGACCCCTACACCGTGACCGATGACCCGCATGCGTATCGCGCCAGCACCATCGCAACTGCAGACCGCGCTTACTGCGTCCCGAAGGCGGTGCTCTTGACGGCGGCCTGCCGAGCAGCAGGCATCCCAGCGCGGCTGGGGTTCGCCGATGTCCGAAACCACCTTCAGACCGAGACATTGCGTGAGCGGATGGGCGGTACCGACGTATTCGTCTACCACGGATACAGCCTCATGCATCTCTGCGGTGTCTGGGTCAAGGCAACTCCGGCGTTCAATCGCGAGCTATGCGCACGGTTCGGCGTCCCGCCAATTGATTTCGACGGGCGCACAGACGCCCTGCTGCACGGGTTCGCCGGTGACGGCACACAACACATGGAATATCTGAGGGATCGAGGCGCCTTCGACGATCTACCGCTGGCAGAGATCCTGCAAGCGCTCAGAACCCACTACGGGACGCTCATAGGCGATGCGAGTCGCCATCCAGACCTGTTCGCCTGAAGGGCCGATGCGTAATGCACAGCACGATGCAAGACGTCCAGCTCACAATCTCGGCAATTGTCCGCCATGCCGCCTCCATTCACGGAAACAGCGAGGTGATCACCCCCGACGGAATTGGATACCGAAGTATGTCCTACCGTAGCGTCCTGGGGCGAGCGGGCCGACTTGCCAATGCGTTGCGCGGGCTCGGAATAACGGCAGATCAACGGGTGGCCACTTTTCAGTGGAGTAACCAAGAACATCTCGAGGCCTACTGCGCGGTTCCCTCCATGGGCGCGGTGCTGCACACCCTCAACATTCGTTTGGCTCCAGAGCAACTCGCGTACATCGCCAACCATGCCAGCGATCAGATCATCCTGGTGGATGCGTCGGTTGCGCCATTGTTGGCTAGTGCGCTACCAGCGATGGAGTCGGTGCATACGGTCATCGCCACCGGGGGCGGCGACCTCGCTCCGCTGCAGCGATGCGGGAAGACGGTGTTGCGTTACGAGGAGATCCTGGCGCAGCAACCGGAGACTTTCGATTGGCCCGAGATCGATGAGCGTTCCGCCGCGGCCATGTGCTACACCAGCGGGACTACTGGAAATCCCAAAGGTGTTGTCTACAGCCACCGTTCGACCTACCTACATGCACTGACCGCCTGCACGTCGAACGCCCTGGCAGTGAGCGAGGCCGACCGTATCCTGGCCATTGTCCCGATGTTTCACGCCAATGCGTGGGGACTGATCTACGCGGCGTTGATGTCTGGTGCGGACTTGGTATTACCCGATCGCCATCTGCAAGCCGCGCCGCTGGTGTCGATCATCGAAGAGACTCAGCCGACTATCGCCGGTGCAGTGCCGACGATCTGGAACGATGTCGATCGATACCTGGAATCGAATCCCGCCCGGGACATCTCCTCACTTCGGCTGGTTGCCTGCGGGGGATCGGCAGTCCCCGTCTCGCTGATGCGGGCATTCGAAGACAAGTACAACGTGCCTATCGTGCAGGCATGGGGCATGACCGAAACCTCGCCGCTGGCTACCGTCGCACGCGCAGCGCACGGAGTAGGCGAGACCCGTGCGTGGGAGATGCGCGAAAGCCAGGGTCGGCCGATGTGCGGTGTCGAGATCCGGTTGCGTGACGACCATAAGAAGACCGTGCCGTGGGACGGTCGATCAGTGGGTGAAATACAGGCGCGGGGCCCGTGGATCACCGGCGCCTACTTCGGCGAAAATGATCCGGACAAGTTCGACGGAGGGTGGCTGCGCACCGGCGACGTCGGCCGGATCGACCCAGACGGGTATCTCACGCTGACCGATCGTGCGAAGGACGTCATCAAGTCAGGTGGAGAATGGATCTCCTCAGTCGAGCTGGAAAACACGCTGATTGGTCACCCGGCGATCTACGAGGCTGCGGTGGTGGCAGTTCCCGACGACAAATGGCAGGAAAGACCGCTCGCCCTGGTCGTGGTTCACCGTGGAGCCGAGGTCGACATCGACCGACTGCGCGCGTTTCTGTTGGACAAGGTCGCCAAGTGGTGGATCCCGGAGCGGTGGAGCTTCGTGTCTGAGATTCCCCGAACAAGCGTCGGGAAATACGACAAGAAGGCCATACGCGCGCGTCACTCCGCCGGCGAGTATCAGATCGAAACGTCCTAAGAAATCAAACCCATTGATATTGAACAGCCGAGAGGGAATCCTGTGACAGCATCAATTTCTCCCTGGATGAGCGCCGAATTGCTCGAGCTTCGTGACCTTGCCGCGAAGTTCTTCTCGACCGAATTGGCCCCACATGCGCAACGTTTCGCAGACCAGCACCAAGTTGACCGAGAATTGTGGCACAAAGCCGGCGAACTAGGCCTGCTCTGCATGTCCATACCCGAAGAATACGGCGGGGGAGGCGGCACATTCGCGCACGAAGCCGTCGTACTCGAAGAGCAAGCCCGAGTCGGGGACAGCTCATGGGGCGCAGGGCTGCACAGCGGAATCGTCGCGCACTACATCCTCCAGTATGCGGCCGAAGAACTACGGAGGCAGTGGCTGCCCAAGATGGCCTCAGGCGAAATGATCGGTGCTATCGCCATGACGGAGCCAGGGACCGGTTCTGATCTGCAGAGTGTCAAGACCAAAGCAATTCTTGACGGTGACGAGTACGTGATCACCGGCGCAAAGACCTTCATCACCAACGGTCAGCAAGCCGACCTGATCATCGTCGTCGCCAAGACAGATCCAAGTCAGGGCGCCGCCGGCATCTCGCTGATCGTCGCCGAAGCCGATCGACCCGGATTCCGGCGCGGCAAGGTCCTCGACAAAATCGGCCAACGCGGACAAGACACCTCCGAGTTGTTCTTCGACGACGTAAGAGTTCCCCGCTCGCACCTCCTGGGCGAGACCGAGGGTCAGGGTTTCATTCAGCTGATGACGCAGCTACCTCAAGAGCGGCTCATCGTCGCGGTTGGGGCGGTCGCGGCGATGGAACTTGCCGTGGAGCAGACACTCAAATACACCCGTGAGCGGGAAGCGTTCGGACGGCCCGTCTTCGGCTTCCAGAACACGAAATTCATCTTGGCCGAAGCTGCAACCGAAACGCGCATCGCACGAGTATTTTTGGACTACTGCATCGACCTACACCTCGCGGGCCAACTCGACGTCCAGACCGTCGCCATGGCGAAATGGTGGACCACTGAGCGAGCGATGAAGGTGCTCGATGACTGTTTGCAGCTCCACGGCGGATATGGGTACATGACCGAGTATCCCATCTCGAGATTGTGGGTGGACCAGCGCGTGCAGAAAATCTACGCCGGCACAAATGAGGTGATGAAGGAAATCATCTCGCGTTCCCTATGACCCTGAACGATTAGCCACCTGCACATTACTCACCTGGGAGGATTGATGGCATCTACAGAGGTGCCATATCGCCACGAAATGGGTGGACATTGCGGATCGGGTGCCCTTCGGGAGTTGATACCAGATGCTCCTATCTTCAGGCAATGAGTTCTTCAGGCAATGAGTTCGTTGGTTCTTCTGCTGGGTTGGCGGAGGGCGTGGTAGATCTCGCGGGCGATGTACGCTTGATGCAGCGCATGATCTCGTTCTTGGTTTTGCCTTCGGCCAGGCGGTGAACGAAGTAGTCGCGGGTGGGCTGGTGACGGCGCATGCGCACCACCAGGATGACGTGCAGGGCACGGTTGGCGTCGCGATTGCCTCCCCAATTGAGCCGGTGGCGGATCGTTTTGCCGCTGGAGGCTTCCAGTGGGCTGACCCCGCAGAGTTTGGCGAAAGCGGCGTCGCTGCCGATCCGAGCGGGGTTGTCGCCGAGGGCGGTCAGCAGCGTGGCAGCGGTGTCGGGCCCGACGCTGTAGCTCGGGTGCGGCGGTGGCGGTGATGGTGTCGACGTGGCGTTCGAGTCGGGCGGCTGCGGTGTCGAGCTGGTGGCAACGTGCCGCCATCGACTTGATAGCAGTAAAGAAAGTTCTCACATCGCAGGCCAGCGGCGGTCAGGCGGGCGTTGGTCGCGCCTGCTGCCCGCGCCGTCTCGATGCGGCGAGGAGCGAGGACAGTCCTGGCTTGTCGTGGTGCCAGGATGCCGTGGCCGTTGAGATGTACAGCGCTCGTCGTCGTGTGCAAGCTTGTGTGGCGGCGGACGGAGGGCGAAGCGTAGCGAGCGGCGCGGACGGGAGCGCCAGCGGACGGGAGCAGAGGGAGCGTAGCGAAGCCCGCAGGTAGCCGCCGGTTCCTCGCGGGCTATGGCGGCCCGGGCTCCGCTGAGCATCAGTTGCGGGTCTGCGCCATGGCGATGGGACTCGTAGGATGGCGGTTGTGAGCGGGATGCTGGCGCAGCGTGCACGGCGAGAGGCCGAGACGCGACTGGTGGGGCAGCTGCGGCGGTTGGCGCATGTGCGGGGTGTCGCGACGACTGCCGAGCGGCTGAGTCGGCGGTTCGATGCCCAGACAGCGGACTCTTTGGTGGCAGCGGCGTGGCTGCACGATATCGGCTACGCACCGTCGTTGCGCCGGACCGGGTTTCATCCGCTCGATGGCGCAGAGTTTGCCCGGGCGGCGGGTTTTCGGGAGCTGGTCGCCTCCCTGGTGGCGTTCCATACTGGGGCGCACGCGGAAGCTGCCGAGCGCGGCTTGTCAGGTTTAGCGGCGTTCAGCGATCCGCCCAGCGATGTTCTGGATGTGTTGACCTTTTGCGATCTGACGACCGGGCCGGACGGGGCGCCGGTATCACCGCGAGATCGATTGATCGAGGTGTTGGGCCGCTATGGACCCGAGGACCCGGTGCACCGCGCGGTCGACGCGGGGCGCGACGAACTGTTGGCGGCGGTCCGACGGGTACGCGATTGGCTGTAAACCCAGCCGGTTAGCCGAGGTAGGGGCTGTCGCGGTGTTGCAGGTAGTGCTCGATGCGCAGTCGCATCGACGGGTGCATGTCCAGATTGGGGATGTCGTCGGGATCGGTCCAGGCGATGTCGGTGCTTTCGTGATCGATGGCCAGGGTACCGCCGAGCACCTTGGTGGTGAAGGACAGAGAGAACTGTTGGCGGACTTCGCCATCGGTGAACGCGACGACATGCTGCGGGTTGGTGTAGACACCGACAAGGCCGGTGACTTCAATGTCGAGCCCGGTTTCCTCTTTGACTTCCCGGACGGCGGTGTCGGCAATCGTTTCGCCGATGTCGTGTCCGCCGCCGGGTAGCGCCCACAGGGTGTTGTCGCGGCGTTTGATCAGCAGGATACGACCCTGTTCGTCGGTGACGATGGCCGAGGCTGACGGAACGACGCTGTTGGGCAGCGGGGCGTTGGGGTCGTTGTAGTAGTCGGTTCGCATAGGGTTCAGCCTTTCGCGCTGAGCGGTCTGGCGCGATCCCAGACCTGGGTGAAAGCGTCTTCGAGGGTGGCCCAGAGCCGTGGTTCGTGGTGGCGCGACAGCACAAGCACGGGGTTGTTGCGCCCGGGTGAGCCGTAGATGTGGAAGTTGACGATCATGGCGTCGTCGACCCGGAAGATCGACGTGTAGAGCGTGGTGTCGTGGGTGCGGATATCCAGCCCCGGGGTATCGGCATGCGGGGCGAGCAACTCCACGGACGTGCGGCAGCGGGCGATGACGGCCTCGCCGATGCCTTCCTCCTTGCCGCGCAGGATCGTGGTGGCAGTGTCAGGATCCCCGACGAGAAACCGCACCGCCACACCGCGGGCGGCGGCGTCGAGCAGAATGTCGAGGAAGCCGTCGAGGGTGTCAAACAGGAACGTGGCCGCCAGGACGAGGATGTCGATGCCGGTGGTGGCGTCGCCGAAATGCTGCTGCCACGTCGTGATCGGCAGCTGGGTGCGGCTGGCATACAGCGTCGCGGTGAACGGACCACCCAGCGACGTCGTCGCCAGCGCGCTCGCGGTAGGGGCAGGATACTGGTTGGGCCACAGGTTGTGCGGTGTGCAGCCAAGCAGCTTAGCGGCGCGGCGGGCGTTGTCCTCGCGGACGTTGTAGTCGATGTTGGCCAGCCAGCGGCGCACCGTCTTGATATCCACGCCCACCGCAGTGGCGAACCTCTGTGGGGAGAGTCCCTTGGCGTGCAGCCGTTGGGTGAGGCGATCGTTGGGGATCGTGGCGGCCTCGGCGTCGCCGTCCTGATCGCCCGTCGTCTCAGCGCACATCTTTCCGTGTCATCCCTGTCCATCCTCAGCGCGTGGTTCCTAGTTTGCCATGCGACTGCCGCCGCCCCGCGGCGGTGATGCCCGTCCGATGCCCACGGGCATGTCCCTGTCGTGTCCGAAATGTCTGCGGCAGTGTCGGCAATGCCTGCCAACGTCCCTCGCTACGTCCGCGATGTCCACGTGAACTGAGCCCAGCGCCGCAACGGGCGCAAACAGATCACGAAAGGAACAGCGGGACAATGCGTTTAAGAATCGACACATCAGGCACACGGTTCATCGTCACCCGAGCGGCCGAGCCGCGGCTGAACTTCGAGACCGGCAGCCCAAAAGTGGACACCGCCACCGGCGTGCCACTGTATGCCGCGCAGCTGTTGGCGTTGGATGACACCGGTGGTGAAGTGCTCAACGTCACCGTCGCCGGGGATCCGAAAGTGACAGTCACCCAACCTGTTTCAGTCGCGGGTCTGGTTGCTATCCCTTGGGCTCAAGGTGATCGCAGCGGCGTGGCGTTCCGTGCCGACGCCATCACCCCCACCAACCCCGCGGCTGCGCCGAGCGATCAAGCGTCCCGCGCGCAGAAATAACCCCATTTGCTGGGGCGCGGCGCTCGTGGGTGTCGCGCCCCAGCACGTGAGCTGCTATCGACCATTCACTCACCAGAGGGACGCCTGTCATGGCATCAAACTACAAAAACAGCAAGAACTCTCAATCCAACGACGACGACTGGATCACCGACCTCATCCTCTCACTGTTCAAAGCGGCCGGGTATCTGCTGTGGTGGGCGGTCCTGTTCCCGGCCATCAGCATCCCGATCATCGCCAGCGTGGCGATGGCCATTACCCATGGCTCACGCGCGGGTCTGATCATCGGTATTGCTTTCGCTGCCGCGTATGCGGGCTGGGCGTGGCTGGACCCGCGATCGTTTCACGGATGGGTCACCGAGCCGGTGCGGCGGCGCTGGTTGACCTGGTCGCGCTACACCCGCACCTGGCAATCGGTGTGCACCCTGCACGGCCTGACCGCCACACTTGGCGAACGCACCTTGGTGCCGACCTTGCAGTCGGTGCGCATCGGCAAGACGACCGACGTCCTGGCGCTGCGAGTGGTCACCGGCCACTCCCTGGCTGATTGGCACAAGCAATCCGAGGCGCTAGCCGCCGCCTGGCGTGCCGACCGGATCGCCATCCGCGCGACCGCGCCCGGAGAGCTACGCATCACCCTGATGCGCGGCGACGTGCTGGCCGACCCGATTGCCCTGCCCATGCCCACGACGGCGACTGCGGTGGATGTGGGGTCGCTGCGGGTCGGGATCACCGAAACCCGCCACTGGTGGCACCTACCTCTGCTTGGCCACCACCTGCTCGTGGCTGGCGCGACCGGCGCGGGGAAAGGTTCAGTGTTGTGGTCACTGATCGCTGGCCTCGCCCCCGCCGTGAAAACCGGACAAGTGCGGCTCTGCGTCATCGACCCGAAAGGCGGCATGGAACTGGGCGCCGGAGCACCCATGTTCACGGTGTTCACCCACGACGCCACTGGTACCACCCTGTACCTGCTGCGGCAACTAGTGGAGGTGATGCACGCCCGCGCCAATCGGTTACGGGGCAAGACGCGCATGCACACCCCGACTCCGACTGAGCCGTTATTCGTGGTGGTGATCGATGAGATCGCCGCGCTGACTGCGTATGTGACCGACCGCAAGGTGCGCAGCGAAATTGAACAGCTGTTGGGCCTGCTGCTCTCCCAAGGCCGGGCCGTCGGCATTTCGGTGGTGGCAGCGGTGCAAGATCCGGCCAAAGACACCCTGCCGGTGCGGCAGCTGTTTACCGTGCGAATCGGGTTGCGGTTGACCGAAGCCACCCAAACCACCATGGTTTTGGGCCAGGGCGCCCGCGACGCGGGGGCCGACTGCGATCACATCCCCGACACCACTCCCGGTGTGGGCTACATGATGATCGATGGCACGGCCCAACCGGTGCGGGTACGGGCATTTCACGTCGCCGACCACGACATCGCCACTCTGGCAGCACGATTCCGGCCACCTCGTGCCGCGACCCGAACCAACCAGTCCAACAGCGGGCGCACCGACACCGCCCGGGGTCAACGGTGACTACTGCAACGACAGCCCCCACGCTGGTGTTGCCCGGGGTTCCCGGCTCGATCGACACCAATGCGGTGGTGGATCAGATGGTGCGCCGCGCGTCCTCGACGGGGTTCGAATCGTGGTGGCGGCGCGCGGAATCTGTTGGCTTCTGCGCCCACCCCATCCAACTCAGAGGTACCGACGAGATAGGCCGCGATCGGGTGGTGTGGACACGGTGCAACAACCGCCGCGCACAGGTATGCCCATCGTGCTCAGACCTGTACGCCCGCGACACGTGGCAGCTCGTGCACGCTGGCACCGCCGGCGGCCACCACAACATCCCCGCAGCAGTGGCCGATCGTCCGCAGGTGTTCGTCACCCTCACCGCACCTAGCTACGGGCCTGTTCACGCCGCCGCGCGTGCAGGCGACAAGAAGCAGCGTGTGTGTCGCGACCACCACCACACTGGCGGCTACCGCCGATGCCCGCATGGGAAACCACTGTGGTGCAGCACAACCCACGGCGAAGGTGATATCTATGCGGGACAGCCGATCTGCGCGGACTGCTACGACTACACCGGGCATGTCCTGTTCACATGGCACCTGCCCGAACTGTGGCGACGCTTCACCATCACCCTGCGACGCACACTGCGCCGAGAGCTACGTGCTTCGGGCGCCGACCCGGATGCGGTGCAGGTCAGCTTCATCAAAGTCGTCGAACTGCAAGCCCGGCTCATCCCGCACATTCATGCCCTGATCCGCCTCGACCCGCCCGACAGCGATGACTCTGGCGGTCATGACTGGCATGCGCCCCTTGCGGCAACCGAACTGGCCACCATCATCCAACAGGCCGTTCGAACCGTGGCCGTGACGGTCACCGACTCATCCTCAAATACAGCGACACGGGTGATCAGGTTCGGCACACAAGTCGACACCCAACCCATCGACAACCGGCACGCCGGCACGGACGGCTCTGCTGTGCAGGAGGATTCACCACACGGCGGGGTTCTTCCAGGCCGCCGCGTAGCTCGCTACCTCGCGAAATACGTCACCAAATCCTTAGCTGACGTCGGGATCAGCGCGCGACGCATCTCCACCGAGGCCATCGCTGACCTCGATGTCTGCGACCACGTTCGGGCGATCCTGACCGCCATCAGCCAACTCGCCGATAAGGGACTGGCCGGTGTCGGTCGGTGGCTGCACACCCTGGGCTACCGGGGCCACATCACCAGCAAATCCCGCCGCTATTCCACCACGATGACCGCGCTGCGCGAACGTCGCGCGGCCTGGACCCGTGAACAACGTTTAAAAAGCACTGCGCACCAACATGATCTCGGCCTCGACTCCACCGATGGCGATGATCTGGTGGCATGGGAATTCGATCGTGCCGGCCCCACCAGCCTCGGCGACCGGACCCTCATCTACTCCGCGGCCGTCCAACACATCCACACCCGCCGCATCGGACTGATCGAAGTCCGTGGCCAAGCCCGCAATCAACAATGGGATCCGCCAGGGGGAAGCGATGGCTGACAGGTCCCGAGCAGCACGTGCTCGCTCCGGGTGTGACGCTCGTCCCGATGCGCCGACGGTGTCAGAGGGGGGTGTTGAAATTGTTGTGCCCAACCAATATCGACTTCCGTCCGAGGCCAACCGCGCGCTGGTACACGTGATAATGGCTGTGCGGGACCGGATGCTTGGATCAGGGAGGGGAGTGGCGTGAGCCTGAGGTTCGCCTTCTATGGCCGAGTGAGCACGGAGGACGCTCAAGACCCGGAGGCGAGCCGCAGCTGGCAGAAGCGGCGTGCCATGGACCTGATCACTCCGCACGGCGGATTCATCGCCGCCGACTACTTCGATGTGGGACAGAGCCGTTCACTGCCGTGGAAGCGCAGGCCAGAGGCGTCACGTCTGCTTGCTGATGTCGCTTGTCGGGACCGTAGCTTTGATGCCGTAGTGATTGGGGAACCCGCCCGTGCGTTCTACGGGCCGCAGTTCGCGCTCACCTTCCCTGTCCTCACGCACTACGGAGTTGGCCTGTGGGTACCCGAGGTCGGCGGAGCGGTCGATCCCGGCTCCGAGGCACACGACCTGGTGATGACTCTGTTCGGCGGCATGAGCAAGGGAGAGCGCGCTCGAATCCAGATGCGCGTCCGTACGGCGATGTCAGCACTCGCGCACGACACCGCCAGATATCTCGGTGGTCGACCACCCTACGGTTACCGGCTCGTCGATGCCGGCCCGCATCCAAACCCTGCCAAGGCCAATCTTGGGCAGCGGCTTCACCGCCTCGAACCCGACCCCGCGACATCTTCGGTCGTCGAGCGGATCTACCGCATGTACGCCGACGGAGCGGGCCTGCGCTATATCGCGCAACGGCTCACCGACGATGGTGTACCGTCACCGAGCCAGTACGACCCGGCACGGAATCGGCATCGTGACCCACGAGGATGGTCCCATTCGGCGATCCGCGCGATACTCGACAACCCGGCGTACCGCGGTATCCGTGTTTGGGGCAAGCAGGAGAAATACGAGGTTCTGGTCAACCCCGATGATGTCGCTGCGGGGTATGAGACTCGTATGCGGTGGCGTGATGAGGCCGACTGGATCGCACCAGAACGCCGCACGCATGAAGCGCTGATCCGTGACGAACTAGCGCAGGCTGTTCGTCTTCGGATGCAGGCGCGGCGGGGTCCCGGTCTTGTTTGCAGCAGAGAGTCAACAGTGCCATATGCACTGCGTGGGCTGCTGTTCTGTGCCGCATGTGGACGGCGGATGCAGGGCGCTGCCCGCGCCGGGAAGCGAACAACACGCATCCTCTACCGTTGTGAGCTCGGTAAGTCGCGTTCGGTACCCGCGGACCTGAGTGATCACCCGCGCACCGTCTACCTCCGTGAAGATGAGGTGACTGCGCGACTTGACGAATGGATCGCCACCCTGGCCGATCCGGCCGACTTGGCACGCGGGCAAGACGCGGACCCGGTAGCAGGGGCTGGCTACGCGGCCTTGCGGCGCCAGCTCAGCGAGGCGAATGCGAAGGTTGCTGCTCTGGTTACCGCCGTGGAGTCTGGTGTGGCCGTTGAGGATTTGACTGTTGCATTGCGCCGCCGCACCGCCGAGCGCGACGAGCTGAAGGTCCGTCTTGAGCAAGCGGAGCGACCTCGCGTCATGACTGCCGCACAAATCAGCGAGTTGGTTGAGGAATTGGGCGGGCTGTCAGCAGTGCTTGGTGAGGCAACCGGGGCGGAACGCGCTCAGGTATACGCAAGCCTGGGCCTGCGCCTCGACTACGACCCGCATCTTCAGCGAGTCACGGCGACTGCCGACTTAAGTCGTGTCGCCGGACGTGTCCGAGGGGGGACTTGAACCCCCACGCCCATTAATAGGGCACTAGCACCTCAAGCTAGCGCGTCTGCCATTCCGCCACTCGGACCGACCCGGATCGCCCGGGCAGCTAAGGCTAACGGAT
>Ga0164242_10002549_pt1 | contig 21091 bp, 20 predicted proteins | sample OricomgcompostMG_FD_108783 | JGI IMG/M metagenome (GOLD analysis project Ga0164242, IMG submission 108783) | Miracle-Growth compost microbial communities from Emeryville, California, USA - Original compost - Miracle growth compost (MG) ... | reverse complement strand
GTCCGGCGCGCGCTCACCGCGCGGGAACTTGCGGTAGCTCTTGAGGAAGGCTTCGGCGGCCGACGCATATTGCCCGTCGTCCAGATAGGCGCGGCCGAGCAGATTCTGCGCGAAGCTGGCGCGGCGGCTGTCCGGATATCTCGCGACCACCTTCTTGAGCTGGTCCTCGGCCTCGGCATAGCGCTTGTCCACCCACAGATGATAACCCGCCATATAGGCGTCCTCGGCCGGATCGCCGGTCGAGGGGGCGGACGGCGTCTGGTCAGTCGGCTTGGGAGCGGGGGCCGCGCCCTGGTCCGTCCGAGCCTGCTTGCCCATAGTTTCGCCCGCGCCATTGTCGGCCGGCGGGGCGGCGGGGGGCACGCCTTCGGGCAGCGGGGCGCGGCCCGCCGGGCCGAAGGGCGGGGCGGAGCCTTCGTCGCCGCTCACGGCCGCGCCGTTCGCGCCGCTGGGCGCGCCGTGGCCTTCCAGCGCGTTCAGGCGGTAATCGGTATCGCCCTTCATCTTGTCGAACGCCTGCTGGAGCATCTGCAGCTTATGGCTGTTCTCCTCCACCTGGTTGGTCATCTGCTGGAGCTGCTGCTCGAGCGCGGAGACGCGGCCGGTGAGGTCGATGATGGGAGAGCCCGCCGGATTGCCGGCCGGCGCGGGCGCGGCCGCGGGCGGCGTGATCTGCGGCTCGAAATAGTCCGGATTGCCGCCGGGGAACACCTTGCGCTGCACCGCGCGCATCTGATGCTCGAGCTTGTCGACGCGGCCGGGCAGGGAATCGTCGCGGGCCTGCGCATACACCGGGCCGGCCGCGACGCCGGCGAGCAGGAGGGCGGTGAGGGCGAAGCGCATGGGCCGATTCCTTGGAACTGTCATGTCAGGCCATTGTATCGAGTGGCGCGCCTGTCGCCACGATTAAGGTTGCGGCTGGGCCGTACCCGAATGGACGTTGAGGAAGGCGCTGGGCGTGCCCTCCGCCGGGGGCGGCGCGGCGGTGGCCGGCTGCGGCGCGGGCGCTTCGGTGGTTTGGCGCGCCGGGGGAGCGCTCGCCGTCGAAGAAGCCGCGCGGCTGGTCAGCGCCCCGGCCTTCAGGCTCACGTTCGAGATGGTGTGCGCGGGCTCGCCGAGAGGCGCGACCGGACGGCCGCCGACCGTCACCTGGATCGCCTCCGGCCGCCCGGTGCGGATCACCGGATTCTTTGCCGTCGGCGGCACGTCGTAGCTCTTGCCCTGATCGAGCGTGCCCTGGAACAGGACGGGGCCGTTCCGCTCGGAAATCTTCATCCACACCGGCTTGATCGCGGTGAGCCGCACCGGCCCGTTCGCGACAGGCTGGGGTGCGGGCGCGGTGGCGGCGGGCCTGCCCGTCGCGGGCAGGGGAACGGCGACATTCTCCGTGCCTTGGGCGGCGAGCCGGGCTCGCGCGTCGGGGCCCTCGCCGGTCAGCACGCCGCTTCGCCAGATGGCGTAGGCCGCGATCAGGATCAGCGCGATCACCACCGCGACGATGGCGAGCGTCCTCGGCGGCAGCCGCGCCGGATCGGCGGGCTCGTAAGGCTCATACTGCACGCGCGGCGCAGCGCGGGTGGCGCGCTCGAACTCGGCGCGGAACTGCTGGGACATTGCCGCCGGATCGAGCCCAACGGCGCGGGCATAGGCCTTGACGAAGCCCGAGCTGTAAGGGGCCGCAGGTAGGCCTTCCAACCGGCCCTCCTCGATCTGCACCAGATGGCGCACCGGAACCCGCGTCTGTCGCGCGACATCCTCCAGCGAGAGCCCTTCCGCCTCGCGCGCCGCGTGCAGCTTGCCGCCCACCGTCGCCGGGGCTTCGTTCGCCGGCCGCTCCGTCTCGTCCATCCTGCCTCCCGCCCCGATCGCGGCCTCTCGCGCCGCGTTTCCGGAGTCGCCTTCTCGCAACAGGCCGCGCGCAAAGTCAAATGCCGCGTGGACGCCGTGCGCCGCGATGCGGCCGATCGTGCCAAAGCCACGGGTGGCCCGAGAAGCGAGCCTCCCGCGCGCCGGTCAGTCGATCGAAACCTTGTGCTTCGCCGCCCAGCTCTGGAGCGGCTTGCGCAAATCGCGCGGCGCCTCGGCGAGCCAGCCGGGCATCGCCTCGCGCAGCTTCGCGAGATCGAGCGAGCGGATCATCGCCTTCACCGGCCCCACCGCCGCGGGCGTGATCGACAACCGTCCATAGCCCAGCCCCAGGATCGTCATCGCCTCCAGCGTGCGGCCGCCCATCTCTCCGCACACGCCCACCGTCACGCCTGCCGCCCGGCACTGCGCCGCCACCCGCGCGAGGAAGCGGAGGATTGCGGGGGATAGCCAGTCGTAACGCTCGGCGAGGCGCGGATTGCCGCGATCGGCCGCGAACAGGAATTGGGTCAGATCATTGGTGCCGACCGAGAGGAAATCGAGCCGGGGCAGGATCTGGTCCAGTACCTCGGCGAGCGCGGGCACCTCCAGCATCGCGCCGTAGCGGATCACGGTCGGCCCCATCCGGCCGCGTTCGGCGATCCAGTGAAGCTGCGCCTCGAACAATGCGCGCGCCTCCTCATACTCCCAGGGCTCGGAGACCATCGGGAACATGACGTGGAGCACGCGCCCCGCCGCCGCCTCGATCAGCGCGCGGGCCTGCGCCTTCATCAGCGCGTCCCGCTCCAGGCTGAGGCGGAGCGCGCGCCAGCCCATCGCCGGGTTCTCCTCGCCGTTCCCTTCGGTTTTCATATAGGGCAGCGCCTTGTCGCCGCCGATATCGACGGTGCGGAACACCACCGGCTTATCGCCCGCCGTCTCCATGACGTCCCGATAGAGGCGCTGCTGGCGCTCGCGCTGGGGGTAGCTCGCCGAGACGAGGAACTGAAACTCGGTGCGGAACAGGCCGATGCCGTCCGCCCCGGTCACGTCCAGCGCCGCCACGTCGTCGCGCAGCCCGGCGTTCATCATTAGCTGGATGCGAACACCGTCCTTCGTCACCGCCGGCTCGTCGCGCAACGCGGCGAAGGCGGCGCGACGCTTCTGGGAAACGGCGAGCTTGGCCTCGAACGCCTCCTCCATCGGGCCGGTCGGGCGCACCAGCACGCGCTGCTGGCCCGAATCGAGCAGCAGCAGATCGCCTTCGGAAACCTTGTGGCGCACGTCGCGGACGCGGCCGAGCACCGGCACTCCCATCGCGCGCGCCACGATGATGACGTGCGCGGTCAAGGATCCTTCCTCCAGGATCACCCCCTTCAGCCGCCGGCGATCATATTCCAGCAGCTCGGCTGGCCCCAGATTGCGCGCGATCAGGATCGAATCCTGCCGCAAGCCCAGTTGGGCCGCCGTGCCGAGCTGGCCGGAGACGATGCGCAACAGCCGATTGGAGAGATCCTCCAGATCGTGCATCCGATCGCGCAGCAGCGGATCGTCGATCTCGCGCATCCGCATCCGGGTGCGTTGCTGCACCCGCTCGATCGCGGCTTCCGCGGTGAGGCCGGAGCTGATCGCGTCGTTGATCCGGCGGCTCCAGCCCTCGTCATAGGCGAACATCTTGTAGGTCTCGAGCACGTCCTGATGCTCGCCGCCCGCGCCGAACTCGGCCTGGCTGGTCATCCGGTCGATCTGCTCGCGCATCTGACGGAAGGCCGAATAGACGCGCGCGCGCTCGGCCTCGATATCCTCGGCCACGGTATGTTCGATCACCACGCGCGGCTGGTGGAAGACGGCGTGTCCGCGCGCCATGCCGTTGACGAGGCGCAAGCCGGTGAGCTGTGCCGGGCCGCTGCGCGCCGCCGCCGTCGCGGTCGCCGCCTCGTCGACGAGGCCGGCGGCGGCGATCAGCTCGGCGATCACCATCGCCACCGTCTGGAGCGCCTCGATCTCCACATCGTCGTAGCGGCGCGGCGCCTCGTGCTGGATGGCGAGCACGCCCACCGCCTGCTCGCGCCTGACGATCGGCACGCCCGCGAAGCTGTGATAGAGATCCTCGCCCGTCTCGGGCTTGTGCTTGAACTCGGGATGCGCCGTCGCCTCGGCGAGGTTCAGCGTCTCGACGTTCCGGGCGATGGTGCCGATCAACCCCTCGCCCAGCGCCAGCTTGGTGACATGCACCGCGCTTTGGCTGAGCCCCCGCGTCGCATAGAGTTCCAGCACTCCGTCGCGCAGCAGATAAATGGAGCAGACCTCCGAATGCAGCGTCTCCCCGATCACCTGGACGACGGTGTTGAGCTTGGCCTGCGCGCTGGCGCGGCCCGCCATCACGTCATGGAGCCGCGTCAATATCTCGCGGGCGGCGGTGGCGGCGGCGGTGGGAGGCGGAATGGCCATAAGACAGCGCTACCAGATCGCGGAGGGCGGGGGGAAGGGGGAGGGGACGTCAATTTGGGAGTGGGACACCCGTCTTCTCGGTGCAAAAAAGCACACGATACGATCGTTTTCCTGCTTGTGCTACTTCGGCCCGATGAGCTCGATAACGGTCGATCCCACCTTGGTTTACGCATGGCTCACGGCGCGGTCACTTGCCCGTGGTCTTCCGCCCCCTGTGCCCGACCATGGTGGTTTCCGGGTGGACACCAACTCCGACACGGAGATCAGGCGATGGGTATTCCCGTGCATGACGAATGGCCTTGCCGCGCTTGGCCGTACGATAGACATGCCGCGGCACTTGCTTAAGCTATGCGGGACAGCCGGAGAGCTGCGGGCCGCCTTGCCGGATTACTGGCGGATCCATTCTCCGGCCTATTTCATGTCCGCCGCGGGAACGGATACCGAGCGGCCATTGCCGACGGGCTACGTCATGGATGTGGACCGTGATGGCGCGGTCGTCGTCGTTCGGATATATGCGGGCGGCGAACTGGCGGCGAGCGGGTATGCGGCCGAAACCGAGGACGCCTTCATCTACGATCGCATCGAGACCGCACCGGCACATAGGCGGAAAGGTCTGGGAAGTGGGATAATGAGCACCCTTCGCCGCGCGAAGCGCAACCGGAAGACGCGGGAACTGCTGGTCGCCACGGAGGAGGGCCGCGCCCTCTATGCTACACTGGGATGGCGGACGATTTCATCCTATTCCACGGCATCCGTTCGGGCTGAGCCGGCGCGTTAGTGGAAAGCGGCCTCTGACTCATCACCCCGGGCTCGACCGGGATCCCGCTTTTCCTCAGCTTCGGGGCATATGCGCTCCGATCAAAGAACCAGTGAGACCCCGCGCAAGACGGGGTGACGGTATGGTGAGCAATGAACGATCGGAAGCAGGGCGCTTGCCGCCACTATGAATTTCGGCGAGTGATCGTTCGAGCGGCCCAGATGCCGAATGCAATTCCGAAGATAGCGAACGCCGCTGTCAGAACCAGAGCGCACCTGAAGAACTGAATGTTGCCGGAGAATCCGGCAATGATGTTGAGAGCAAGGAACAGCCCTGATCCGATCCAAAGGACCGTTGCCCGGCGCATCACCAGTGTGACAGCATCCTTCATGTGCATCTTCCTGCCGCAGATGCTGATAATCTCACATCAAGCGAACATCCGCAAACGGAGGGGCCGAAACACCAGTACGCTCGCCCCGAGTAGTCGGCAGGCTAGGACAGGCTTGTCGAGATGGCGTATCGAGGATTTGGGGACGCCTCGATACGGGTTCTCGATTATGAGAAATCCCGCGCACTTAAAAGGCGGCCGGCGCGAAGCCGGCCGCCTTCCTCTTCGGAACCGTCGCTCAGCCCCGGCGGGGCGGGACGGTGATACGGATGTCCTGGCCCGAATTGCCGGGGAAGTTGGTGAACATCGCCTGGATCAGATCGGGGACCAGCTTGGTCAGGTCGTCGGTCGCCGAACGGGCGCGGGCGCGGCCTTCGAACAGGCGCTCGCCGTCCGAGCGGGTGATCGTCATGGTCAGCCAGCTCGTATAGACGGTGTAGCTCTCGACGTCGGGGCAATCCCACGGGCTGAGCGGCGGGCCGCCCCAGCCCCAGCCCCAACCCCAGCCCGGACGCGCCCAGCCGAAGCCGGGGCCACCCCACGGGCCGTAGCCCCAGCCGCAATCGAAACCGGGGGTGGTGCGGACATGCTGCTGGCCGTGATCGACGCCGTAATCGAGCTGAACGATCATGTCGGCCGGGCCGGAGGAGGCGACCGGGCGATAGCCAAGCTGCGCCAGATGCGCCGCGACGTCGCCCGCATATTGGCCGAACTCGATGCCGCCGCGATTGGCCGGATTGGCGGCCTCGATGCGGAAGGTCTGGCCTTCGGGCACGGGCATGCGCTGGAAGCGCGAGACGTTGGTGGAGAGGCCCGTCGCGCAGCCGCCGGCGGTAAGCAGCATCAGCGGGGCGGCGAGCGCGAGCAACGAGCGTTTGATCTTCATGGCATCCTCTAAGACGGAGCGGCGGGGCGTTGGCCTTGTAATTCGGTTTCTTTATCTACCAAACGTGCTGAATATGCGTTGAACGTATCAGCTTTCCCGTGGTTGCCGACCGCTCAGCCGCGCCGCAGCCCCAGCGCCGCATAGGCGGCTGCGACCGTCGGCTCGGCCGCGCCGCGCGCCTTCTCGGCGCCATGCGCGAGGATGCGGTCGAGCTCGGCGGGGTCGCGCGCCAGCTCGTCCAGCCGCGCCGTGATCGGCCGCAGCCGCTCGATCAGCAGATCGGCGAGCGCGGGTTTGAACGCGCCGAAGCCCTGCCCCGAAAAGCGCCCCAGCACGTCCGCCACGCTCTCGCCCGCCAGCGCGGCGTAGATGCCGACGAGGTTCTTCGCCTCGGGCCGGCCCTCCAGCCCCTGGGGATCGGCGGGCAGCGGATCGGGATCGGTTTTGGCCTTGCGGATCTTGGCCGCGATCGTGTCCGCATCGTCGGTCAGGTGGATGCGGCTCATCTCCGACGGGTCCGATTTGGACATCTTGGCCGTGCCGTCGCGGAGCGACATGATCCGCGCCGCCGTCGGCGGGATCATCGGCTCGGGCGGCACGAACAGGTCGACACCGAAATCGGTGTTGAACTTGATCGCGATGTCGCGCGCCAGCTCTAGATGCTGCTTCTGGTCCTCGCCCACCGGCACATGGGTGGTGCGGTAGGCGAGCACGTCGGCGGCCATCAGCACCGGATAGGTATAGAGGCCCACGGACGCGCCCTCGCGGTTCTTGCCCGCCTTGTCCTTGAACTGGGTCATGCGGTTGAGCCACCCGACCCGCGCCGTGCCGGAGAGCAGCCAGCTCAGCTCGGTGTGCGCGGGCACAGCCGCCTGGTTGAACAGGGTGGAGCGATCGGGATCGATCCCCGCCGCGATCAGCGTCGCCGCCATCTGGCGGACATTGGCGGCGAGCTCGTTGGGATCATTGTGGACGGTGATCGCGTGCAGGTCTGCCAGGAAGAAGAAGCAGTCGCCCCCTTCCGCCGCCACCTCGTCCTGCATGCGCACCCAGTTGACGATCGCGCCGAGATAGTTGCCGAGATGCAGGTTGCCGGTGGGCTGGATGCCCGAGACGATGCGCTTTGCCATGATGGCGGCGCTCTCGCCGACCGTTCGCCTCAGGTCAAGCGCGGCGCGTCATCTGGGCCTTGAGCTCGGCGGGGCGGAGCGCACCGAACAGGAAGGCGCAGACGAAATAGAGCGCCGCCGCCAGCCCCATGAAGCCGCCCAGCCAGAGGATGCGGGCGAACAGGCGGCCGCCGACATGGGCGTCCACGATCGGGCTCAGCGCCGCCAGCGCCGCCGCCATCACCAGCGTCGCGAGGCCGAGCCGCACGAAGCTGCGTTTGAGCCGCGCATCGACATGGAAATGCCCGCGCCGCCGCAGCGTCCAGTAGAGCAGCCCGGCGTTGATCCAGGCGGAAAGCGCGGTCGAGAAGGCGAGGCCGACATGGGCGAAGCGCCAGATCAGCGCGAAATTGCCGATCAGGTTCACCAGCATCGCGATCAGCGCGATCTTCACCGGCGTCCTGGTGTCCGCGCGCGCATAGAAGCCCGGCACCAGCACCTTGATGAGGATGTAGGCGGGAAGCCCCAGCGAGAAGGCGGAAAGCGCGGCGGCGCTCTCCAGCGTCGCGTGCGCGCCGAACTGGCCGTGCTGGAGCAGCGCGCGCAGGATCGGCGTCGAGGCGATCAGCAGCGCGGCGGTGGCGGGGAGGGTGAGCAGCAGCGAAAGCTCGATCGCGCGGTTCTGCGTGTGGAGCGCGCCGCCGTCGTCCCCCCGCGCGATCTGGCGGGAGAGGCCGGGCAGCATCGCGGTGCCGACGCCGATGCCGATCAGGCCCAGCGGCAACTGGTTCAGCCGATCGGCGTAATAGAGATAGGAGACGGAGCCTTCGGGCAGCCAGGTCGCGGCGAGCGAGGTGGAGATCAGCAGGTTGAACTGCACCGCCCCCGCGCCGAGCGCGGCGGGCCAGATGATGCGCAGCAGCTCGCGCACCGCGGGCGTGAGGGTGGGGCGCTTGATGCGGAGCTTGACCCCCGCCGCCCAGCAGGCCTGCACCATCCAGGCGAGCTGCACCGCGCCCGCGACCGAGACCATGATCGCCTGCGTCCGCGCCGTCTCGACATCGGTATGCCCCCGGAAGAAGAGCAGCCCGGCGATCAGGCAGACGTTGAGCAGCACCGGCGTCGCGGCGTTCACCCAGAAGCGGTCGAGCGAGTTGAGGATGCCGCCCGCCAGGCTTACCAGGCTGATCAGCGGCAGATAGGGGAAGGTGATGCGGGTCAGCTCGACGGCGAGACGGAACTGCTCGGGTCCGCCGCTTTCCTTGAAGCCGCCGGTCATCGCCCAGACGATCGCGCCCGCGCCCGCCATCATCAGCGCGGTGAACAGGATGAGGACGGGCAGGAGGACGGAGAGCGTGTCCTCGGCGAAGCGCAGCGCGGCGGGCAGCCCGTTCTTCTCGCGCCCCATCTCCCGGTTGAACAGCGGTATGAAGGCGGAGGCGAAGGCCCCTTCGGCGAACAGCGCGCGGAACAGGTTGGGTAGCCGCCAGGCGATCAGGAAAGCGTCGTTGGCGTAGCCCGCGCCGAGGAACTGCGCCGCCAGCGTATCGCGCGCGAAGCCCAGCACCCGGCTGACGAGCGTGAGCCCGCCGATGGTGGCGGTGTTCTTGACGAGGCTCACGCCGGGTCAGCCATGAAAGGATCGTCGCCCCTGCGCAGGCGGGGGCCCATCTCCCCGGCCATGCTGCTGGTCCCGGCGCGGGAGTTTGACTCCCGCCTTCGCGGGAGCGACGGATCGTGGTCCATGCGGCTTCCCGATCGGAAACCTCAGGCCTGGCCGGCCGGTTCGCCCATCGCGCCCTGCTGGGCGAGCTGGGCGTAGTAGAGCCCGTTGAAGTCGATCGGATCGAGCATCAGCGGCGGGAAGCCGCCGTCGCGCACCGCATCCGCCACCACGCGGCGGGCGAAGGGGAACATCAGGCGGGGCGCCTCGCCGAGCACGAAGGGCTGCACCGCATCCGCCGGCACGTTCCTGAGCGCGAACAGGCCGCCGTAGAGCAGCTCCAGCTTGAAGGCGACGCCCTCATCGCCTTCGGCCGTGATCTCGATCTTGAGCGCCGTCTCGTGCAGATCCTCGGCCACCTGCTGGGTGGCGATGTTGAACTGCACGTCGATGCGCGGCTGGGTTCCCCAGGAATAGACGGCCGGCGCGTTCGGATTCTCGAACGAGAAATCCTTCACATATTGCGCCACCATGCCGACCTGCGGCTGGGTGTCTTCGCCGTTGGCGTCGCCGGCGGGCGGGAAGAGCGGGCCCTCATTCTCGGCCATGATTCCTGATCCTCATATTCGCTTGTCAAAGCGGCCGGGCGACGCCCGCCGATATCGCGGCGCGCGGTAGCAGGCGGCATCCGTCAGGGCAATGGCGCGGCCTCAAGCGCATGCGTTTGAAACGGGACGCCGGCTCGACTATGTAGGGAACCGATTGTTGACCGAAGGACTTTTAATGTTGTCGGCTGGAGATTCGGTGCCCGAGATCATCATCCTGGCGTGCGTCGCCCTGTTCGTGGCCCTGCGGCTCTATGCCGTGCTGGGCCGCAGGACGGGGCATGAGCAGCCGATCGCCAAGCCGGCCGATCTCCAGTCCTCCTCGCCGCTGATCGCGCGCCCGGTGGCGGAAAGCCCGGCCGAGCGCCGGCTCGATCAGGTGACGGCGCTCTCCGGCCCGATCGAGCCGCGCGCCGTGGAGGGCGTGCGGGCGATCGTCTCCGCCGATCCGCATTTCGACGTGTCCGGCTTCCTCGAAGGCGCGCGCTCGGCCTACGGCATGGTGCTCGAGGCCTTCTGGCGCGGCGACGAGGCGGAACTGAAGCGCCTGGTCGACGACAAGGTGTATGACGCGTTCAGCGGCGCGATCGCGGCGCGGCGCGAGGCGGGCGAGACGCTCGACAACCGGCTGGTCGGCATCGAGCGCGCGGTGATCGACAGCGCCGGCGTCGCCGGGCAGATGGCGATCGTCACGGTGCGCTTCGACGCCGACATCGCCGCCGTCACCCGCGATGCGGAGGGCAATGTGGTGGCCGGATCGCTTTCGGACGCGGTGCAGACCCATGATCTGTGGACGTTCAGCCGCCATGTCCGCTCCGACGATCCCAACTGGATCCTGATCGAGACCGACGAGGCCGCATGAGGCGGCTCGCCCCGGCGGCTGCCGCCGTCGCGTTCGGGCTGTCCCTCGCTTCCTGCGTCGCGCCCCGTTCGGCCGAGGTGACGAACGGCCCGCCGCCGCCCGTCCACCCCGCGCCGCCTTCGGCTCCGGCGGTTTCCGATGCCGTCGAGGCGGGGGTGCGGCCCGGCCCGGCGGTTTCCGCCCTTCCGATCGACCCGACCCGCGCCGGCGCGGCACTCGCGGCCTTCCGCACCTCCTGCGCCGCGCTGCTCAAGCGCGAGGACAGGAGCGGGCTCACCCGCAACGCCGACTGGAAACCCGCCTGCGATGCCGCGAACGGCTGGCCGCAGGGCCAGGCGGTCGGCTTCTTCGATCGCTATTTCGAAACCGCGCGGATCGGCGAGGGCAAGCTCTTCGCCACCGGCTATTTCGAGCCGGAGATACAGGGCTCGCAGCAGCCGCGGCTGGGCTACGACATTCCCATCTACGGGCTTCCCGACGATCTGGTGACGGCGGACCTCGGCCAGTTCGCGCCCGATCTCAAGGGCCGCACCATCCGGGGCCGGGTGCAGAACGGCAAGCTCGTCCCCTATCCCGATCGGGGCGCGATCGAGGACGGCGCGGTGCGCGGCAAGGCGCCGGTGATCGGCTACGCCGCCGATCCGATCGCCTTCTTCTTCTTGCAAATCCAGGGTTCGGGCCGCGTGCGCCTGCCGGATGGGCAGGTGATGCGGATCGGCTATGCCGGACAGAACGGCCAGCCCTATACCGGCATCGGCCGCTGGATGATCGATCACGGCCTCATCACCCGCGATCAGGGTTCGATGCAGGGCATCGTCGCATGGCTCAAGGCGCATCCCGATCAGGCGGACATGGTGATGCGGCAGGACAGGAGCTATGTGTTCTTCAAGACGCTGACCGGCCCCGGCCCGATCGGCGCGATGGGCGTGCCGGTGACGGCGCATGTCTCGGTCGCCGCCGATCCCGCCTTCACCCCGCTGGGCGCGCCGGTCTGGCTCTCGGCCGATCGCACGGATGCGGCGGGGCTGTGGGTGGCGCAGGATACCGGCGGCGCGATCAAGGGGCCCAACCGCTTCGACACCTTCTGGGGCGCGGGCGACGAGGCCGCGCGGATCGCGGGCGGCATGTCCGCGCGCGGGCTCGCCTGGCTGCTGCTGCCCAAGGGCACGCTGGCGCGGCTCGGCGACGATGACGGACAGCCCGCTCGATCCTGAGGCGGAGGCGCTGTGGCGCAAGGTCACGGATACCGTCCGGCCGCTGGGCGGCCGCCGGACGACGATCCGCGCCGCGATGCTGGCGAGCGCGCCCACCGTCCCCCGGCCCGATCCCCGGCCCGCGCCGATCCCGAAACCGAGGGCGCGCCCCGCCGGCCCCGGAGAGACGCTCGACGGCGGGTGGGACCGGCGGCTCCGGCGCGGCGCGGCAGCGCCCGATCGCACCCTCGATCTCCACGGCCACACGCTCGCCGCCGCTCACGCCGCGCTGGAGGCGGGGCTGGCCGACGCGCTCGCGTCCGGCGCGCGGCTGCTGCTGGTGGTGACGGGCCGCCCGCCGCGCGAGCGCGCCGAATACAGCGACGGCCGCCCGGCCCGGGGCATGATCCGCGCCTCGATCGGCGACTGGCTGGCCTGCTCGCCTTACGCCGATCGCATCGCGGCGGTGTGGACTGCTCACCCGAAGCATGGCGGCGCGGGGGCTCTCTATGTTGTGCTGCGGAGAGCGCGTTAACTCCCTCTCCCGTAAGCGGGAGAGGGTTGGGGTGAGGGGCGAGCGCGTAGCGCGAGCTCCCCACCTCAGCGTGGGCCACCCTCACCCAACCCTCTCCCTCGAGGGAGAGGGCTTCACGCGTTCGCGAAAACCCGTCTCAAAACCGCTTCGTAAATATCGGCAAGCGCGCAGATATCCTCCACCGCCGCCGCCTCGTCCAGCTTGTGCATGGTGGCGTTGGGCAGGCCGAACTCCACCGTCGGCGCAATCCGCGAGAGGAAGCGGGCGTCCGATGTGCCGCCCGAGGTGGAGAGCTTCGCCTCCAGCCCCGTCACGTCGCGGATCGCGCCTGTCACCAGATCGGAAAGCGCCCCCGGTGGGGTGAGGAAGGCCTCGCCCGAGATCAGCGCCTCCACCGTCGCGCGCGGCGCTTCCTCGGCGGCGATGCGGCGGATTTCCGTTTCCAGACGAGCGCCTTGGTGGATGTCGTTGAAACGGATGTTAAGCCGCGCCCGCGCGTGGCCGGGGATGATGTTGTGCGCCGGATTGCCCACCTCCAGCTCAGTCACTTCGAGGTTCGAGGGCTGGAACCACGCATTACCCGAATCCAGCTCCCAGCGCTCCAGCCGATCGAGAATACGGACCAGCCGGGATATCGGATTATCGGCGAGATGTGGATAGGCGACATGGCCCTGCGTGCCCGGCACGTCGATCCAGGCGTTGATCGAGCCACGGCGGCCGATCTTGATGGTGTCGCCCAGCCGCGCCTCGGAGGTGGGCTCGCCGACCAGGATCATGTCCGGCCGGAGCCCGCGCGCGTCGAGCCATTCGATGATCGCGCGGGTGCCGTGGATCGCCGGCCCCTCCTCGTCGCCGGTGATGAGCAGGCTGAGCGTGCCCCGGTGATCGGGCACGCGCGCCGTGGCGGCGATGAAGGCTGCCAGCGCGCCTTTCATGTCCACCACGCCGCGCCCGTAGAGCAGGCTCCCGCGCTCTTCGGCCGCGAAGGCGTCGCCCGTCCAGCCTTTGCCGGCAGGCACCACGTCGCTATGGCCGGCGAAAGCGAAATGCGGCGCGCCCGCGCCCCGGATCGCGACCAGATTGGGCACCGGCCCGTGCGGCGGCCCGCCCGAGACGAAGCGGTGGACGGCGAAGCCCTGCGCCTCCAGCGCGCGCGCCAGCACCTCCTGCGCGCCCGCATCCCCGGGCGTGACGCTGGGGCAGGCGACGAGCCGGCGGGTGAGCTCCACGGGGTCGATTGCGGCGGCCATCGCGCGGGCCTAGCGTGCCGCCCCGCGCTTTGCCAGCGGAAGGACGCCCATGCCGAAGATCGACCTCGACGCCATCGAGCCCACCAACCGCACCGGCTACCCGCCGCCGCTGGACGCGCCGGTGAGGGGTCGCTGGAACCGTCGACTCGGCCCTGCTTCGGGCCTGACCGACATGGCCGCGAGCCATTGCACGCTGGAGCCGGGCGGCTGGTCGAGCCAGCGCCATGTCCACGAAAGCGACGACGAGCTGCTCGTCATGCTGGAAGGCGAGGCGGTGCTCATCGAGGACGAGGGCCGCACCCTGCTCCGCGCCGGCGACGTCGCCGCCTTCCCCAAGGCGGGAACCGCCCACCATCTCGTCAACGAGAGCGACCGGCCCTGCGCCTTCGTCGCGATCAGCCCCGCCGCCTACACCGGCGACACCCGCTATCCCGACGTGGACCTCCACCTCGACGAAGCGGGGAATCGCTATCTGCACAAGGACGGCAGGGCTTATTGAAAACTCCCTCTCCCCGACGGGGAGAGGGTCGGGGTGAGGGGCGCGAGCGCAGCGAGTGTTCCCGCTATCGAGTGCGGCCCACCCTCACCCAACCCTCCCCCTCAAGGGAGAAGGCTTTGACTATCACCCCTTCTCCGGCAGCGTCTCGTAGCGTTCGATCACCCAGTCCTCCGCCTGCGCGCCGGCGATCCAGCTCTGCATGAAGCGGTGGGAGAAGATCGCCTGGAGATAGGGCACGGCGAAGCGCGGCACCGGGATCGAGTAAGTGACGAGCCGCGTGCAGACCGGCGCGAACATCATGTCCGCCGCGCCGAAATCGCCGAACAGGAACTCGCCGGTGCCGCCGAAGCGGGCGCGGGCCTGCGCCCAGAGCTCATAGATGCGCGCGAGATCCGCCTGCACCTCGTCCGAAAGCGGGCGGGGCGGGAAGCGGCGGCGGATGTTCATCGAACGCTCGCGCCGGAGCGCGGCGAAGCTCGAATGCATCTCGGCCGCCATGGATCGGGCCATGGCGCGCGCCGCGTCGTCCTCCGGCCAGAAGCGCTCGCGCCCGACGCGATCGGCCAGCCATTCGATGATGGCGAGCGAATCCCACACCACCGTGTCGCCGTCCCACAGGATCGGCACCTTGCCGGAGGAGGGGGCGAACTCGTCACCCTGGCGGCGCTTGTCCCAATCCTCGTCGTAAAGCGGGACGGTGATCTCCTCGAAGGGCAGACCGGACTGCTTCACCGCCAGCCAGCCGCGCAGCGACCAGGAGGAATAGGCCTTGTTGCCGATGATGAGCTTGAGCATCGCGCGGTTGTGGGGAGGCGCGTCCGGGCCGTCAACTCTATCCGTTCGTGCTGAGGAGCCGCTGAGCTTGTCGAAGTGGCGTCTCGAAGCACCGGGCTAGACAGACCCTTCGAGACGGGGCTTCGACAGGCCTGTCCTGAGCTTGTCGAAGGGCTCAGCCCCTCCTCAGGGCGAACGGCGCCTGTATCAGCCCGTAACCACCTCCAGCACGGCCGCGCGCAGCTCGGGGAGGCCCGCGCCCGTCTCGCTCGAGGTGGGAAGGATCGCCGGGTGGGCGGCGACATGCTTGCGGGCTTCCGCCGCCGTTTCCTCGAGGATGCGGGCGAGTTTGGTGGGCTTCACCTTGTCCGCCTTGGTGAGCACGAGCTGGTAGGAGACGGCCGCCTTGTCCAGCATCTCCATCAGCTCGCGGTCCACATCCTTGAGGCCGTGGCGGCTGTCCACCAGCACCAGCACGCGGGAGAGCACCGCGCGGCCGCGCAGATAATCGTTCACCAGATGCTTCCAGCGGCGCACCATGTCCTTGGGCGCCCTGGCGAAGCCGTAGCCCGGCATGTCGACCAGCCGGAAGACCAGCGGATCGCCGAGGTCGAACAGGTTCAGTTCCTGCGTGCGGCCCGGCGTGTTGGAGGTGCGCGCCAGCCCCGAGCGGTTGACCAGCGCATTGATCAGCGTCGATTTGCCGACATTGGAGCGGCCCGCGAACGCCACCTCGGGCGCGTCCGGCTCGGGCAGGAACTTGAGGTCCGGCGCGGATTTCAGGAACGCGACCGGCCCGGCGAACAGCCGCCGCGCCGCCTCGATCCGATCGGGATCAACGCTCATCGAGCCCCGTCCTCAGTAGCGTCATTGCGAGGAGCGAAGCGACGAAGCAATCCAGACCCGAAGCTGGATTGCTTCGCTGCGCTCGCAATGACGATCTTAGACGGCTCCATCGCGCTCAAGCGTCCGGAATGACGGAGAGGGCAATTGGATTTCACTTCGCCTTGGCCGCCTTGCCCGTCTGCTTCTGCGCCGGCGGGGCTTCCGGGGGCTTGGGCATGGAGCGGTAGAGCAACTGCATCTGCGCCACCGAGAACAGATTGGACATGATGTAATAGAGCTGCAGCCCCGCCGCGAAGGGCGACATGATGAACATCATGAACCACGGCATCAGCGCGAAGATCTGCTTCTGCGTAGGGTCCACCGTCATCTGCGGATTGAGCTTGAACTGGAGCCACATGGTGACGCCCAGGATGATCGCCAGCACGGACAGGTGCAGGAAGCCGGTGGGTTGCCAGTTGAGATAGCCGAACAGGTTCACCGGCGTCAGCGGATCGGGCGCGGACAGGTCCTTGATCCACAGGATGAAGGGCTGGTGCCGCATCTCCAGCGTGATCTGGAGCACCTTGTAGAGCGCGTAGAAGATCGGGATCTGGAGGATGGCGGGAAGGCAGCCCGCCAGCGGATTGACCTTTTCCTCCCGGTAGAGCTTCATCATCTCTTCCTGGAGCTTGGCCTTGTCTCCCTTGTGCCGTTCCTGCAGCGCCTTCATGCGCGGCTGCACCAGCCGCATCTGGTAGCCGGATTTATATTGCTTCTGGGCGATCGGGAACATCAGGCCGCGCACCAGCAGGGTCAGCAGGATGATCGCCACGCCGAAATTGCCGACCGCCTTGAACAGCCAGTCGAGCACATAGAAGATCGGCTTCTCGAACCAGATGAACCAGCCCCAGTCGATCGCGCGGTCGATCTTGGCGATGCCGGGATTCTTCGAATATTCGTCGAGCAGCGTCGCGTCCTTGCCGCCCGCGAACAGCCAGGAGGAGGAAGCCGCCGTCGCTCCGGGGGCGATCGTCTTGGCCGGCGTCTCGAACTGGGCCTGATAGAGCCCGCCCGCCGCATGGAAGGCGGCGCTCATCGGCACATGCTGATCAGGCGCGACGGCGGCGAGCCAGTATTTGTCGCCGAAGCCCAGCCAGCCGCCGGTGGTGGTGAAGCTCTGTCCGGCCGCGCCCGCCTTGTCCAGATCCTTCCAGCTTATGCTGTAATCGGCCGATCCGTTGAACACGCCGATAGGGCCGACATGCTGGACATGGCTGCTCTCGTCCTTGGACTGGCCGACGCGGGTGACGTAGGAGAAGGGCTGCACCGCGATCGGGCCGCCCGGGCCGTTGGTGACGGTCTGCGTCACGCTGAACAGATAGCCCTTGTCCACCGAAAGCCGGATAGCGAAGGCCTGGCCGCGGCCGTTGGCCCAGGAAAGCGTCACCGGCTTGCCGGGCGCGAGCACGTCGCCGCTCGCCGTCCACATCGTGTTCTGATCGGGCAGCGCGAGGCCGCGTCCGGTCCAGCCGAAGCCGGCATAATAGGCGTCGGGTGCGCCTTCGGGCGCGAACAGCCGCACCGGGGGCGAATCCTTGGCGACCGTCTGGCGCTGAGTGGTGAGCAGCAGATCGTCGATCCGCGCGCCCTTGAGGTCGATCGAGCCCGACAGCAGCGGCGTCTCGATCTTCACGCGCGGGCTCTGCGCCAGCACCTGCCCGAGCGGGCGGACGACCGCGTTGGCGGCGGGCGCGTTCGGCGCGGGCGCGACCGGCGTGGGGGAGGGCTGGGCCGGATGCGGCGGCAGCGCCACCTGCTTGCCCTTGACGATCTCGGTCGAAGGCTGGGTGGCGGTCGGGAAGATCTTGTCCGAAACCAGCGCCCAGCCGAACAGCACCAGCGCCGACAGCAGCAGGGCGAGAACCAGATTGCGCTGTTCGTTCACCGAAGAACCCCCAGAGAGAATAACGTCATCCGTGTCCCTCGCTCAGGGCACCGGATCATAGCCGTGGCCGCCGAAAGGATGGCAGCGGGCGAGCCGCTTCACCGCCAGCCACCCGCCCCGCGCAGCGCCATAGCGCGAGAGCGCCTCGATCGCATAGGCCGAACAGGAAGGATGATAGCGGCAGGAAGGGCCAACCAGCCGCGAAGGGCCGAGCTGCCACAGCCGCGCGACTCCGATGAGCAGCCGCGCGATCACCGCGTCGCCTTCTGGAGCGCCTTGCGCAACTCCTCGCGCAGCAGGCCGAAGTCGCGCTCGATCCCGCCCGATCGCCCGATCAGCACATGATCGGCGCCGGGCACGCCGTGGGCGGGAAGAAGCTCGGCGGCGAGCGCGCGGAAACGGCGCTTCATGCGGTTGCGGACCACCGCGTTGCCGATCTTGCGCGTCACGGTGATGCCGTAGCGGATCGTGGGATCGCCGTCCTCGCGCCGCTTCACCAGCAGCACGAAGCCCGGCATGGGCCGCCGCAGCCCTGCGTTCGCGCCGAGGAAATCGGCGCGGCGGCGGAGCCCGACGACCGCGGGCGCGCTCAGGCCGAGAGCGTCTTGCGGCCGCGCGCGCGGCGGGCGGCCAGGATCTTGCGGCCCGACGCGGTCGCCGAGCGCGTGCGGAAGCCGTGGCGACGCTTGCGCACGAGGCGGCTGGGCTGGAAAGTGCGCTTCATCGATCATTCCTCAACAGGCAGGCGAACGGAAAAAGGCCGCCCAACGATGCGGCGGCCGGTCGGCAGGCGCGATAGGCAAAGGGCGGCGCGAAGTCAATCGGCGATGGGCGCGCGCGCGGCCGTTTCGGGGGCGGGCGCGCGCTCCCGATGACGGCGCAGCGCCTTGTTGGTCCAGCGCCGGAGCTTCGGCCAGCGTCGCCCCATCCGCACATAGAAGCGCTTGGCCGCGATCGAGGTCTTGAGCAGCAGCGCCGCGCCCGCCGCGAACACGAACACGCCGCCCGGCCCCGGAATCAGCCCCACCACCGGAGACAGCACGATCAGCGCCCAACCCAGCAGCATCAGCGCATGCCGCGCCGACGGGCCGTGCCGCCACCGCCGCCAGCGTCCGCGCCAGTTGGCGGGGGTGCCTTCCATCCTGTCCTCCGTTCGCCCCGAGCGCGGTCGAGGGGCATGGGATTGGGCCAGCGTGTCTCGACTGCGCTCGACACGAACGGGGGGATCGGTGTTCACTCTTCAAACATGGCGACGCCATCTCCGCCCCGCAATCTCTGGACAGGCGCTTCGTCGCGGCTAGGGTGCGGATCGGGGCCGAAACAAGGGGGTGGCGTGGTCGCGATCGTATCGACGGTGGCGTTTCTGGGGCTGGAGGCGCGCGCCGTCGAGGTGCAGGTGCAGCTCGCGCCCGGTCTTCCCGCCTTTCTCGTGGTGGGCCTGCCGGATAAGGCGGTGGCGGAAAGCCGGGAGCGGGTGCGCGGCGCCCTCGCCGCGATCGGGCTGTCGCTCCCGCCCAAGCGGATCACCGTCAATCTCTCGCCCGCCGATCTGCCCAAGGAGGGCTCGCACTTCGATCTGCCGATCGCGCTGGCGCTGCTCGCCGCGATGGGCGTGCTCGACGGCGAGACGCTGAGCGAGTTCGTCGCGGTCGGCGAGCTGACGCTCGACGGCCGAATCACGCCCGCGCCCGGCGTGCTGCTCGCCGCGCTTCACGCATCCGAGCAGGAGCGGGGGCTGATCTGCCCGGAAGCGCAGGGGCCGGAGGCGGCCTGGGCGGGGCGCATCCAGGTGGTCGGCGCGCCCGATCTCCTCGGCCTCGTCAACCATCTGAAGGGCAGCGGCGCGATCCCCGCGCCCGCGCCCGGCGTCGCCGATCCGCCCCAGCCCGGCCCCGATCTCGCCCAGGTCAAGGGGCAGGAGACCGCCAAGCGCGCGCTCGAGATCGCGGCGGCGGGCGGCCACAACCTCCTGATGGTCGGCCCGCCGGGCGCGGGCAAGTCGCTGCTCGCCGCCTGCCTGCCCGGCATCCTGCCGGAGCTGACCCCTTCCGAGGCGCTGGAAGTCTCGATGGTGGCGAGCGTGGCGGGCGAGCTGCCCGGCGGCCGCCTGATCCGCACCCGGCCATTCCGTGCGCCCCACCACAGCGCCTCGATGGCGGCGCTCACCGGCGGCGGCCTGCGCGCGCGGCCGGGCGAGGTCAGCCTCGCGCATCGCGGCGTGCTGTTCCTCGATGAGCTGGCCGAGTTCCAGCGCGTCGTGCTCGATTCGCTGCGCCAGCCGATCGAGACGGGCAGCGTCTCGGTCGCCCGCGCCAATGCGCACGTCACCTTCCCGGCGCGCGTCCAGCTCGTCGCGGCGATGAACCCGTGCCGCTGCGGCCATCTCGGCGATCCCGCGCTCGCCTGCGCCCGCGCGCCGCGCTGCGCGGCCGATTATCAGGCGAAGGTGTCCGGCCCGCTCCTCGACAGGATCGATCTCCACGTCGAGGTCCGCGCCGTGTCCGCCGCCGATCTGGTGCTGCCCCCGCCCGCCGAAGGATCGGCCGAGGTCGCCGCCCGCGTCGCCGCCGCCCGCGCGATCCAGACGGCGCGCTACGCCGACAGCGGCAAGGCCACCAACGCCGAGGCGGACGGCGATCTGCTCGCCGAGGTCGCGACGCCGGACGAGCCCGGCCGCAAGCTGCTCGCCCAGGCCGCCGAGGCGATGCGCCTCTCCGCCCGCGCCTATCATCGCGTGCTGCGCGTCGCCCGCACCATCGCCGATCTCGCCGGGAGCGAGGACGTCGGCCGTGTCCACATCGCTGAGGCTTTGAGCTACCGAAGGCGTCCGCCGGTCAATTGATATTTATCCGGGCATCAGACGGAAGGAGTTCGGACGAGCGCCGCCTTTCCGCCCTAATCACTTGGCACGAAGCGGCCGCATATCTAAAGGGCAGCCATGACCGACAGACAAGAGACCTTCGCGAAAGTCGCGGAGCTGATCGCGCCCTTCAATAAGAAAGGGGTGGCGCTGACCGACGGCACCACCTTCGCCGGCGATCTCGAGTGGGACAGCCTGACCGTGATGGATTTCGTCGCCGCGATCGAGGACGAGTTCGATATCATCATCACCATGAACATGCAGGCCGAGATCGAGACGGTGGGCCAGCTCGTTGATGCCGTCGAGACGCTGAAGGCGAAGGCATGAGCGAGGCCGGCACGCTTCCCGAGGACAAGCCGACCGATGCGCTGGTCCCCCGTTCCGCCCCCGATCTGCTCGCCAAGTTCGACGGCCTGATCGCCGAGCGCGAGGCGTTGCTGGCGACCGGCGTGCGCGATCCCTTCGCGATCGTGATGGACAAGGTGCTCTCGCCCACCGAGGCGATCATCCAGGGCAAACCGACCATCCTGCTCGGCACCTATAATTATATGGGCATGACCTTCGATCCGGACGTGGTGGCAGCCGGCAAGAAGGCGCTCGACGAGTTCGGATCGGGCACGACCGGCAGCCGCGTCCTCAACGGC
>Ga0164242_10002548_pt1 | contig 21095 bp, 10 predicted proteins | sample OricomgcompostMG_FD_108783 | JGI IMG/M metagenome (GOLD analysis project Ga0164242, IMG submission 108783) | Miracle-Growth compost microbial communities from Emeryville, California, USA - Original compost - Miracle growth compost (MG) ... | reverse complement strand
GTCCATGCCGGCGTATCACTTTCGTCTACCCCTGGAACTGGTTCAAATGGGATGACGGCACCAACCGAAACTGGGAAACTGGGAAACAAAGAGGAAGCCTTTTGTGATTGGATTGATGTTTTTCGTTCTCTCGATAGCCTCCGAAGTGTACTATGTAGTAGGTGAACATCAAGGATACAGCCCACCTTGGAATCATCCCTACATTCAATTGGAGAACTGCAAGTCCAATGTTTGTCACAGGCAACATCACAATCAACAGCAACACATAATAAAAGTGCAGATGGAGGCTGTATTACCCAGTCCTTCTGGCCGAGCCTATCCACTTCGCGCTCTACGAATAGATTAGATAATTGTACAGTCCAAAGTGGCGCCCGCAAATCTCAAAAGACCCTTTCCCTGACGAAAACCCCTAATTGGGTTCCCTCATGCTCTTGGCCTGTTGCCTCCTGGGTATCATGTGCGCTATTCAGTCCCTCCTCTTGCCACATATTACAAGATGAATCGAAGTCGATGCGCGCGTGGTAGTGGTACAACTATGAAAGTTTGAGGCCCATGGGTTTGGTGCCTCTTTTATCGGTCCGTTCAGATCGATAGTGTGAGCGAGCTGAGGCGTCGCTGTCGATAGGTGGTGATGGGTGCAAAGCTTATGCTACCATGGCAACAATTGCAACGACACCAATAATTGAAACATACTTGCTTCTCTCAAGCTGCTCGGCGGGTGATTTCATGGTCGATGTCGGCGATGCCCCGCTCGTCTGCGCCGCTGGCGCCCCCTCGGTGACAACCGATGTTTCCTGACCAGTGAGGCCTGGTAACGGGGAATTGGAAGCGCCGCTCGCCGGGGAACCCGTGGTGCCGTCGGTAGGTTCTGACGCCGATGGCGCAGTTGCCTTGGCCCCCCCGGCCGTTGCCGTAGTTGCCGTCGGTTTGGTCGATATGACCGGCTCCGAGGCAAAGCCGATGCGCTCCTGGTCAGCGTCAAAGACGGTGTAGACGTTCTTCAAGAACAGGTCCCCGAGCAGCCAGGCATCCGGCACCACGGCGTGGCCGTAAATGTTACTCGTGCATTTGTCGCCGCTCGACGACGAATGCCAGTCCTTTGGAGAGATGTCGTAGCTTACGCCCGAGAAGGACACGGTGATTGGGACGTCGTTCTTGCACGGCACCGTGTAAGTGACTCCATCGGCACTCTCAGCCCCGGGAATCAGCTTGTGGAGGGCGGCAACGTCATCGGGAGGCCCAAACACATAGGAAGTTCCGGTGTCGATGTATGCCATTCTTCCTTCGGGCCCCGCGCTTTTCCCATCGTACGATATTTTGTCCATTGTTATCGCCCAATCCTTCCCGGCCTTAGGAGCGAGGTCGGTATACGAAATGGAACCCGTAAACTTGGAAGGGTTCGTCCCGCCAAAGATGATTTCCCCGTTGTTGATCCCGTCCGAATGGCGGCTCAAGGACACGCTAAAGAGGTTGGACTGGAGCGTCTTGGCATTCTTGACTGTCTGGACAAAGTTGTCGGTTGCCCCGGTGGTCATGGAAAGACCCAAGATGCCGTCGAAGGGGAAGTGGTTGAAGTCATCGGACGTTTCGTTGGCAACGCCGAATGTCATGGGAACGTCCAGCCCGGCCAGGGAGATTGTATCCTCGACAAGGTTTCCCTTCACAGTCCCCGATCCGTAAGCAATGGAGAAGCCCTTGGAGCTCTCCTTGAAGGTCTTGGAGTCCGAGGAGCCGAAAGAGTTGTGCACCTTGCATGGTGCGGACGTGCAATCCGATCCCATGACCCAGGAAGTCCCAGCGCCTGTGTCAAGGAGCATGTAGAGGGACTTCCCATCCGACCCTAGGCCGACCTCGACGAAATAGCAGAAATCGGTCCCGTCCTGATATATGCCCAAAGCATTATCTCCCGAGGTCGGCTCCGGGGTTACGACAGAGTACCCGTTATCTCTCCGGACCAGGTCGGGCTCTTGCCGGGTGGTGCGTGAAGGCAATCGATTTCCATACTTTCGAAGTAATCGACTTGCTTCTCGGGCACCTCGAGTAGAGGGGTCACTGTTGGTCTAAAGCGGGTCGGGTTACAATTAGCAGCTGAAGGCTTACCGGGTCAAGAGGTATTAGATCAGGGGGGGGGATATGCACACGTACATCGCTAGCCCGCTGTGCCAGCTTGTAGGATACGACATTCGAGATATCCCGCGAGGACGGACGTTCAAGCAGCTCTCTCTCGGCTTCGCACGGTTGGCCTTCTAAGCAGGTATGTGCTTGGATCCATGGGAAGAAAGCATGAGTGGTAGCGACCCATATCGCCAGCTGGGCTAGGAGGGCGGTCCGAAGCATATTGGAAGTGCAATTGATTCACTCCTTTCCACTCCCGCGCCGTTCTCTCCCAAAAACGAAGGGTAGATGGTGCTCCGTGGTTTAAAAGGGCGACCGAGTCCGGTCGGGTCGAGCTTCAGCTGCAGGATCGGTTGAAAGGTTTGTTCGACGTCGGATATGTGCAGGCGGCTTGTCCGAGTGGAACAAGGGGACAAAGCCGGGGCCAAGGCGACGGATGGCTCGGTGAGACGTCGAGAGTAACCAAGAGTACCAGACTCTGGCACGGAGAGACAGGAGGATTAGAGTTTATGTGAGCGGCATTGAGGTGGTGCTGAGGAAACACTCGGACAATGTATCAACTCGGATATTATGATACAACGGACTGGAATGCCAAGCACGCTGTGATACAGTGAGAGAAATTCAAGACAACGGCGTCACTGTCAAAGACAGGAAATAATATAGCGAGAGTAAATAGATTCAAGTCTTGAAGAGGAGTGAGGAACGAGAGAGGAGGAGGGGGAGGGGTGTGGATGGTCGGATCCCACGTCGTCTATGAAGTAGGTAGAAATAGAGGCCCTTGGGATGGAGAGTGGCGGGCCAAGAGTGAGGTGGGTAGAGAAAGAGGATCCCTCGAAGTGGTATCGACACCTTCGCCCCCGGATATGTGGAGGTTGAGGGGAGGGGGGGAGAGGACAAGAGAGAGATGGGAGGAACAGTGCAAGCAGAGTGCAAGCATGTTTTACTGACATTACACCGGACTAGAAGCAGACAAGCGCCCTGGCAAACCAGCATGGATCTCACGGCCCCACGCCAAAGGAGCCAAATGGGGGGGAAACAGGGGCCCAGCGTCGATCAGAGGAGCCCTCGAGCTTTCTCGGCTGCAGTCCACGAGTCAACGAGCTCGAAGCACTGACTGGCAACACTGGCGACTAACTGGGAAAACCCACAGCTTCAATTGATGGTCTCCGACGTGCGTCATTCCGGCCCAGAACCACCAACCTATAGTACTCTGGGCAATTCCTGGTTCCGCGGCACGACTCGGTTTTGTGCTACCCTTATTAATTGCACTCGCCATCACCTGATGGGAGCTTGTCAGTTTTGTTTCCCCCAACCCCAACTTTTCAGTGGCAATCCATTTTGCAGCAGCTTTTCTTGTTCTTTGCTCGACCGATCTACCCAATCAGACTCCACTGCTAAGTTAATGGAGGTTCCCCCCATGTCCATCATTCCAACTTCCCAGTTTGTCAATCTGGTCTTCTGATTGGATTGGAGTTTCGAAACCACAAACATCGGCTGAGCTTCTAGACCGGTGGGGAGAGGGTCCATACCGCACACGCTCCAACTTCGTGCACTAAACCTCGTATACTGGACCTCTGTAGAACACGGGAGTCCCTTTGTTGAAGTCGGGTTCCTCGTTGCTTTTTCTCCCTTGCCGATACATTTGCTTCCCCTTCCGTGGAAGAGTAGCTGCATATGCAGGCAATAACAACGCTAAATTTATGTTCCCCCCCTTTCCCCCGTTTGATGGCACCCTTTCGTATTTGGGTAACCCCCTGGCCGATCTTTCTCTGGCCATGCAGGGATCAGGGGTGAAATTTTGTGCCTCCGAAAGATAACACCGGGCTCGGTCTCACCTCACAGCTCTCAACCCCACGAACACCGGTAACCGCCAAGCCCAGACCCTCGACGATACAGTACTTGGCCTCAGAGCACAAGATTTGAGCTTTGATACCCAACGTGTTCGACTCGGCCCAGCGTTGGCGCTGACTCGCCCGTCCCCACGGACTGTGGTCTTTGAAAAGTCCATGAACAGCACAGGCCGATATAGTGCCCGTTTCTGTAAGGTCATTTCGGTTGGATAATCGTAGGTGGTCCTCGCTCTCTGTTTGCCCCCCAGGTTCTCAACTCCTGCCGCCAAGGCCCCGTAATGAAGATCCGGGGTCTCTCGTCTACGGACTACGCAATGGCCACGCCGCCGTTTCCTAGTCAATTGTTGGTTGATCGCCTCTTTGAGACAGCTAGTCAGGTCATTGCCTGGGGAGAGAGAAAGAGATACGCTCCTGTGCGGGAACTTTCCGGCAGAAAAGATGTTGCATTTTTACCTGGAAGGAGTTGCTACCTCATCCCTTAGCGGCGATGATCGTCATTGCGACAGAGTTAACCGGCTCCTTTTCCCCTCTTGTTTGACCGCTACAAACGGCCGAGGGAAAGAAATCTCCGTCCCGTTCGCCAATGTCTGGCTGACGACGAACTTTAAAAACGCCCCCGAAGATGTTACGCAAGCATGTGGTTTCAGCCGCCAAAGTCTCGGCAGCTGCACGAAATATATAGAATCTCGGCCGCGGTGCAGATTAGAAAAGACGGGATATTCTGCAATCGACTTCGCTAACGCAGTTTCCCTCAGCAATGGTGAGGACCCTGGCCGATCTATCTCAAGCTCCAGCGTCGTCAACCTTGGCTTTTGCTCGATATGACTCGCACCATGATATCGAAGCTTCTAGCCTCGCCCGCTCCGCGGCATCCTGCGAGGCCTGGATAAGGTCGTTGCCGGCCTTCTGAAAAGCAATATACTCTCGGTCCCGCACGACACCCGAGGCTGCTAGTGTCCGCAGAAACACCCAGACTGACTCATTCGTCCAACGTAACCTCTCCGTCAGCCCTAGAACTTCTCTAAACACATCCAGGGCGTCCGTTGAGCCCGGGGAAACATGTTTTGAGAGCAGGAAGGATAGGAACGACCATCCCGAAATGTCGTCCCGGTGCCTTAAGCACCAATCCTTGACGGCGACCAGGAGCTTGTCCTGGGGAACCGGCACGTTCAGTGACATGAGCCACCTCGCGTGGGACCAGGCGTAGTAGTTGCGCGGGTGTCTCTCCCCAGCAACGGCGACGACCCCGACCACATTGCCGAGCACATCCACCGGTTGCCTCATCGCGCGGCAGAGACCAACAAACCAGCGCCGGTGGCTCCAGAGCGTTGGGGACTTGGTGTGCCTGTGCAGACGGCTGGTAAGAAGGCTATCAAGGAACAGCTTTTCGCTCCACAGGTAAACCCCTGTCTCGTACCCTCTCGGGGGTTGCTGCACTACCTCCAATATCAACCGCTTCCGCGTGTTGGCTGCTGTGAGGTACTCTGGGTCCATGAGCAGTATTACCGCCGTCGCCGCCCAGAGCTTGTAGGACGCTTGCCTTGGAGCTGCCAGCTCTGTTTTCAGGATCTGGCGGGCGACAAGGAAGGCCTGGACAAGCCCGAGCTTGGAGACTCCAAGAGCAGCCTCATCCTTGAGCACGTAGGTTCCTTGGGGTAGTGCATGACTTTGTCCGAGGATCTCAATCTCTAGAAGGCCATCGGCTTTCCTTAGATCTAGGGCTTGGGATATAGCCTCATATGCAGCGGTAGCGTCGGTGGTACTCAACGAGGCGGCGATGTCCTTCTCCAGCGCCCTCGACATGGATGCTAGTTGATGTTGCTTAGGCTTGGTTTAATTCGAAGCCTACCCTTGAGGCGGCAGCCGAACGTCTTGACTTAGACAATCACCGGCCCCACTCTACACTCTGTGCAGAGCGAATTCCGGGGGGGTTGGGTTGGGTTGTTCTCGGAAATCGTAGCTTGATGCTGTAGTGTGACGAAGCAAGCTTTCCATTTGCTGCATGCTGCTCTCATCGAACCCTAACCCTATTCCGACGTGGGGTTGGGCGGGCTGCGACCAAGCTCAACGCATAATGACCAGCCTGGCAGCTGCTGGATTTAGACTCTAAGAGCCGTCCACGTATTAATGTTAGCCTTACAATATCTGACCACATGATGCTTCAGCAACTCTGCTGAACCAGCCACCCCATCTACACCTCTCCACAAACCCCGACGATGCCTTCATTACAGGTCATCATATTCCTAGTCGAGCTCGCCGTGCAGCTCATCAACTCCGTCGGAGTAGCAACAATCAACGGCGCGGTACGTTCATCAGCCTCCAGTCGGGTCCCAAGAAGGCGACCGGAGAAACTGACACCCAAGATCAACACAGCTCTGGAGTTTATATAGCGCGATCCAAACCTCCCTCTCCAAAGACAAGGCCGAGCATCAAGTGCTGAAGAAAGAATACCTCAGCTGCCGGCGAGAGCTGAATGCGACAAGCAGCCAAGACGAGTTCGCAAAATGGGCGAAGCTGCGACGGACGCACGACAAGCTCCTAGAGCGCCTTGAGAAGAAGAGTACGGGGATCCCACACGTCACAAGAATACCTACAGCGCAGACGATACTGATACTCCCAAACTAGAATCGACCCTCGACGCTTCCAAAGCAAAGTTCGACACATACGCGACGACCATCCGGTGGATGCTTACCCGGGGAGTACAGTGGTTCGTCCCGTTCTGGTACGCGAAGCAGCCCATGTTCTGGCTCCCTTACGGATGGTTCCCCTATTACGTGGAATGGTTCCTCTCCTTCCCCAGAGCTCCAATAGGCAGCGTAAGCATCATCGCCTGGCAGGGGGCATGCACGGGTATTCTCGTGCTAGCAGCCGAGACCATAACGGCGATATTGGGCCTCGTCCTCGGCGCAAGACAAAAATCGGGCGTCCCCATGGCCGGAAACACACCGACGACTCCGGGTGAGAAGGCAAGGGCAAATACGACACCGGCGGGGAACTCATGAGCGGAATATCTTAGAATAAAAAGGGAAATCATGGGCGTCACGGCTGGGCGAAAATAATAATGGAATGGACATGTCTCTCATGCATTTGACGCAGAGCTCTTCATTGCAGGAGCTGAGATTCTGCAACACGAACGTGAGATGACTCTTGGCAGAGTACTTGGGCTCGCTCTAGGCTTCTTATTGACTATGGTGACCATTGATCCCTAGAAGGGGGCTCGCCAAAGCTTCGAAAGCGCCAAATATTGTTTCTAGGTGGTACCTACCTGGGACAGCCGCTCCGCAGTGCTAATAGCAACGCCAATCGCCGGATATCGGGATGTTGGAGTGTGCCTTCTTCTTCTGAAGCTGTTTTCGAACGCGTCAATAAGACGTCGCATGTGAGCAGAATATAAATTCTGAGTTACGAGCAAGTCAAGCCGACAAAAAGTTTGTCGCTGGTTGTTGCATGGGAGAAGTTTGAAGAAAAATTCACAAAAGCTGCACCTAAATAGGGTACATTTTTGCTTGATCGTGGCTGGGGCATAGTGGGGCAGCGCCACAAATTAGTAGATCCCGGTGCAGGGTCTCTGGATCAGACCGTCTCACAGCCAATCAGATCCATGACAGCCTGGAAGTTTCATTGCCCACTGCCCGTTGGCCATGAAGGATGGAAGAGCCGCCGTAAGATCAAGCAATGTGGTATCTTGAACACTCGAATCCTTCGACCACCCCGACACCCACCACAGCGACGACCACCCCAAGGGTTCCGCTGTCCATATACCAGATCTGACATGCGATAACATTACGAAAATGGCAGGCATACCGTGGGGAACGTAAGTATCGAAACCCCCTTCTAGACATGTGATTCCTCGACTTACACGTTCTCCCTTTGGGAATAGCCTCAAGTCCCTCCTCATCTTCTTTGGGCCCATGCTCCTGCCCAAGGTGATAGGATACTACCGCTCCGCCCGAAATGCCCCCAAACATCACGGCGTGGCCGTCCAGCCTGTACCCGCCAAGGCAGCCCGCGCGCTCGTCATCCTCTTCGCCGTAGCGCTCGTCTTCCTCGTCAAGACGCTGCCCATCTTCTCGCCCGAGAACATCTTCCTCGTCACGCAGTCGCGCCTACAGGCATCGGCCGACGTGCTCTTCACCCGCCTGGCCGCGATGCGCCCCGGCGGCGCCCTCACGGCCCAAGACACGGCCCTGCGAGCAAAGTTCGTCAATCTCGAGTCCCGCCTCCTCTACCTCCAGTTCGGCCCGGATGTGATGTCCACGTGCACCTTCTGCGGCTCCGACGACCCGCGCACCTACCTCTACTACGCCCTCCCCGCCCTCGCGGCCCCGCACCTCTTCAACCTCGTCGTCATCGCGGCCGTCACGTCCCCGCTCGTCGGCGGCCGCTCCGCCGCGACGTGGCGGTCCTACGCCTCGCTCGCCGCCGCGGCGCTCGCCGTCGCCGACGCCTACCTCGTCTGCACGTACGACCACCAGGCCAACGCGCGGGCCGCCCGCTTCGGCGACCTCGACTGCTTCTTCTGGACGGCGCGCGCGAGCCGCAACCTCGCCCTCGCGGCCCTCGACGCCCTGCTCGGCTGGCTGCTATACCTGTCGTCGACGAACCGCGCCTTCGCCGTGCCCCCCTCCGCCGCCGACCGCGTCGACCGCGTCGCGCGCGCCGTGACCGCGACGAAGAGCAAGCTCAATGCTGTCGGCATCATCAAGAACTCGGCGACGAGGGACGAGGGGTTGCGGAGCCGGAACACGACCTATTGGGGCCATGAGAGCTCGCTGATGCAGAGCGTCATGGAGGAGCGCGAGGTGGTTGAGGCGGTCAATGATGCACTGGAGAACAGGATAGACATCCGAGGGATAACCAGGGATGCCGAGACGTACGCCCAGGGCGTAGTGACGCCGAGGGGAGTGCCGTCGGCGTCTAAATCGAAAGGAGATTAGATAGGATGGTAAAAAAAAAGATAGATTATAATAATGCAGCGAACAAGAAATTGGCCGCCTCTTGACCGCCGTATCATCTCTATCTAGTTGTACAACAACAAAGTCACCACCAGCTTCTGTTCTAATGATGAATAGGCAATCGCTGCCCGTTCTTTGCGCGGTGCCTAGGAACTCTCACAAGGCATCCCCCCCTGGCGAGGCTTAGTCCCGAGAGAAATAAATCCCCGAGAAATACAAAGGGAATTATCTAGGTTGCCAACGAGATCATTCAACGCCTCCCGGAAGTTCGAGACAAAACATGAACCCCCGGCGGTGCTGGGAAGGGACGCTTAAAATATAGAACGCATGCTCGCTGGTACTATTCCCCTCCCCCGCTCACATCTTCTAGCTGTGGCCTCTCGTGTCCGGCCTCGTCGTGGTCGTCGTGACGCTCGACATGCTACCCTTCCTCGAAGTCCCTGTCGCGCCCGCCTCTTCGACGCTCCGCTCGAGGAAGCCGGCCCAGAGGTCGGCCAGCGACTCCTTGCCGGACGCTGACGAGGTCTCGGAGAAGAATTCGGTGTTGAGGGCGGGCGAGCTCGGCGTGCGGTGGAACGGCGAGGTCGGGAGACGGAGGGTGTTGTTCGCGGCGCCTGGTCGAGCAAGCCCTGCTTGTTCTCGCTGCTCGTCGGTCCAGTTCAGCAGACCTGCTATGACTTGCAGTATCTGGAACTTCTTAGGATCCGACCTATCTAGAGCGAGGAATTGAAGGAAGTGGTTTGTGACGATTTGCCTAAACGGAAGGATGGTCAGCTTCTAAATGGCCCCGAACTGTGTAGATACGTCCTGCTAAACTGACCTGTCGATGGTCTCCTCCGGCTTCGTCTTCTTGATATATTTTAGCGCCTTGGTGAGATGGTCGTTAAGCACTATTGCCTCGTGCCTAAGCTTTCCAATAAACAGACTCTTCTCTTTAACCTCCTTCTCGAAGGGGGCCGTCCGCTCGAGTTCCTTGACTAGGCTCTCCTTGGCGGCTTCGGCCTCGGCTGCCCTAGAGTCAGCATCCTGGGCTCGCTTCCGCAATTCCTGGAGCTGTTCCTCCGAGGTTTCCACCATCTCGCGCAGTTCCTTCTTGCGGGCCTCCTGGATCTCCTGGAGGGCCCTCTGAAGACCGTCAACGGCTTGCGACTGGGTATCTCGCTCCGACGCCGCGCGTTCGTATGCGTCCCTCACGGTGGCTAATTGGTCTTCCAGGTCTGATACCTTGTCCACCAAGTTTTCTCGCATAGACCTCTCTTCCATCGCGATGACCTCCCATTCGCCCATGGCGTTAGTAGTCGACTCTAATTCGCCCTTGAGATGTTGCATCTCCCTCGTCATATCGTCCTTTTCCTTGAGCCAGTTTTGCTGGGACAGGTTATTTCTACTACGCAGGCTCGACAGTTCTCTCGACTGCTCCTGCATCTCGTCCCGAAGCCTCGCGAGCTCGTCCTTAGATCCTCGGGATCCATTCTGCAGCTCCTCGTTCTGCGCCTCTAGTTCGTCGATGCGGTCCTTCGCCTCCTCTAGTTCGGCCTTATCCCGCTTAAGCCGATCGCCCAGGGTCTCCTTGATCTTCTCGACCCGGCCAAGTAGGATCTGGTATTGAGTCTCGGCATGTTCTTTCGCTGCTTCGCTCTCTTCGAGGTCTGATTTGATCCGCGCAACATCCTGGCTATGTGACTCCTGGATGCTCTCGAGCTGCTTCCTCAGCTGTTCCACCTCCTGTCGGAGGGCTTCCCGCTCCTGCGACATAGCGTCGAGCTTGGCTGTAGTAGTGTCCGATGTTTGTTCGGTGTGGCCGTTTGTCGTGGCATGGGCAGCCGGGTCCAATTCCGACGGAGGAGGACTCTCGGGTATGCAGGATTCGTCGGGTGCATTCTGTTTCGTTGCCGGTTAGGTGCCTCCTCCATCAACCGACCGGAGATGAGACTTGCGCTGCGGGCATGGGAAGGGGGAAGCATGGGGGAGGCACGTTTTGCTTACCATTTTGGGGGCGTCTAGATCAGACATGTCATCGTTCTCGTGGTTCTGAGCCCCATCCTTGTCTGCCTCTACGGCGGGCTTAGGCTTGTTGGCATTCTTCTTTTTCTTGTTGTTCTTCTTCTTGCCGGCAGGAGCTGATAATGGCCACGATGCAAAGTGTCAGTTCAAGGGTTGCCAATAGTTACATTGCGAACTAGCATGGGGCTGGCTGGCCAATAGGTAGCTATCTGGCTTCGGGCACGAACCTTGAGAGGCCGATTGGATCGGCTCAGTCGACGCAGACGAGGCCATTGTCGATTTGGAGCTATCAAAAACGAATGGCATCGGACCACGGCCGAAAGGACAAGAGAGATGTGCTTGATGGAGGGACGGGCGGGCGGCAGTGGGATTCTTTTTCGCCTGTTTGTCCCGCGCCTGGAATGGCCCGACCGATGGGTGGGTTTCTTCCAGAGGTACGGAATACAGTGCAGAACAATCACGTAAGCGGCTTTTCGGGGGACTTTTAGTGGAGGCGCTTCCATATGGCAGTCCGCTAAGAAACACTGGAGGCAATACCAAGGAAAACAGCTTGCATGGCACTCTAATACGCTGCACCAAGACTTGGAGCACACACATCACGCAAGCATCTAGGAGTACATGCGTATACGGAGCTACACATGCACAGGTTCGGATTACGTCTCCTTGGATTGGCAGTGTAACAGCCAAGCAGCGGCCTCAAACTCGTCCCAGCTTGGCATGCGTACCTATGATTATGATTTCCTCCGGCTTCGTTGACTTTTGCAATTGCAGGATGTTTTGAACTTTGAAAACGGACAGCACAAATGTGACAGCTATGCTTAGATCACGTGGCAACCCGGGACCACCGCTAGCCTGATATGGCAATGATCGACATTGACGGACCATACCTCCGACGTAACATCTCCCGTCCCACTCTTGAACTTTTCTTTCTGGTCTTCAACATATTTTGTTCTTCGGCTCGAATTCAATCTTGGGATATGCCTCTCACCAGTATTTCAATGGCATATCCTGTAGTTTTGCTGAAGTAGAGCAGTAAAACGCGCTTTATAATCCTGGCGGCATTCCGAGCTCTTGCTCCAATGAATTCGCCGGGTTCGCTATGTGCGTACATATCTATTTCCGACGGCCTCAACTACTCCTGTGTAATTATGGCATGTCCACTACCTCGGCCTGCCTCTACCTACCTGTCCGAGGTGACCTGTTCCTCTTGCCTCTATGTTTCGTCTTCTTTGCCGCTAGATAGTACTACACCTAGGCGTTTATGTTCCCGCTACCCGCCTAGATACCCTCGAGGATACCACATCATTTCAGTGCTCGATCCTGTGCTTGATATGATATTCCCCATTAAAGTCTAGCTCTAAGGGGCTACAACCAGGCCTTCTGAACAAGAGCAAAACAGAGCTACTTAGGCGTAGCGGTAACGTGTCGGGGTATTCTTCGTAGCCACCATAAAACCCGTGGTGGTCCAGCCTAACAACCGCCTCCCTGGCCCCCCTCCTCGGCCGTCGAACATGCAAATCCCCTGAATATTTAGCCATCACAATTCATAGCCCATCCGTCGTTAATTTCGTTACAATCATATTCCACATGGTAAACATAGATAATGGAGGGGGAGCGAATCAATCGTCCCGGTTCTCGTTCCGTTCGTCGTCTACGAGGATCACCACCGTCAAAGTGGCGGCGTACGCCTCGCGGATAGCACAAGCCATGCTAGAATCGCCCGTTAGTCCAAGGTCTCCATACTCGTAATGACCAAGGGACTATATGAGGTACTCACCAAGTTCTGCCAATATCGGCCACAACGGCATTCAGTCCCCACTGCGAGCACCACGCCCTAGCCAGAACTTCATTGTCCGGCACTCCAAACGCCTCCACAACCAAGACCAAGTCATCGCTGTGCGACTCCACCGACGACGACGACAACGATGACACGCGCGAGGTCGCGGGAACCCCCTCAACCGGCGAAGACGGCCCGCTCTTGCCTCCAAGCCCGACGGCCGGCGAAGCCCTAGCACTGCGGTGCTGCCCTTGACCATTCCCCTTGGCGACGCCGCCTCCGCGCCGGCCGTTCCAACCGTCTATCTCGACGAGCTCGTCGGACCTAGCGACGGAGTAGCCGTAGTCGAAGAACAGCGGGTGGGGGCCCTCGCTGCACGGCCACGCGCAGACAAAGTTGACGTCGTAGTCCAGCCGCAGCGGATACGAGACGCCATCGACAGCGACCTGCACGCTCGCCTCGTACCACTTCGGCCCCGCGTCAGCCGCGCGGCCGTCGCCGCCGCACGGGTGCAGGCTCAACAGCTCGACGCGCACGCCATCCGCCGAGCTGGTGCCGTCGTCGTCGAACGTGTCCGGGATCGGGAGGTCGTACTCGGCGACGGGGAAGGCCGAGGCGGGCGGGCCGAGCGGGTCGCTGCGCTCGTGGGTCGACAGCGCGTCCTCGGGCGTGACGCGCGGCTGGCGGGTGGCGCGGCGCGAGCGGATGCGCGCGATCTGCGAGCGCGCGAGGTCGACGGTCGGGCGGGCGGGCCCGACCCAGCCGGCCACGGAGCGGCAGGTGGGCGCGAGGACCTTGCCGACGATGCAGGCGGCCGTCCAGTAGGTGTAGCTATTGCGGTACTGGAAGCCGCAGTGCGGGTGCAGGTGGGTGAGCAGGGCGAGCTCGTCGGTGGCGTGGTCCGGGTCGAGGTCGATGAGGGCGTTCATGATCAGGAAGGGGAACGTCGGCCCGGGGAGCACGAGGCCGCTGAAGAAGGCCATGGCGTGCGAGCTGATCATGTCGAGGGTCGAGTCGGCGTCTCGCTGCTTGAGCACGGCGAGCGTCGCGGCTAGGTTGGGCCACTTCATCATCTGGGCGAAGCGCTTGAGCATCTTGACCTGGCGACGCTTCAGCTTCAGCCGGAGACGGACTTGGTTGCCCATGGGACCGTATTCTTCGATGCGGACAAAGTCGCGCCACCGCCGCGCCAGGGCGAGGTTCCACTGGATGGTGGGCGGGATCTGGAGGAGCAGCTTCTCCTTTGCCTCGTCGAGGTGCTGCCGCGAGTTGATGCGCAGGTCTAACTCGATGCTCAGGAGCAGTTGGTAGAAGAACTTGACGTATTTATCGTGATTGGCCGGCTCGGTGTCGAAGATGACCCTCGTCGCGATCTGCTGTCGAGGGTTGGTGAAGTCGGTCCAGTCTCCTCGAGACAGGATCACGATCAAGTCGGCGATTTGCTTGTCCAGAGACTTGTGTGGGTTGAACACCCTATCGGGGTCCTTGAGGAATTTGCGATAAAGGTTCTTGTACATGAGGTCCTCGTCGTCGTCTTCCAGACCCCTTTCCAGGTCCCTGATCCGCTCCAAGATCGTCTCCAGATCTACTTCTCTCGGGGCAACTCCGGGATCCCGCAAGGCAATCGCCTGAGGCATGACGCTCGACATGGAGAACCAGTGGTTGAGGGTTATGGTGCCCGGGCGCTTGCCGAAGCAGAACGCGTAGCTCGGCTGTTCCATTGTCTCCCACGGCCGGATAGTAGCCCCGTGCCCGGAGCCGAGTAATCGGAAGGTCATAAGCTGCGTCATAGAGTCATGCAGGTTCGCCGCGTCGGTCTCGTCGCCCTTGTTACCGGCGGCGGTGGCAAAGAGGCAATAGTAATGATCCGAGGAATGAGGCACGGGGCGCTTGTGGCCCTTAAAAGCCGGCACGCCGTTGGAGATGAGCTCCATGGCGTGCCCGAGCGACAGCTCCTCCTTGATGGACACGCCCTCGGGCGGCCACTCGGTGAGCGGACCCGGCTCGTATGACCATCCGTTAGACACCTCGCGACCCTTGCCCTTGGTGATGCCGGGGTCGGGTCGCCGGGTCCTACGGCGAGGGTTCGTGCCCGACGGTGGCGGGACGACCGACTCTCGGCGACTGACTCTCTCGCCCTCACTAAGTCTCCGAGGAAGCGGCTTCGCCTGCGGTTTCGTGTCAGCGCTTAGTCTATTCTCAAAATATCTGTGGCGGGGGGCCTCCGCGGGGATGAATATTCCGCTCACTAGTTTCCCGCTTCGCGTAGCCCAACTCTTGGTGCGGAACAAGCCCCAAAAGCCCTTCTTCTTCTCTTGTTCGTCGTTCATGGTGAAACAGCCACAGCAACGACTATGTGTGTCTCTGTCCCTTCCTCGAAATTGTCATTTATGATTTTCAGCATCCGTAGGCGCATCTCTACTCTTTTTTTCCTCAAGACGGAGCGAGAGTAGCGGAGCAGCAAGGGGATACGGCGCGCGCGCGCGTCACGAATGTGGCTGCGCAAGGTAGAAGTTGAGCACTGAGAGAGAGTGTGGGTGTGGCACCTGCAGGATTCTCCCACTCCCAGAGGACGTAAATTTTAAGGTTGTACTGTTTTGGAATTTCCAGCTACGTGTGTGTGTGAAGGAGATCATCGAGATAATAATAAACAATCGTATTAGGGCCGGCGAGTCACTGAGTCGCCCGGGAGACTGCAGTCGTGAGTTGGGTCTCGAAATGGTGAGTAGCCTTGTCTGCCTTGGAGTCGTGTCATGCAGGACAACTGAGACATCTCACATGCCAGCAGTGCCACCAATGCACTGCGACTCCGAAACTCTGGTTGGCTTTTGTCCAATCGACGGCTGTCATAGTGGATGTATTTTTGATTTTCCACACTGTTTCAACCTCGATTTACTCAAACCAAATTCCAGTTACTTTGGACTTTTTTTGACTTATACAAGTGTTCGGGATGTGTGGATAGGGATGCAAGGGGTGATACTGCATTTTGTCCTAGGATTGGGATACGCAGTAAGGTAGTTAGTTAGTCGACTCTACTGATGGTGGTTGGTGGACTTATACACCAGTCCGCCGGAGTAAAGCAGCCACAGTAGGCTACCTCAATGTGCCAATAGACTTCATTATCTATCTTCCTAGTGCGCCCATCCCATTCCGCCCCTCGTTTCCCAGCCTGTGTATGAATGCTCTTAACAACTTGCCTGAAATGCCGAATTCATCGTGTCCAATACCGTACAAACACGCGCCCCTTGCGCCGCTACGAGATGCTTGGTTTCCATCATACAGATATCCACGTACCCTCAAACCCTGAACCGCAGCTCATCAACTACAAACGAAGCGTTACTATGTCCGCCATCGTCGCCGCCCATGCGTCGTCCCATCGCTGCCTTATACTGCAGTCAGTTGTTAGCATACGTCAAATAAGGAGCCAGTCCACCCTCCAATTTCGATGTCAACTTACTGCAAAGGAAAAGTTCAGGGTCAGGGCCACCATCAGCGCGACGCTTATGACGATCGGCCCGGCAAGGTTGTCAAAGTGCTTGCCACTGCGCTGGATGATCATGGAGCGCCGGATCCGGTGCATATAATAGCCCCAGCCGCCGGCCGATACCGCGATGATGATGTACCCAATCCCCATGGCCTCGGCAAGGGTGTCCTCGCCCGCGGCCGTGTACAGGCTGACGGCCAGCGCGCCCAGGAGGATGCAGATGTGCTGCCACTTCAGGAATGTCCGCTCGTTCGCCAGCCAGACCTTGGGCTCGATCCGCAGCGGCCCGGAGTTCTTGATCCACTCCGTCGGCTCCACCACGCCCTCGGGGAGTTCCGCCGTCTCCCTCACCCTCTTCGCCCTGGCATACTTGGTCAGGGAGAAGCCGGGGAAGACTGACGATACGGTCCCGTAGTTTCGACGGCCGTTGGCGGCGCCTCCAAGTTCCTCTGAGGGGGGAGCGGCCTCATGGTCAACCGTCGCCGTGCCGTTCCCGTTCCCGAGTAACGCGCCGGCATGTAAGTCCGTAGACCTCCGCTCGTTCCGCGTCCTCTCGCTCAGGTAGGATTGTCCCACGGGCGAGCTCGTGGTCGGGACAAAAGAGCCGACCTTGTTGCCTAGGAAGCTGCCTACCACCTGCTCATTCTCAGCCTGTTGCGCACGCCTCTGCTCCTCTTGATCGAACGCGACTTGCGGGTCCTTTCGGATGTCCGTCTCTAGTTCGCTAAGCCAGAACGGCAACATGTTTACGTAATCCTCAAAGAGAGAGGCGGTGCCGTGAACGAATTTGGAGAATCGAGGCGCGGGATGGACGAGATGCGATCCCATCAGCTCTTCCACCCAACTGGGACGCTTCCGCCCGCCCTCCTTCAGCTTGATCTCCAGCATAGCGTATGGGAACCGCGACACCTCACTCTGGTTGATGTTCTTAAAAGGGTAGGTCATGTTGCTGTTGTCAATGTCCGAGCGGTGCCAGTCATTAGGATCCCGGCAGGGTCTGTTACGGTCGAGGGTGTCCTCCCGGATGAAAGCTACTTCGGTATCGATTGCGATCCTGACTCGGTCGTCGCCGGGCTTCTGGAACGCCGTTCGGACGTAGTTTGCTCGGAGGACGGGCTCCAGTTTGTGATCTCTCACGAACTCTTGAATGGCCTCGGCCGTTGACTTGAATGCATTCACTTCCTGCTCAGGTTGGCCTTGTCGCTCCATCTTCTGGGTGCTCTTCTCCATCTTATACTCGCCGTCCAGGAACGGCTTTACGTATTTGTCCTTGATGGTGAACTTGCGTTCCTCGCTGCTGCCGTTCTCATAAAGTATCTTCTGCTCCAGGAATATCTCGGGCTTCGAGCTCAACTGGCCGTACCACCTCAGCCGTAGGGACGACGCGGCGGCGTGCGCCTGTCGATCTACCTTCTTCGAGTACAGCTCGAACTTGGAGTTGTCAAAGTAGAGCGAGGTTAATGCGGGGTCTTCATTCGCATCCACTTCCTTCGCTGACTGTTCGCTGTACACCAGCGCCGGGAGCCGCCGGAGGATCATGGTCTTGACCTCGATTAAGTTTTCTGGGTGGACCCAGAACTTATACGCCGTGTATCTCTCGCCGTTATGGGTATTGGGTGCGCCGCTGGGGTCGATATCGACCGGGTGACCGTCTCCCGGCGCGTTCTCCTCGAGTTGCTGCCGAACGGCGAAGTACATGAGCGACAGCTGGTTGAGAAGCGGCGAGTATCCCTGCTCCGAGTTGAACGGGCGCTTCGACAGGCTGACTTGCATCATGGGTCGTATCCTGTATCTCTCGCCGCGCTTCCGATCGTGCTTCTTGACGATCTTCAAGAACCCGGTATAGTTGACATTGCTGTACTTCTTGAGCTCCTTCACGGTATTGGTAATGTCGTCCAGCTCTGCCTCGAACTCCTTCAGCTGGTCTACAGGAACCTCGCTTTTGGTCGTACCATCGCCGGCGGCGGGTGTGAGGTTCTTCAGCGTCTCGAAGGCAGCGTCCGCCCGTTCTCGTAGCCGATCGACAGTCTCTTCCTGGAACTGGGCGACCTTCTCGAGCTGCGTGTTGAAGATCTCGTCGCAGAAGCGGCTCTCGTCGTCCTCCGTCCATGGCACGTTCTCATCTTCCCCCTTCCCCTCCCTCAGCATACTCTTGAGCTTGCCATAGTCGATGTACTTGTCTTTCCATGGCGGGTAGACGGACTGGGCCAGCGTCTTGCCGAAACGCATGTTTGCTGCGTGTGGGCGATAGCAATTGGAAACTCCCGGCGGCGACAGGAGGTGGAAGGATCTTACAGCTGGGATCTGGGCCACCTATCGGTGTAATGGTAGGTGGCAGAAGTTGCTGTCTCGCAACATGTGGCGGGGCAGAAAGTTAAGCTCGATCTCAATGCAAATAGCTTCCCGGAGCTAGAACCCCACGTGCTCGATTGAGCACAAACTACTGGCTGCATCTAAATACAGGGGCTATACCTCTGTAAAGGAAACGACAATCCACACTTTTGAAAAAGCTTGAGTCGCTCAGAGTTGCCGCTCTCTTTGTTAATTGTATCTGGGGAATTCAAACAATTGCCAGGCACTGAGGACATGGCGGTTACTGAATATCTCTTTGATTGTCATTTGTTACTCGTAGAATTCGTTCATCATGACGATGCTCAAAGCCAACTCTAATACAACCCTAACCCTGAACTAAGCCATGCCATGCCCATTGCCCTATAAGACGCCGATTAGTGCTAACGCTAAGTTGTAGTACCTCAATATCAAAGTGTCTCTTGGTACAAAGTAAAATTCATTGGTGTCAACGCAAGGTAGTTAGTCGTTAGCCAGGGGGCGGGATCGATGAGGTCGAGGATTCTCCAGTAGAACCGATGCGCTGGGAGTCGAAAGCGCCGAGTTTACTTCGGCATGTGGGTTACGTTCCCTCCTCTTGCCGGTCATCTTCTTCTTCAAAGTCGCCCAGTCCGACTTCCAGTTCTCGATGCTCTCCAGGAGCTCTGGGTCCGCGTCTGCCGGCACGTACTCGTAGCACATAACCTCGACCGCCCTGAGCCGCAGCCGTAGGTGCTTGAGTTCGGATTCATTACCGCCGAGTTCGTCCTCACTAGAAATGGTGAGTAGCCGGTTAGGCACCGAGCACGTCAGGAACCCCGTCCTGGAGCTCCATAAGTGGGTACACGATAGGGGTTGCATTTCATGACTTACAGTTTGGAAATGTCGTCTTCCAATTCCAAGATTCGCTTAGCAGCACCTTCTGCTCGCTCAATGAGCATCTCTGACAAATGCTGTTGAATCGCGTTAGCGGTACGAAACCCCCCATCTGATCGAAATAAGGGGTACAGGTCAGTCTTGCCTCGGACTCCTCTCTCCGGGCCTGTAGACTCGAGAAAGCTCCAGCCAACTTGTCGCAGAGTTTTTGAGCTTCGATAGCTAGCTGCTTCGCGGCTTCAGCCGAGATCTTAGTACCCTCGCCCGCGTTGTCAACGGCACCCCCCAGACTGACCGGACTATTTCCGGCCGTGGAGGTCCTCGCAACCTCGGAAAAGCGCGGGCCAAGCCAGTCGGGAGTAGCCGGTGCACGGGGGTCCCGCTCGTCGGGTTCAGTCGGTCGTGGAGGACTGCTTAAGAAACTTCCCATTCCTGACAACGGCGGACGCCGAGGTTTCTTCAGCCGGGTTGCTCTGCTATCCCCAGAGAGAACCTGCTCCATATCATCCACCTTGGCGTGCAGATGATCAATGCTAGCCTCTCGAACATTCCCGCCGTCAGACAACCGCTGTACAAGGTCGTTCAGCCGGTCTAGCAGGACATCCTTGCGATCCTGGGTGAGATTGTCTAGCTGAGAATTCCGGTCATCCTCGGTCGGATCATCACCGCTGCTGATTTCACCATCGCGGTCACGAGCCACGTTCTCAGCGGAAGCCTCCCGAGAGAAGTTAACATTTAGACTGGAGGAGAACCGCCTCCGAAAAGGTGACAATGGCGGGGACCCGATCCCGAGATGGTAAAAGCCCATCGGCGATGACAGGGATGGTGACGCCGTGGGGGTATACGCATCATGGAGCTGGTCCATCTGGTGCTCCGGAGTCCGAGGGCGGCTGTCATGGCCAATTGCACCGAAAAGGTCGGGCACACCGAGGTGCGACCCGTCACCTTGGGGGAATGAAGATCCTGGAGAGGCGGGCTGAAACGGAGGAGAGAGGGGATAGGCCCCGGAGCTCCCCTCGTCAGACATTGTGAAAAGCCACGGGGCGGGGTAGAGGAGCAGGTGAGTTGCCCTTCGATCGCTTAAAGCGGCGGTCAATTACGCCCTGGGGCCGGGATACGAAATATGGACTTTAGCTAGGAGCGAGGTTGCAGATGTGGCGCGCGGGGGGGATTGAGAGAATGGAGCTGATAATGACAGTGGGGCATGACAAATGAGGCTCGAGAAATGAGGCTGGTGAGGGGCGCGGTTTCTTTGTTGCCCGTTGCCCGTTGCCCGACCCTTTCCGATGGCCCGAGATTTTCGGGAATCGGTTGAATGTTCCAAGTCCCCTCTTTTTTGTTTATTTCACATGTCTGCACTTTGTCACAGGCAAAGCCTTCTCCCTTCCGTCATACCCTTGGATTTAAGGGGGCAGGAAACGGCGGGCTGCAGTTTTGTGTGGTGGCTTGCAGAAGCCGCAAATCTTGGCTTAAATAAGACTTTAAATGTTCCATTTCCCCGCGATCGCGGAGGGCGGCAAGGGGGGACAGTGTTGGATAGTGGGCGCGGGGGCCGGGATGAAGGAAACAGTTAGAATCAAAGTTACACTGCGCACTGCGTACTGAATACACTGCAAAAGGGGACCAGGACTCGCAGGTCGCAGCTTTCTGTGAGCCGAGCGGGACGAGGGGGGGGGGGGTCAATGTGGGGTAGCGCTGCAACCGGC
>Ga0164242_10002547_pt1 | contig 21095 bp, 16 predicted proteins | sample OricomgcompostMG_FD_108783 | JGI IMG/M metagenome (GOLD analysis project Ga0164242, IMG submission 108783) | Miracle-Growth compost microbial communities from Emeryville, California, USA - Original compost - Miracle growth compost (MG) ... | reverse complement strand
GCCAGGCACGCCCGGGCCAGCCGGTGGGCGCCCGCATTGCGAATGGCCTCCACCGGTCCCTTGCCGTCCGCGTGGAGGTGGATGAGATCCTGCGCGTCCTTGGGCGCGAGCTTCCGGGTCGGCGCGGCCTCCACCGCCTTGGTCACCAGCGCCTTCAGGTCCGGCGGAAGCGCGGTGAGGAAGCCGTCCCGTTCGGCGTCCTCCAGGCCCGCCACCGCCGCCGCCAACCCCCGCGCGCCGATCCGGTCGCACAGGGTGAGCAGGTCACGGGATTGAAGGACGAGCACGTCCGCGAAGCGGAAGGTGACCTTGGGGGAGACGGTCCGGGAGAGCACCTCCTCCAGCTTCCAGCGGACCACGCTCAGGATCTCCGGCTTCACGTCCTTCTTCAGCTTGAGCTTGCTGGGCGGGAGGTGCCTTCTGACGTCGTCCGCCACCTGTGCCGGGAGCGCGCGCAGGAGCACCTCCACCAGCGCCTGGCGTTCGCCGCGCAGCACCTTGGCCAGCTTCTCCGGATCCGCCGCCCACAGGTAACCCCGCTTGGCCGTGACCAGCCGCTTGATCTCCTGCACCAGAAGCGGGATCCGCTGCTCGCGGGGGATCTGAAGCATCTCCTGGGCGCGGTGCTTGAGCACCTCCGCGTGCTCGCCCTCCAGGTGGTCGAAGGCGCCCAACGACTCCGTCCCGCCGAAGGTGACGGCGGTGAGGAGCAGCATCGTCTGCTGCTTGCTCAACGAGGTGAAGAAGGCCTCGACGGAGGACAACGCGCGCTCCTTCCTGGCGGCGCGTCAAGCGCGCCGTACGAGCGCCTTACGCCTCGGGGCGCGGACGGCGGCGGGCGGCCGGACTGGACACGTTGCCGCCCTTGAACAGCGTGTAGCCAGAGAAGGCGATCATCAGCACCAGGAGCAGCCCCACCCCCAGCAGCACCAGCCGGAACTGGGACACGCTGCCCGCGGTCATCCGGATGCCGAGCACGTCCACCAGCCGCGAGTCCGGGTTCACGTCCGAGCCCGGCGTCTGCGCCTGGCTCAAGAGCACGGTCACGTTCTCCGGCTTCATCTCCGGGACGGCGCTGGCCACGAAGGCGCGGATCCGCGTCTCGTCCAGAGGCGGCTTCCCCTCCAGCGTGGGCCGGTACTTGATGAACACCGACGCGGACGGCTGCGGCTTCTTGTCCGGCTGGGCGAGGTCGTTGTCCTTGGGGATCATCACGATCGCCTTGGCCTCCAGCACGCCGTCCACGTGGTTGAGCGCGTTGGAGACCTCGCCGCCCAAAGCCTCGAGCAGCATGGCGCGCTCTTCGGTGGCGGTGGGGATCATCCCCTTGTTCTTGCGGAACAGGTCCAGCCCCTGAGACGCGGGCCGCGGGAGCGAGTACTCGCTGAGCAGCTTCGCCGCCTGCGCCGCGTCCTGCTTGGAGACCGAGATCAGGTAGGTGGGTTCGTTCCCGCCCGCCTCTTCCAGCTTGGAGCAGGAGATGCCGTTCTCGTTGAGGAGGACGTAGATGTCGTTCGCGTCCTGCTCGGAGAGGTGGTGCTGAAGGTCGATCTTGCAGCCGGCGAGCAAGAGCAATCCGAGAAGCAACGGCCAGATGGAGCGAGGCGTCATGGGCGCGCACAGCATAGCGGTCGAGAGGAGCAAAACAAAACAACCGAGGAGGCCCGCAACGACGAAGGGGCGAGCGCTTCCGCCCGCCCCTTCCGGAAAGCCGATCCGAGCCCGGCCTAGACCTGGGTCTTGAGGGTGTCCTTCAACCCCGAGGTGGCCTGCTCCACGATCTTGCTCGTGAGGTCCAGCTCCTGGGTGTACTTGTAGACGCCGGCCTGCATGGCGATCAGCTCGCCGTTGGAGAAGCCCTTCCCGGACATCCCCGCCTGGATGAGCTTGTCCATCGCCCCCTGGCCCTTCTCGATCCCGGACAGCATGTGGGAGATGGACTGGGTCATCTTGTTCGGGCCCTCTTTGGCGGCCACCGGCTGCGCGGCCTTGTCGGTCATCGCGTTGACGTTGACCTTGTTCATCTGGGGCTTGTTGGTCTTCTGGATCTGCTCCACCGCCCGGGCCACGTCCACCCGCTGCGCGGCCGAAGGCGCCTGAGCCTGGCTCACGCCCTGGGCCTGCTGGGCGGCCTGGGGACCCTGGGCCTTATTCGCCATGGCCGCGTCGAACTTCGACGGGCCCTGCTTGGCGGCTCCCTGACCCGCTTGGTCCTGAAGCTTTTGCTGCGCGATCTGTGACGCCGAGATCGCCGACATTGGACCGGCCATGTGCGTTCCTCCTGGGTTCTCCTGATGGATTATCGTCGTCGTCGTCCAAAAGTTCCTTCAACCGCTCAATCGCCCGGGCATGAAGGCGCGAGGCCCAGCTCTTCGACTGCCCGATCTCCGCCCCGGCCTCCTCCAGCGTCTTGCCCTGGAAGTAGTAGCCCTGGAGCAATTTCTTCTCTTTTTCCGGCAGCTTCTCAATCGCGGCCTTCACCCGGACCCGCAGCTGTTCGATCTCGATCCGCTGGTCCGGCGGGAGCGACTCATCCGCCACCTGGAGCCCGTCCGAGGCCTCGAAGCTGGTGGCGAAGACCATCGCCAGGCCCGTCACTGCATCGGAAATTTCCCTTACGTCGTCTTCCGCCCGGCCGCCCCGCCCGCCCTGGTCCCGGTCCGCCAGGTTCCCCAGGTACGCCGAGGCCCGCTCGGCCTGGTAGGCCCCGCGCGACTCCGAGCCCTTGAGGATCCCCATCTTCCGCAGCCCGTCGAAGATGGCGCCCTTGATCCGGTAGTGGGCGAAGGTGAGGAAGTTCGCGCCCATGCGGGCGTCGAAGCGGTCCGCCGCCTCCAGGAGGCCTATCTGCCCGTAGGAGATCAGCTCGTCCAATTCGAGCTGCGCGTTGAACTGTTTGCGAACGGTTGCCGCCAGGGAACGGACGTAGGGTCCGTACTTTTCGAGAACCGCCTTTCTGTCCTCACCCAGTCCCAAACCGCCTCCGTCACTCGCCCTGCGACCAGAGCCGGTCCAGCGCCTGGTTCAGCCGGGGATCATCCTGGAGCGCATCCGCGATCTTGGAGGTGAGCGCCTTGGATTGCATCCGCAGCTTCTCCTTGAGCACCTCCGCGACCAGCTTCTTCGTCGCCTCTTCACGGCCGTTGATCTGCCCGCTGCGCAGCTGGCGAGCGATCTCCATGGCCCGCGCGGTCACCGGATCCGCGGCGCCCACGTTGGCCGATCCAGCCTCCCGCGACGCGCCGACCAGGGATTCGCTCCGGTCCACCTTCCCGGCGAACCCTGCCCCGCCCGTCTTCTGGGACGCGCCGGCACCGGACGGCCCCTTGGGGCCACCCGCTCTGCCTTTGCCCCCGCCGACCTTTCCGACTCCCATCGAACGCCTCCTCAGGGCTGGCGCGGGGCCTCTTTGGACCAGGAGAAGGCCCCTGCCTCGCGCGCCTCGAGCAGCGCCTGAGCGAGCCTGGCGCCATCGCCGTTGGGCTCGATCTCCGCTGCCGCCTTCAACTCTTTCAATGCCTCTTTGTCCTTGCCCAGGAAGAGCAACGCCTCCCCCGCGTGCGCCCGCGGGAGCCCGGACCGGGGCGCCAGACGCTGGGCTGCGCGGTAGGCCTGGAGCGCCTTGTCGAAGCGGCCGCAGGCGAACTCCACCGTGCCCAACCCCAGGTGGGGGATCTCGCTCTTGGGCATCAGGGCCGCCATCCCGGCGAAGACGTCCTTGGCCTTGTCCGGCTTGCCCATGTCCAGCCAGATGTAGCCGGCCTCAAACAACATCATCGCCTGGGTCCGCTCGAGGGGAACGAGGCTGTTCTGGATCTGCGCTTCGGCCATGGACGGCAGGCTCCTGAAAAACGACGAGGGCGGCACCGCGGCCGCCCTCTCGAGGTCGCGGCCGGCCGGAGAACCGGCACGGCACGCGGACTATAGCACCAACCTCAGTGCACGTTCTGGATGGTGTTCTTCACCGTGTCGTACCGCATCTTGAGGACGTTGGAGACGGTGGAGAAGACCTGGCTCTCGTTCTGCATCGAGATCTGCACCGCCAGGAGGTGACCCTGCTGGGCCTGCATGTCGACCAGGGCGGAGTCCGCGCTGGTGCTGACGCCGGCCTGGCTGATCGGGAGGTCAGAGGTGGTGCCGCCCGTCCCGCCCATCACCCCGCCCGTGCCGCCGACGGTGGTGTTGATCGGGCTGCTGCCGCCACCCACGGTGGTGACGCCCATGGCGCCGGTGCTGTACTGCGAGGAGACCGACTGGCCGGCAACCCCGCCGCCGGTCACGTTGCCCATGGACGAAACCGCCGCCGAGAGGATCGCACCGCCCGGCAGGTTGGGGGCGATCGTGGAAAGGCCCGTTCCCAGCGCGTTGGCGGTGTTGTCGAGCCCGGACTTCACCTTCTGACCGAAGTCATTGTTCGGGGTCTGGCGCGCGACCGACATGTTGGTCGACATCCGAACCGGGGTGGGGTCAATTCGATTGGCGCTCATCGCGTTCTCCTGACGGCAATACTGCGTAGTCTTTGGGACGCCAGCTCTCTCCGACGTTCCTGTTTGAATTTATCGGCTCGACCGCCCCGCCAGTTGCTAACCCCCGCCCCACCCCATGAAAAACCTGCCCTTCTGGGGCCCATCGTAAAGATCAATTACCGGCGCCGCTTGGAGAGGCCCTGCTCTTCGACCAGGCGCTCGCGCACGTCGATCAGCTGACCGAACAGCTCCTCGGCGCGATCCAGGGCGACCTGGGCCTTCTTGGCGTGCTCGACCCTGGGCCCCTTGACGGCGGACAGTCCCTCGCGGACGGCAGCGAAGGTCCCGGGCAGCGACTCCTTGCTCGCCTGTCCAACGAAGTGCTCGACCGTGGGGTAGCGCGACGCGACTTCAGGTTCGAGGGAGGGCGTGGGTTGGGTGGCCATGGTGCGAACGGTAGCCAGAAAGGGCGCCACGCATCAAGCCGCTCCCTGCGCACTCGTGCGGCGGCCTGCCGTGCTTCGTCTCAAACCCTGGTCCGCTCCGGGATTCCGCCCGCCGCGAACGTCCCTACGTTTTTGGGGAAGGGGGGCCTCCTGTGCCCCCTGATCGCGACGGGGGCGTGTGCCCCCAATCACCTCAAACGGACAGGGAGAGCACGAATGAAGACCAAGGTAATAGGACTCCTCGCAGGGCTGGCGCTGATCGGAGCACCGGCGCTCGCGCAGAGCTCAGACACAAGCTCCACCGACAGCAGCTCGCAGTCCACGCAGTCCAGCCAACCCTCGGATCAGACCACCCCTGATCAGACGACGCCCGCAACCCCTGCGAGTCCCACCGATCAGTCCGGGACCGGTGGCAGCGGCACCATGGGGTCGCAGGGCTCCAGCACCGGGTCGATGGGGCAGGCAGCCGGTGAGGAGGCCTCCGCCCAGCAGCTGACCGGCAAGGTGGTCAAGGCCGAGCGTCACACGGTCTACATCCAGGCGCAGGATCAAGGCGCCGTGATCCCCCTCAAGGTGGATTCGAAGACCAAGTTCGAGTCACCTGGGGTCACCAGCGCGCGCGACCTCAAGGCGGGCCAGGAGATCCGCGCCAGCTTCAACGTGAAGAGCAAGACCGAGAACCTGGCGACCAGCATCGAGGTCTCCGGCCAGGGCGGCTCCGGTGCAACGCTCCCGGGCTCGACGCCTGAGACGACCCCGCCGGGGTCCACCACCACCCCAGGCTCCACGGATCAGGGCAACCTCCCGGGCTCCAGCACGCCAGGGACCGACCAGGGCAGCATGGGCAACGGCCAGGGCGGCTCCGGCACGGACATGGGCACGCCTGGCTCCACGACCACGCCCGACTCCACGACGCCAGACTCCACGACGCCGGACACCACGCCGGGCTCGAGCACCCCGGGTTCCAGCACGTCTGGCAGCAGTGGGAGCGACTCCTCCGGCAGCAGCGGTTCGAGCACCACGCCCGGCTACTAGCCGCGCGGGGTTCTTTTCGCGCCCGTGCCTCGATGAGGGGCGCGGGCGCTCGGCTTGCGGGGGCTTGGCGGCGCGCGATACACCTAAAGCCGTCTTTGTTCCCGGAGGCCGGATGGCGCCCATCGTGTCGATCGTTGACGTCGTGAAGGAATACACGCTGGGAAAGGTGACCGTCCCGGCCCTTCGCGGGGTCTCGCTCGAGGTCAACGAGGGCGACTTCCTCTCCATTGCCGGGCCCTCGGGATCAGGCAAGACCACCCTGCTCAACCTGATCGGCTGCGTAGACGTGGCCACCCGGGGGACGGTGAGGGTGGCGGGACAGGACACCCTCACGCTGCCGGACCGCAAGCTGACCGATCTCAGGCTCCACACCCTGGGCTTCATCTTCCAGAGCTTCAACCTGATCGCCGTGCTCAACGTGTTCCAGAACGTGGAGTTCCCGCTCCTGCTCCAGCGGAAGTTGAACGGCGCGGAGCGGAAGAAGCGGGTGCTGGCGCTCCTGGAGCAGGTGGGGCTGGCCGCACACGCGAAGCACCGGCCGAACGAGCTCTCCGGGGGCCAGCGTCAGCGGGTGGCGGTGGCGCGGGCGCTGGTGACGCAGCCGAAGATCGTCCTCGCAGACGAGCCGACCGCGAACCTGGACTCCACCACCGGCCAGAACATCATCGATCTGATGAAGTCGATGAACGCCCAGCAGGGGACGACCTTCATCTTCTCCACCCACGACGCGAAGGTGATGGCGCACGCCAGCTCGGTGGTGCGGCTGGCGGATGGGCTGATCGCCGAGCGGGCCGCCTCCGCCGAGCCCTCGCTCCAGGCCACCGGGACGCACTGACCTTCTAGAGCACCGAACGGTTTGACTAGGGAGTGGGCGGCGCCACCTTCCAGCGGCGGTGCAGCCAGAGCCACTGCTCCGGGTGGCGGCGGATGGTCGCCTCGAGGCGCGCGGTGACCGCGGCGGTCAAGGCGGTCACGTCCTCGCCCAGGGAGCCTTGGCGGACGAACTCCAGCGGACCTTCAAAGGAGAGGCGCAGCGCGTCGCCATCGCGCACGCTGGTGGCCACGAAGACCGGCGCCCCGGAGCGAAGCGCGGCGAAGGCCAGCGCCGGCGAGGTCGCCGCCAGCCTCCCGAAGAACGGCACGAACACCGCCTTCTTGGACGGGAGCACCTGGTCCACGAGCATCGCCACCATGTCGCCGCGGCGGAGCGCCTTCAGGCTCTGGGGGACCGCGCCACGGGGCGGGATGAGCTGAATCCCCGCCTCGACGCGCCGCTCGATCAGCACCGCGTTGAGCCCACCCTTGAGCGGACGCACCACCGCGCTCAACGGCACCTTGCGCCGGGCCAGGACCTCGCCGAACAGCTCCCAGCTCCCGAAGTGGCCGGAGGCGACCAGCGCGCCCTTCCCCGCCGCCAGCGCGCGCGCCACCGCGTCCCAGCCCTCCACCGGGATCGTCTGGGCGAGCCGCTTCGCGCGGGGCGTGTTGGAGGAGAACGACTCGAAGATCACCCGGATCATGTTCGCGTAGGCGCCCTGGGCGATCTTCCGCCGCTCGGCCTCCGGGAGTGCTGGGAAGGCCTGGGCCAGGTTGTCGAGCGTGACGGCGCGGCGGATCCCCAGCGCGAACACCAGCCTGCCCACCGCGCGCGCCAGCCGGCCCTGGAACGCAACGGGCATCGCGCCCACCAGCGCCGCCAGGCTCCAGGCCAGCGCGCGTGAGAGCGGGCCCGCGTGGGAGATCAGGGGCTGCGGGGAGAGGGCTTCGTCCACCGCGACAACAAAGCGTGCGCCGCGCGATCCGGCAAGCGCAAGCGCGCGCACGGGCCTTCCTGACATAGGCTGCCCTCCTTCATTCGAGGGCTCCCGGGGGGACCATGCGCAAGGTGCTGTGGGTTGTGATCGGGGTGCTGGTGGCGGTCCCCCTCTTGCTTCTGGGGGCCCTCTTCGCGCTCACGCCCCGCGTCCAGGCGGCCTCGACGGAGACGGTGGAGCGGACGCCTGCGCGGATCGCGCGCGGCGAGTACCTGGCCAGGCACGTCTCCGGTTGCGTGGACTGCCACACCGCGCACGACTACTCCCGGAGGGGTGCACCGGAGACCGGGCCCCTGGGGGCGGGCGGGTTTTGTCTGCGGGAGGAGGACGGCTTCCCGGGCCACCTCTGCAGCGCGAACATCACCTCCGACCGCACCGCCGGCGTGGGCGCCTGGACCGACGGAGAGCTCTTGCGGGCCATCCGGGACGGCGTGGACCGCGACGGGCACGCGCTCTTTCCCATGATGCCCTACGAGAAGTTCAGCCACCTGGGGGACGAGGACCTCCGCTCGATCGTCGCCTACGTCCGCACCTTGCCTCCCAGCCCCAAGGTCACCCCGCCCAAGCACCTGCGCTTTCCGCTCAGCGTCTTGATCCGTCTGGCCCCCAAGCCGGTCACGGCCCAGGTCCCGCCTCCGAGCCCATCCAACACACTGGCCTACGGCGAGTACCTCACCACCGCCGCCGCCTGCGAGGACTGCCACACCCCGACCGACAAGGGCAAGCCGTTGCCCGGGATGCGGTTCGCGGGGGGCCAGCTCATGAAGGGGCCGTGGGGGACGGTGCGCACCGCCAACATCACGCCCGACGACGCGACCGGCATCGGCCGGATGACCCGGGCGCAGTTCGTCGCGCGCTTCCAGGCGATGGCCGCTCTGCCCTCGGATCAGCCCGCGCCCGCCACCGGCCAGAGCGTGATGCCCTGGAGCGCCTACGGTGGGATGACCGCCCAGGATCTGGGCAGCGTCTACGACTACCTCCGCACGATCCCCAAGGTTCACCACGCGGTGCAGGCGTTCGAGGAGCCCCACGCCGAGCGGTGACGCCGCAGCACCTTATGCCGTCGCGCGGCCGAGGCTCAGACCGGCAACCCCGGCACGCGAAAATGCGCGCAACCGAGCGCCCTCCCCCGGGTTGAAGGAGAGGCGCAGCCTGTCCGCCGGGGGCGCCGCGCTAGATTGAGGTCCCATGCGCGTCCGCCTCCTCGGCTGTGTCGTCGTTCTCTTTGCCCTCCCCGCCTGGGCTTCGGTGGGGACCGTGAGCTCCCTGGAAGGACACGCCTCCCGCACCCCGGCGCGGGGCCCGCCGGTGCCTTTGGCGGAGGGCGCCTCGATCGAGGCGCGGGACACCTTGACGGTCCAGGACGGCGCGCTGGAGGTCACGTTGGAGGACGACAGCGTGCTCGCGCTCGCCGCCGGGTCGGTGCTCCAGGTGAATGAGGCTGTCTTCACGCCCGAAGGCCGGACCTTCCTGGGGTTTCTCCACGCAGGCTCGTTGTGGACGTCCGTGCGCAAGACGCTGGAGGGCGAGAAGAGCCGCTTCGAGGTGAGCACCGACCGCGCGGTGGCGGGCGTCCGCGGCACGGTCTTCCGGATGGACGTGGCCGAGGGCGACGACGGGGCAAACGACACCCTGGTGTCGGTGGAGGAGGGCCAGGTTCAAGTGGATGAGCGCGAGGCGCCCGCGCCCGAGAGCCCGCCGGGTCCCGTGGCCGAGCGCGACGCCGCCCGAGGCCCTCCCCCCGCGGCTCAGCCGGCTGCCGCGGCTGCGCCCCCACCCATCGCTTCCGCCGAAGCGCGACCACGCCGGCGTTCGCAGCTTCTGGGGGCCAACGCCGCGCTCCGGATCGGCCATCGCCGCTTCGAGCGGCTTGCGTTCAGGCGCGCCGGTGGGCGCTTCCAGCGCTTCCTCACCCGGCGGCGGGCGCGCGCGCTGAAGCTGCGCCACGGCACGCCCAAGTACTGGCGGATCCGGCCCGCCCGGATCGAACGGCGGCTCGACAAACGGGAGCGCCGGCGCGAGCGCCACCGCGGCCATTGAAAGCCCGCTGCGGTCGGTCCTCTACTGGCCCTGCCAGGCCGCGCGCTGCTCCTGGTAGCGCTGCTGCGCCTTGGTGGCGTCGCCCTGGGTGTCGCGCACCTTGGCTTCACTCTGGCGGACGCGCTCGGCGAAGTCTTCGGCCTTGAGCGTCTGCGCGGAGGGATCCTTGGCGTTCACCAGCGCCTGATACTTGGCCTGATCCAGGAGCGCCTGCTGATGGGCAACCTCCGCCTGGGCCGCCTCCAGCCGGGCCTGGGTCCACTCCACCTGGGCGTCTCCGGCCGAAACGTGGGCCTTGGCGGCCTCCAGCTGCTGCTCCAGCTGCTCCTTCTCCGACTTCTTGGCGTCGATCTCCTGCTGCTTGGTGTCGATCGCGGACTTCACCCCGTCCTGCTCGTCCTGGGCGACCTCGCGCTCCTTCTTGGCCTGCTGCAGCGCCTCCTGCTGTTGCGCCAGGGATTGCTGGGCCTGGGCGACGCCGGCCTCGTTGGCGCGGACCGAGGAGAGCTGGGTGGGGTTGAGGGCGGCCATCTGCTCGTCACTCACCGTCGGTGTGTGAGAACAGCCGGCCAGCCCGAGCACCGCGAGCGCGACGAGACACCAGAACCCTCGGGACATGGCTCCTCCAGGGCGCGCCTTCGCGCCGGCATCGGACGATACCAGCCGCTCCCCGGTCGATGGAGGAGTCTGTCGCTCATGCGATCGAAGGCTTTCCCTCCGGCCTTCAAAGGGCCTGCCTCCTTGCCCGCATAAGTATCGAAAGCGTGCACCTTTACTGTATGTACAGAAGTGTGCTCTATGCGACGAATTACAGACGCGTGAACGCGCGCAGGGGGACACGTTTCCGTGGGAACACCAACCAACTTCGTGCTGGCCGTCTGTCTCCTGGCGGCCGGAGCCGGGGCTTCCGCACCCCCTGCCCTCTCCGCGGGGCCCGCCGGGCCGTTCGACTGCGCGTCTGGCAGCTGGATCCTGAAAGGCGCCGTGGCGCACCCGGCCCAGGGCGTGGACGCGAGCTTCAGCCCGGACTGGCAGCCCACGCTCGAGGGGATCGCCGCGTGCACCCGGACCCCGGCCTGGCGGACCGCCTGTGTCACGATCCAGGGCCACACCGACGCCATCGCCTTCAATGATCCCACCGCGGTGGCCTTCGGGGGCGTGGAAGCAGCGCAGCTCGCGCGCGGGCGCGGCCGGTCCACCGACGTCCTCAACCGACTCTACAAGCTGGGCGTAACGCCGGAGCGGCTGCGCGAGCTCCCGCCCGCGAGCGAACCGGACTATCGCGGGGTGGCCCTGTCGGTGGTGCTCGGCTGCGTGGGCCCGCGGTCCAACGGGTCCGCGATCACCTCTGCGGAGCTGCGCGTGGCGGTGCGCGATTCGGTGCGCGAGGAGCTGACCGAGCAGCGCCGGCAGGACGCGCTCGCCAAGCCGCCCCCCCCCGTCTACTCCCATCACTTCTGGGCCGAGGCCAACCTCCTCGCCACCCTGGTGGGCACCACGCCGGACAGCGCGTTTGGCCCCGCGCTCCAGATCGGCGCGGGGTGGAACTACCGCTTCCTGTTCGCCCGCGCGGACGTGGGCTTCGCGGTGGGCACCACCGTGCCGCAGCGCACGGGCTACGAGTTTGGCGCCGCCGCCGGCTACTTCCACGCGCGCTGGCTGCAGGTGGGCGTGGTCTTCAACGACCGCCTCAGCGCCTCCAACCCGACCCAGGCCTGGCTGGAGCAGACCTGGGCTTTCGGTGTGGAGGGCACGCACTGTCTCTGGCGCTTCAAGGGCCTGGATCTCTGTGCCCGCGAAGCCGTGCTGCCTCTGGGCGGCCGGACCCGGCGTGGGGAAGAGGTCAATGGGCAGCTGTTCCGCATCCCCGACACGCACGACTCCGCGCTCCGCTTTGAGCTCGGCGCCAGCGTCCGGAAGAACTTTTGAAGCACTGGGAGGGTGAAGTGAACCGATACGGATGGCTGGCGCTCGCTGCGGCGATGCTGATCTTGGCAGGCTGTGGCTCGGTCGAAGACCTCCCCCTGGAGCAGTGCGCGACGGCGGGCGAGGCCGGCTGCGCCTGCGACGCCACCGGCGGCTGCGACGTGCTGGCGGACGGGACGCAGCTCCAGTGCAACGCCCAGAAGCTCTGCGAAGCCCCGTCCTGTGGCACCGCGGGCACGTCCCAGGCCGGCTGCCTGTGTGGCGGGGGCGAAAAGTGCGGCGACGGGCTGGTGTGCGCCAACGGCCACTGCGAAGGCGACACCGGGCAGTCGCTCGCCCCACCCGCCAACCCCACCTGCTTCACGCCCTGCCGCGGGGATCTGAAGGCCGCGGACGGGACGGTCCGGGTCTGCTCGCATGAGGGGTTGATCGAAGGCTGCATCGACGGCGCCATCTGCCGCGAGGGCACCTGCGTCTTGCCGGTGGCCAGGGCCACCCTCCACGAGGGCCCGGTGAACCCCCGTGCCCAGACCGCCGCCGACGCTGGCGGGAGCGATGCGGGCACGGATGGGGGGAGCCTCCCCACGCCCGGCGCCTGCGCAGACGACTCGCAGTGCCCCACGTTCCAGAACTGCATCCAGAACCAGTGCTATTCGGACTGCTCGGTGGACTCGGACTGCCGGGACGGGCGCAGCTGTTACCAGCACGCCTGCCGCGTCCCCTGCAACACCGCCGGTGCGGCGTGTCCGGCCAGCTCCGCGTGTGCCTCGGTGGACGGCCAGAGCGGCTTCTGCCTCCCGGTGAGCGCCGTCGCGGGGGACAACCCGGCGATTGAAACCGGGACCTTCGACCTGGACACCAGCTCGATCAAGCTGGGCTCGGAGAAGGTGAGCGCTGCGATCACCATCACCAATCACAGCGCGACCTTTCAGCAGTTCACCCTCAAGAAGGTGAAGCACACCGAATATTCGGATCAGGGCGCGACCCTGATCACCGACAACCCGCTCTTCTGGCTCAAGCTGGGCGAGACCGAAGCGGACGCCACCCAGGTGCAGGAGCTGACCGTGGGCGTGGACGGGAACGGCACCAAGCAGGTGTGGCTCACCAGCGCCGCCAACGACGCGCTCGCGCGCTGGGACGGCGAGGTCCAGGTCACCAACACCGCGATGGGGAGCAAGGCCGTCTCGCTCAGCTACACCGGCACGCTGGAGGGCAAGTGGGCCGGGTCGATGTTCTTCTTCGCCAACTTCGGCGACCGCGGGCTCGACAACTGGACCCAGCACAAGTTTGACGCCAACGCGCTGCGCGCGGTGGGCAACGCGCTGGTCCGCCGCTGGGGCGCCTTCCGGGATCAGCGGATCAGCCTGGATGAGTTCAAGGCGGTGCTGACCTCCACGCAGACCGAGTCCTGGAAGTGGCCGTCCGTGCAGGCGAAGTGCCCCAACGAGGCCAACCCGGACCCGAACGTGGGCTGCTACCTCTACAGCAACGCCACCGGCAACGGGATCTACTCGGACTACCTCCCCGACGATCCCATCCCCACCGGCGCGAGCGAGTTCCCGATCGCCTTCAACCTCCACCGCACTCCCAACGGCTCCCCCACCGACTGGTCGGGCAAGATCATCTCCGAGGAGTCGCTCCAGTACGCAGGCTCGCCGGCGGTCGCCTTGAAGTTCGCCTCGGATCCCAGCGACTGCTCGGGCGCGGGCGGCGGCACCTGCATTGATGATCTCTCCAGCTTCGCCGCCAGCATCTTCGTGGGTGGCCGCTACCTCACCCAGGAGACCGACACCACCTGCGCCAGCGAGCCGGCCAACACCTACGCGCTCACCAGCACCCCCTGGCTGATCCCAGGCTTTGGCCCTGGCTTCACCGTGGCGGACAACGCGAACCTGCCCGACGGCCCGCGGTATCGCTACGAGTGCCGCGACAAGCTGTTGCCCTTCAGCGATCCCAGCCTGGGGGCGACCAACCTGAGCCTCGCCGGGTCCAACCCGATCCCGGACGGGACCGCGCGCCGCCGGTCGCTGGAGCTGATCGACGGGGCGATGATCAACAGCGAGACCCTCTTCCTCCTCTTCCGCGAGAAGTTCCCCTCCTTCCTCTCGCCCAGCGACACCCAGGGCTTCAGCGCCTACGGCTACATGCTCCTGCGCAAGAGCCCCGCCAACGTGACCGCGGTGGACTTCCAGGGATCGACCCCGGCGGACTTCCGCGCGCCCTCCAAGCGGCTGCTCAACGTGAGCTGCAGCGAATCACTGCTCGCCCAGGTCGGCGTGGCCTCGCTGGACGCGACCACCGCGAGCACGGTGGGGGCGGCGGTGCTGGATGGCGTGGTCCCTTCGGCCACAGCCCCCACCCCGCTCGATCCGGCCAACCCCAGTCCCAGCGCGGAGCGGGTCCACTACTTGTGCTCGGCGAGCGGCTATTTCGACGGGGGCCCCCACGATGACGGGTCTGCCTCCGCGGTGAAGGTGGCCTGCCCCGCGGGCAGCCAGGTCCGCTTCTTCACCCTCACCGGGGCCAACGCGGCGCAGAGCGCGGTGGCGGCCATGGCCTGCCAGCAGGGGGGCGGCGTCTGCCACGACGGTGAGCCCTGTGCGTCCTCCTGCACCGTGGGCCAGGTCTGCGCCTCCAAGGGCAAGTGCTCGGACACGCTGGCCACCTGGCTGGCGGACGCCAACAAGCCGAACGCGATCCGGGTGGACCCGGTGTCGCGCTGCACCGATCCCAACCAGGTGCTGTGCGAATCCGACCGCAACGATCTCCGCGACCAGAAGACCTTCTACGCGAACACGCCCAGCGTGACGGTGTTCCAGCCGCTGGATCAGGTGATCGACCAGGGCTTCCGCTACAAGACCCAGTTCCAGAACCGGTCCGGGACCAGCGTGGGCTTCGTGCCCCAGGTGTGCATCCCTGGATCGGACGAGATCCCCTACTGCTACGACCCGCACCAGATCGAAGAGATCCGGGACCGGGTGGACTGCGCCACCCACGTCTACACCACCTATTACAGCTCCCTGGGCCAGACCACGGACGGGCAGGCGGTGCGCGGCAAGCTGAAGAGCTTTCTGGGCCGCAACTACGCCTACTTCTCCGAGTTCGATCCCAACCTCCCCACACCGATCATCCACGACGGCTTCGAGAAGCTGAACGCCGAGCTTCTGATCATGCTGGGGGACGAGTCGTACACGTCGTCGTTTGCCTCGCGCTTCGACCTCGCGGGCCAGCAGCTGGCCGACTTCGAGGGGAGCGCCTTCGAGCCCGACGGGATCAACCTCTCCGGCGGCGCGGGCTACGAGATGTACAGCCTCTACCAGGCGGTGCAGTACTACCAGATGGCGCTCGACCGCTTCTATCGACTGAGCGACGTGATCTGGACCTCCATCGGCGAGCTCCCGCCGGGCCAGGGGTTCATCACCCCCCAGACGGCGACCTCCTACTTTGACCGGCTGATCCGCGCGTCCTCCCAGAAGGCGCGGGCGTGGAGTGAGATCTCCAAGCGCTACCAGGCCTTCAACCGGCCGGATTTGGCGCGGCTGGTGGTGCAGCGCGCGTACACCTCGGCCTATCTGGAGTCGGTGGTCCTCTCCCGGATGATGCTGCGGGTGATCGACATCTCGGACGCGGCGGACCGCGCGCAGATCATCCAGCAGGCGGAGCTGGCGCAGCAGACCTACCGCGCCGCGCTGACCGACATGGCGAACGTCTACAAGGACATCACCGACAACGTGACCTACTTCGGCTTCCAGCCGGACTACATCCCCTTCCCCGCGCTGGAGACCGGCGACAACAACGCGTTCGAGAAGGCGCTGGCCCGGGCCCAGAGCGCGCTCTCCACCGCCGCGGACAAGGAGTCCATCGCGCTCAGCTCCAACCGCTCCTTCGACACCGACTCGGCGTCGTTCCAGAGCGCGCTGGCGGGCCTGCGCGGACAGTACGAAGACCAGCTCTCGGAGATCTGCGGCACCTTCACCGTCACCCAGGCTGGGCAGACGCAGGTCTACCCGGCGATCCCCAAGTACGCGTACCTCGATCCCAAGGCCGCGGCGCTCGGCGATCCCTGCGGGTTGATGGGCAACGGCCAGCTCTTTGACGCGGCGATTGGCCTCGAGCAGTCCCAGCTGGATCTCCAGAAGGTGAAGCAGGAGCAGCAGAACATCGAAGCGCAGATCCAGGACACGCTCGACCGGACCTCCGCGCAGTGCCAGCGGATCGTGACGGCGAAGAACTTCCAGATCAGCCAGCAGAACGACATCACCTCGCTCCAGGACGGGATCAACGCGCTGGACGTCACCATCGACGTGGCGGACCGCACCGAGCATCTGGCCGAGGTGATCGGCGACTACGTCAAGTGCACCGTGGGCTTGGCCACCGACTGCCCCACCGCCTTCGTGGCCTCCGCGGCCTACGTCACCGTGGCCGCGGTCGCCACCGGGGTGGCGGTCACCGCCGAGTCCATCCAGGCCGGGCTCCAGCACAAGATCGCCACCGCGCAGACCGCGATCATCTCCAACCAGCTCCAGCAGGAGTGCGACGCGGCGAACATCGACGCCACCTACGACATCAAGGATCTCTACCGGCAGATCCTGGAGACGCAGCTGGACGCGGTGAAGGTGGACTACGACCTCAAGCTGGCGCTCTCCGGGATCGACAAGCTGCACAACGACGCGATCTCGGCCATGGCCTCCGAGCAGGAGACCGAAGCCCACCTGATCGACGTGGCGGCGGCGCAGAACGATCCCAACGTGCGCATCTACCGCAACGACTCGATCGTGGCGGCGGACTCCACCTTCTACACGGCGCTCCAGGAGGCCTACAAAGCGACCAAGGTCTTCGAGTACTACACGAGCCAGAGCTACGCGCCTTTGGAGAACCTGATCCTGGTGCGGATGGTCTCGCACGGGGACTTCACGCTCGAGTCCTACCTGGCCAACCTGGACCAGGCGTTCGAGTCCTTCCAGGAGCAATACGGCAACCCGGACACGCGCGCGGCGATCGTCTCCGTCAAGGACGACGTGCTGAAGATCCCGCGGCTGGGAGACGACGGGGTGGCGCTCTCCGACGAGCAGCGCACCGCGCTCTTCCGGCAGAAGCTCAAGGACGTGACGCTCTTGGACGACCACGGCTACATCACGATGCCGTTCGCGACCAGCGCGAGCGAGCTCTCCCCCTTGACCCGGAACCACAAGATCCTCGGGACCGAGGTGGAGCTGGTCGGCAAGGGCGTGGGCGACAGCCTGGGCCGGATCTACGTGCGCCAGAGCGGCACCGGCACCGTGCTGGGGGTGAACGACGACACCCAGTACTACGCGTTCCCCACCCGCACCTCGGTGGTGAACACGTTCTTCAACGGGGTGAAGGATCTGGACCCGTCCATTTACCGAAGCGACCGCCTCCGCGACCGGCCGTTCCTCAACACGGGCTGGCAGGTGGTGCTCAACCGGAAGGACGAGTCCGTGAACAAGGACATCCGTCTGGACGGGATCGACGACATCAAGCTGTACGTCTACTACACCGATTTCACGCAGTTCTGAGGCCGCGCCGATGACGACGAAAACGACGACCGGCCTGCTCCTCTTGGCCTCCTGTCTCTGGGTTGCGGGCTGCTCCTCCACCACCAAGGTCGGCTGTCCCCAAGGCCAGATCGAAGACGCCAGCGGCGGCTGCCTGGTGCCGGAGGCGAGCTGCACCCCGGGCGCCCCCGGGACGCTGGTGGACAGCTGCGCTGCGGATCACCGCCAGTGCTACGAGGACGCGCGCGGGGCGATGTGCGGGCTGTGCGAGGACGGCTACCGCGACACCGCCGGGACCTGCGCGGCGGTGAAGACCTGCGCGGACCTGGATTGCGCCAGCGAGAGCAAGGCGTGCAGCGAGGCCGGGGCGCACTCGGACGCGCTGTGCAACGGCTGCGTGGAGGGTGCCCTGGCCACCAGCGACGGCCGCTGCGTCACCCCGAGCTGTGACGCCACCGTGGCCGGCTCCACCGCCCAGAGCTGTCAGACCCAGCGCCGCGCATGCGTGATGGGGGCCCAGGGCCCCTCCTGCGGCGGCTGCTTCGCAGGTTATGTGGATGATCTGGGCGCCTGCCGCGCGGCGAAGACCTGCGCGGATCTCGGCTGCGCCGCCGCCAAGCGGGCCTGCAGCCCCCAGAGCGCCAACGCCGACGCCACCTGCGGGACCTGCCTCTCCGGCTACGTGGATCAGGGGGGAAGCTGCGTCCAGCAAGCCGACGCGACCTGCGATCCCGCGCCGGCCCCAGGGAGCATCGCCGCGGGCTGCGCCCAGGAGAACCGCGCTTGCACGGTGGGCACGCCGGCCAGCTGCGGTGCGTGCTTGACCGGTTTCGTGCTCGATCCCGCAAGCGGCGCCTGCGTTCCCCAGCAGGGCTGCTCCCAGCTCACCTGCGCCAGCGACCACCGCGACTGCTCAGAGACGCCCTACGGCCACTGCACCACCTGCTCTCCGGGCTATGTGCAGGACGCCCAGACCGGCCTGTGTCGCCCGCCCATCGCCTGTGCCCAGCTCAGCTGTGACGCGGGGGCCAGCTGCGTGGAGGCCACCGCGACCAGCGACGCGGTCTGCCAGACCACCTGCGCGGATGGGCAGATCTGGAACGGCACCACCTGTCAGAGCTGCCCGGTGTGCGACGGCGACGGCGAGGCCGGGGTGTGGTCCTCCACCACCCAGAACGGCTACTGCATCTGTCAGACGAAGCCCGGGTACTTCTACTCGGTGGGCGCGGACGTGGGGACCTACCCCTGCGACAACGACGGAGATGGCTGGGTTCGGGAGAGCGCGCGTGGATCGATCAATTCGACCGACCAGGCGATCAAGGCCAACGCCCGCTGCGACCTGCGGACCATCACCGCGTTCAGGCTCGTCAACGAAGCAGGCCAGGGCAAGGACTTCTCGCTCACCACCCCGCTCCCGCTCTACGAATCGGACCGGAACGACGACGATCAGATCCTCCAATCGGTGATGCGCCAGCGCGGGATCCCGCAGTACGGCCCGGACCGGGACATCACCGCCGCCGAGCTCAACCGGCTGACCAAGCTCTGCTTCAGCCCCAAGGCCGACTACAACGACAACGGCGTGGCGGACACCGAGGAGTACGCGGACCACGCGCTGGCGCCCAGCTTCCGGCCGGACCAGGCGCCCTTCAACCAGTACAGCTTCTTCGCGGAGCTGAACTACGGGTCCTTCCAGCCGTCCACCCCGGGGTCGCTCACCGGCAAATACGTGATCGCGGAGAAGACGCGCCTGGACGACCCGGGCACGGCGGCGACCGAGAAAGAGCCCGTCACCTACGAGCCCACAGACGGCGCGTATTGGCGGACCTGCGAGGTCCGGCGGGACGCGGCCTGGAACACCCTCAACCCACCGATCGGGATGGACTTCACCAAGGCCTACACCCCGGGCGACTCGAGCTGGACCGGGATGAACCACCACAGCCAGTTCAAGTGCGTGGAGATCGAAAACCAGCCGGACCCAGCGGTGCCCTCCCAGCTCACCGCCGCCCAGGCCCTGGCGACCGGGCTGCGCCTCAACGCCTGCGTGGCCACCGGCCCCTCCACGCCGGCTGTGGGCAACCCCTCCAAGACCGCGGACAGCTGCACGCTGGTCTCCGCCAGCGCGGCCCAGCCAGGCGATGTGTTCTGGGCCGCCGAGCCGTTCCAGGACTACGACACGTTCGGGATGTATCCGGGGGTCACCGGCAGCAGCTACGTGCGCGGTTGCGTCAACGAGTGCTCGGAGTACGCCCCCGACCGCTGTTCCACCTGGGGCGCCAACCCCTCGAACGAGAGCGCCGGCGTGGACTGCGTCTACGAGCCGAACAACTTCGGCAAGTTTGACTCCTGCAGCGGTCATGAGACCTGTGACGGTTTCGACAACGACGGGGACGGCACGCCGGACAATGGAGATCCCGGCGGCGGCGTGGCCTGCCAGAACGATGGGCTGACCTTCCCCGCCAACTCGCCGGCCTGCAGCAGCGACGCGGACTGCGACACGGCCAACAACCTCTACTGCAACGAGAACACCGGTCACTGCGGGATCACCGGCGTGTGCACGGCGGGCATCACCAAGTGCGTGAGCGGCAAGGTGATCTGCCAGCCCACCATCGCGCCGGGGGCCCAGTCGGAGACCTGCGATGGACTGGACAACAACTGTGACCACCGCACCGACGAGAACGATCCGGGTGGCGGCGTGCAGAGCTGCTCGGTGAGCGGCTCCTTCGGCGCGTGCGCGGTGGGCAAGCTCCACTGCCAGGATGGAAAGCTGAATCAATGCATCGCGCTCAATCCCACGCCCGCGGCCTACGAGACCTGCGGCAACAGCGTGGATGAGGACTGCGACGGGAACCTCGACAATGCGCCCACCGACAGTACCTGCGATGGCGCCTACGGCTTGAAGACCTACTACGCGGACGGCGACGGAGACGGCTACGGCAACAAGAGCCAGGTCGTCGGCACCTGCCTGTGCCCCTCCAAGGCCACGGGCAAGGTCGAGAGCCACAACGACTGCTGCGACTCGGACAACGGATCGCACCCCGGCGCGACCACCGGAAAGACCTCCGCCAACGCATGTGGGAGCTACGACTGGGACTGCGACGGGACGGTGCAGAAGACCTCCGACACCAGCGTCTCGGCGGGCTGCGGGTACCGGGCGGTCAGCTGCGGCGGCGCGCACGTGGGCTGGGCGGACAGCGTCCCCGGGTGCGGCGAGAGTCACACCTGGTACGACGACGGCTGCGGAGACTGGGCGCCTTGCCCTCAGGACAACCACCAGGAAACCCAGAAGTGTCACTGAGGATGCGGCCGATGAAACGAATGGCATGGATGGGCCTGCTCGCGATCGCGGCAGGCTGTGGTTCGAACGGTGGAAGCCTGCCCACCTGCAAGGAGGGGCAGATCCCCCAGCAGAAGGGCGCGCAGTGGGCGTGCGTGGACGCGCTCACCCCGCCCACGGTGAACACGCTGGCGCAGGCAAACCTGGACTGTGACAACGGGCAGGTGCCGGTGTTTGGCGCGGACGGCTGGGCCTGTGGGAGCGTCACCTCGCAGAGCGGCGGGGACGTGACCGCGGTCAAGACGCAGGCAGGCTCGGGGCTGACCGGCGGCGCGGACACCGGCGACGTCTCTTTAGCGGTGGACTTCGCCGGCTCTGGCAGCGCGAGCAGCGTGGCGCGCAGCGACCACTCGCACACGTTCTTGAGCCTCACCGGCCTCCCCTCAGGCTTCGCCGATCTGGTGGACAACGACGTTTTGGGCGCGCTGGCCTGCGGCAACCAGCAGGTGCCGCGCTTCAACGTGACCACCCAGGCCTGGGAGTGCTGGACGCCCACCACCGGCGGGAGCACCTTCGTG